>Ga0209930_1002771_pt1 | contig 19434 bp, 15 predicted proteins | sample ThiBiot_500_biof_2_FD_183948 | JGI IMG/M metagenome (GOLD analysis project Ga0209930, IMG submission 183948) | Wastewater bioreactor microbial communities from Cape Town, South Africa - Thiocy_cont_500_biof (SPAdes) | ecosystem: Engineered > Bioreactor > Thiocyanate-remediating >... | reverse complement strand
GGGCTGCAGCCGGCGCCCCCGAGGGAAAGCCGAAGTCGTACTGCTTGGGGTCGTAGCTGTTGGCAATGCTGCGCGAGCCGGCCTTTTGCACCGTCACCGTCACGCCGTGGCGCGCCAGCACGTCGCGCACGCGCTCGTCCTGGAAGAAGGCTTCCTTCTCGGAGCCGATCAGGCCGCGCGCCGTCACGGCCTGCTGCTGCGCCCGCTGCGCCTGGCGGTCCTGCACCAGGGCCGTGCGCGAGTACCAGACGCCGCCGCCCACGGCCGCCAGCAGCAGCGCCGCCAGCCCCGCCGCCAAAGCACGGCGCGCGTTCATTGAGTGGCTCCGCCCTGGATGACGGCAAGATGAAATTCGGTCATGAACGCGCGGGCCGTTGTCATGTCTTGTTCAAAAAAACTTCTTATACGGAAGTTTTGTGACACAACGACGACACGCAGCCCGGCCCGCGCCCCTGCACGCGGTCAGCCCCCCGCAGACACTACTTCACCGCGATCCGCTCCGTGAAGCTGCGCCCGCTGGGCGTCTCGCGTTGCTGGCGCACGCGGTGGTCCACGAGCTGCTCCCAGGTCTGCATCTGGCGCTCGTCCGTCTTGCGCAGCGCGCCGGCAACCCGGTTGTCGGCCGTCTCGATCAGCGTGGTGATGCTGCTGCGGTCCTGCACCTTGATCAGATCGTAGTTGCCCGACTGCGGGTCCAGCATGCCGCGATTGCGCGCCTTCCTGGCATGGGCGTCCAGCGACTCGGTCACCACCTGGGCGATGGACTCGCCCGCCGAGCCCCTGGACTGCCGGGTGGTCTTCTGGCCGACCTGGTAGGCGGCCCGGCCGTCCTCGGTCACGGCGCCGAACTCATTGGTCTTTTCGTAGTCACCGCTGAAGCTGGCCTGGAAATCGGCCAGGCCGCTTTGCGTGGCCTGCACGGCCCGCTCCAGCCCGGACAGCGCAGCCAGCCGGGCCGGCGCCGCAGGGGACTGCGCGCTGTGCAGCTGGGTGAAGGCGCTCTTGAACAGGTCCACCAGGTTCGCGTCCGCGCGCCCGCGCTGCGCGGCCACATCGAAGCGCTTCAGATGCTGGTCCAGCGCGGCCTGGCGCTGCGACGCGCTGGCGCCTGCGGGGGCGTCGGACTCCAGGTTGACGGCCAGCTCGCCGGCCGCGCCCTTCATGGCCACCGATCTGCCATCGGCGCCCACATGCAGGCTGAACGAGGACAGGGGCTGCGAAGGCTTGGGGTTCTTGATGTCCAGGTCCAGGCCGGACAGCACGCTGCGGTCGAAGTCCATCAGCTTGCCCAGTTCCAGCTGGGGCTTGCCCGGCTTTCCCAGGCCTTCCAGCGCTTCGTCCAGCCCGTCGGCCAGCTGGGCAATGGCCGCGCTCTCGGCCTGGCTCAAGGTGCCGGAACTCTTGACCTCGACCCGCAGCCCGCTGCTGCTGCCCGCTTCGCTGCCGTCGTTCGTGGCAATCCGCAGCTCCACGGTCTGGCCCGATTGCGTGCGGATCTTCAGGCTCACGGTGGCAGCGCCCACGGACACATCGCTCAGTGCGGACTTGTCCAGGGCCTGCGCATCCGCGCTGCCTGCGACGGAGTCGGCCGCCGTGGGCGCCTGGTACTCCGCAACCGTCTGCTGGTAGTCCGACGGCGCGGCCGCAAAGCGCGACAGCAGGGCGCCGCCCAGGCCGCGCCAGCGGTCGGCCAGGCTGGCCGACGGGCCCAGGCCCAGGTTGCGCGCCATCAGGGTGCTGATGTCGTCCCTGTCTTGCGAGGCCCAGGCCCGGGTCAGCCTGAACTGGCCCAGTTCCACGGGCTGCGGTTTGGCATAGATGACGCTGGACCCTGCGGACTGGCCCAGCGTGACCTGCGTGCCCGGGTCGGCGGGTGCAGCAGCTGCCGTGGTCGCTGACGACCTCACGGACACCGTGGGCCGCATGCCCGCTGCGCTGGCGGCAAAGCTGGCGCCGGTGGATGAAATGCTGGTCATGGATTGAACATCTTCCTTCGGTCTTGTCCCGACTGAATGGCGGCCCAGGCCTTTGCAGGCCGGGGATTTTCTCTGTCCACGGACCATCGGCAGATTTCCGGTTTTCTTTACCTCCCATGCACCAATATGGTGTGAATACCTTGTATTCATTGAAATCCGGCCAATACAGAGAATGCTCGGCTGTTGGCGCAAAAAGACACCATTGCTCTACTGGGCACAGCAACCGGCGGCAAGCGGCATTCTCCCCGTGAGGCAGCCCTCTTTGACCTGAGTCAAGACTATGGAGTGAACTGCATCGATATAACGAAACGGCATCGCCAAAATCGGTCGCTGCAGTGCAACATAGATAGAATGAAAAAGACCAGGAGACGATATTGGCATGCAAACCTTTGATTTGCATGCATCAAAACAAGCTATCAAAAGCTTCGTAGTCACAGGAAATACAAACATTCGCCGTGGCGCATATGTCGGCAACGCCGCGCCATGCCCCGTGATTCCTGACGAAGCCGCCCCAAGGCGGCCTGTTTCCCGGCAGACCTTCTGATCTGGAGCATTCGAGATGACGCTATTGGCTGGCAAAAAAGGCCTGATCGTCGGCATCGCCAACCGCGACAGCATTGCCTGGGCCTGTGCCCGGGCCATGCATGCGGCGGGCGCCGAGATCGGCGCGACCTGGCAGAACGACAAGGCCCGGGCGCATGTGGAGCCCCTGCTCGACGAGATCGGTGCCGAGCTGCGCATGCCGCTGGACGTGGGCGACGACGAGCAGATGCGCGCGCTGTTCGATGCCGCCGCCGTGCGCTGGGGCCGGCTGGACTTCGTGCTGCACGCCGTGGCCTACGCCCCGCGCAAGGACCTGCAGGGCCGCGTGGTAGACAGCTCCCGCGAGGGCTTTGCGCTGGCCATGGACATCTCCTGCCACTCCTTCATCCGCATGGCCCACCTGGCCGAGCCGCTGATGGCGGCCAGCGGCGGCAGCCTCATGACGCTGAGCTACCTGGGCGCCAGCGAGGTCATGCCGCACTACGGAATCATGGGCCCGGTCAAGGCCGCGCTGGAGTCCACCACGCGCTACCTGGCGGCCGAGCTCGGCCCCTCGCGCATCCGCGTCAATGCCGTCTCGCCCGGGCCCATCGCCACGCGCGCGGCCTCGGGCATTGCCGCGTTCGATGAACTCGTGGCCGACAGCGTGCGCCGCTCACCCATTGCCGGCGAATTGCAGCCCGACGACGTGGGGCCGCTGTGCGCCTTCCTGGCCTCGGACGGGGCGCGCGCCATCACGGGCTGCACGCTGTATGTCGATGGCGGCCACCACATCCTCAACTAGCGGCTGCCGCACCGGCGCCCCGCAGCACTGCAGATGACCCTCCCATTCCCCCGAACCGCCGCCGCCGCGCTGGCAGCCGCACTGGCCGCCGCCCTGGCGGGATGTGCCTCCCTGGCGCCGCCGCACGAGCCGCCGCCCCTGCCCACGCCCGAGGCCTGGCCTGCCCATCTGCAGGCGGGCGCCCAGGGTGTCGCCGCCGCCGGCCTGCCCTGGCGCGACTACTTCACCGACCCCGTGCTGCGCCAGCTCATCGCCACCGCGCTGGAGCACAACCGCGACCTGCGCGTGGCCGCGCTGCGCGCCGAAGAGGCGCGCGCGGCCTTCCAGATCCAGCGCTCCGAGCTGTTCCCGGCCATTGGCGTGGGCGGCCAGGCCGCACGGGCGCGCGTGCCGGGCGACCTCAACCTCTCGGGCCGCTCCGTGGTCAGCGGCGAGTACCGCGCCGAGGTCGGCTTCAGCAGCTGGGAGCTGGACCTGTGGGGCCGCGTGCGCAGCCTCAAGGACGCGGCCCTGCAGACCTGGCTGGCCAGCGATGCGGGCCGCCACGCCGTGCAGACCGCGCTGATCGCCCAGGTGGCCGACGGCTACCTGGGCCTGCGCGAGCTGGACGAGCGCGTGGCCATTGCGCGCGAGACGCTGGCCACGCGCCAGGAATCCTTTCGCATCTTCACGCGCCGCGAGGCCGTGGGCGCCAGCTCGCGCCTGCAGCTGGCCCAGGTCCAGACCCTGCTGACCCAGGCGCAGGCCCTGCTGGCCCAGCTGGAGCTGGCACGCGCGCAGCAGCTGCACGCCCTGGCCCAGCTGGTCGGCGCCCACCCGGGCCCGCTGCCCGCCGCCGCACCCTTTGACGACGCCCTGGTGCTGGCCGAGCTGCGGCCGGGCCTGCCCTCGGAACTGCTCACGGCGCGGCCCGACATTGCCGCGGCCGAGCACCAGCTGCGCGCGGCCCGGGCCCAGATCGGCGCGGCGCGCGCCGCCTTCTTCCCGCGCATTGCGCTCACGGCCCGCTGGGGCACGGCCAGCGCCGAACTCGACGGCCTGTTCGACGGCGGCAGCCGCGCCTGGGCCTTCGTGCCCACGGTGTCCCTGCCCATCTTCGACGGCGGCCGGCGCCGCGCCAACCTGGAGCTGGGCGAGATCCGCAGCGACATGGCCGTGGCCCAGTACGAGAAAGCCATCCAGACCGCCTTCCGCGAGGTGGCCGACGGCCTGGCCGCACGCCGCTGGCTGTCCGAACAGATCACCGTGCAGCGCACCGCCGTGCAGGCCCAGGCCGAGCGCGCGCGGCTGGCGCAGCTGCGCTACGACAACGGCTCGGCCGCCTACCTGGAGGTGCTGGACGCCCAGCGCGACCTGCTGGCCGCACGCCAGCAACTGGTGCAGGCGCGGCGCGCCCTGCTGTCCAGCCAGGTGGGCCTGTATGCCGCCCTGGGCGGCGGCAGCGGCGCCGAACCTGCCGCGCTGCCCGCCACCGTGCCGGCCACGCCTGCCGATCCCCCGAATTCCTGAAGCCTCCGGACCCGCCCATGGACAAGAACACCTCTCTGAAGAACAAGATCGTGCCGATCGCCGCCGTGGCGGTCCTGGCCCTCGTGGCCTGGTGGGCCTGGAAGACCTTCACGCCCAAGGGCCCGGGCGAGGGCTTCGTCGGCAGCAACGGCCGGGTCGAGGCCACCGAGATCGACATCTCCACCAAGCTGCCCGGCCGCGTGGAGGAAATCCTGGTGCGCGAGGGCGACTTCGTGCAGGCCGGCCAGCCCGTGGCGCGCATGCAGATCGACACCCTGCGCGCCCAGCGCCAGGAAGCCGACGCCATGCGCCAGCAGGCCGAGCACAGCGTGGCCGCGGCCGAGGCCCAGGTCACCCTGCGCCGCAGCGACCTGGCCGCCGCCCAGGCCCTGATCGTGCAGCGCGAGACCGAGGTGGACGCTGCGCAGCGCCGCTTCAAGCGCTCGGAAACGCTGGCGCGCGAGGGTGCCTCTTCGGTTCAGGAGCTCGATGACGACCGCGCCCGCGTGCGCGGCAGCGAGGCGGCGCTGGCCGCCACGCGCGCCCAGGCCGCCGCCGCCCAGGCCGCCGTGAAGGCGGCCGAGGCCCAGGTGGTCGGCGTGCGCTCCCAGGTGCAGGCGGCCACGGCCACGGTGGCGCGCGTGCAGGCCGACATCGACGACGGCGTGCTCAAGGCCCCGCGCGACGGCCGCGTGCAGCTGCGCGTGGCCCAGCCCGGCGAGGTGCTGAGCGCAGGCGGGCGCGTGCTCAACCTGCTGGACCTGTCCGATGTCTACATGACCTTCTTCGTGCCCGAGACCGCCGCCGGCCGCATCGCCCTGGGCAGCGAGGTGCGCCTGGTGCTGGACGCCGCGCCCGAGTACGTGATCCCGGCCCGCGTCTCCTTCGTCGCCAGCCAGGCCCAGTTCACGCCCAAGACCGTGGAGACCGCCAGCGAGCGCCAGAAGCTGATGTTCCGCGTGCGCGCCCAGATCCCGCCGGAGCTGCTGCGCCGCCATCTGGAACAGGTCAAGACCGGCGTGCCCGGCATGGCCTGGCTGCGCACCGATGCCAGCCATGAGTGGCCCGCCAACCTGGCCATCAAGCTGCCAGCCCAGCCCGCGCAATGAGCGAGAGCACGACGCCCCACGCCAGCGGCTGGGTCGTGCGCCTGAAGGGCGTGCACCAGCGCTATGGCCAGGTCGAGGCGCTGGCGGGCATAGATCTGGACATTCCCGAAGGCCGCATGGTCGGCCTGATCGGGCCGGACGGCGTGGGCAAGTCCAGCCTCATGGCGCTGATCTCCGGGGCGCGCAAGATCCAGGAAGGCAGCGTCGAGGTGCTGGGCGGCGACATGGCCCAGCGCCGGCACCGCGAGGCCGTCTGCCCGCGCGTGGCCTACATGCCGCAGGGCCTGGGGCGCAACCTCTATCCCACGCTGTCGGTGGAGGAGAACCTGCAGTTCTTCGCGCGCCTGTTCGGCCATGACGCGGCCGAGCGGCGCCGGCGCATCGACGATCTCACCCAGGCCACGGGCCTGCGCAAATTCCTGGAGCGGCCGGCCGGCAAGCTGTCGGGCGGCATGAAGCAGAAGCTGGGCCTGTGCTGCGCGCTGATCCACGACCCCGACCTGCTCATTCTTGACGAGCCCACCACGGGCGTGGACCCGCTGGCGCGCGCCCAGTTCTGGGACCTGATCGCGCGCATCCGCCGCCAGCGCCCCGGCATGAGCGTGCTGGTGGCCACGGCCTACATGGACGAGGCCCAGCGCTTCGACTGGCTGGTGGCCATGGACGAGGGCCGCGTGCTGGCCACGGGCACGCCGGCCGAGCTGCTGCAGCGCACGGACAGCCGCTCGCTGGAAGAGGCCTTCATCGCCCTGCTGCCCGAAGAGAAAAAGCGCGGCCATGCGCCCGTCACCATTGCACCCCTGCCCGAGGGTGGCGAGGACGACATCGCCATCGAGGCCAGGGACCTGACCATGCGATTTGGCGACTTCGTCGCCGTGGACCATGTGTCCTTCCGCATCCGCCGCGGCGAGATCTTCGGCTTCCTGGGCTCCAACGGCTGCGGCAAGAGCACCACCATGAAGATGCTGACCGGCCTGCTGCCGGCCAGCGAGGGCCAGGCCTGGCTGTTCGGCCAGCCCGTGGACCCGCGCGACATCGACACGCGCCGCCGCGTGGGCTACATGACCCAGGCGTTCTCGCTGTACGGCGAGCTGACCGTGCACCAGAACCTGGTGCTGCATGCGCGCCTGTTCGGCGTGCCAGAGGCGGACATTCCCGCGCGCGTGTCCGAGATGCTGCAGCGCTTTGACCTGCAGGCCGCGCAGCACAGCCTGCCGGCCGCCCTGCCGCTGGGCATGCGCCAGCGCCTGTCGCTGGCCGTGGCCATGGTGCACAAGCCCGAGCTGCTCATCCTGGACGAGCCCACCTCGGGCGTGGACCCCGTGGCGCGCGACGGCTTCTGGCGCCTGCTGGTGGAGCTGTCGCGGCGCGACCGCGTGACCATCTTCATCTCCACCCACTTCATGAACGAGGCCGAGCGCTGCGACCGCATGTCCATGATGCATGCGGGCAAGGTGCTGGACAGCGACACGCCCGCGCGCCTGGTGGCCAAGCGCGGCGCGGCCACGCTGGAGGAAGCCTTCATCGGCTACCTGGTCGAGGCCGGTGGCGGCGAGGCCCCGGCCGCCGAGGAACCGGCCGCGCCTGCCGCCCCCGCTGCCGTGGAAACGCACACTGCGCGCCGCCGCCATTTCAGCGCCCAGCGCATGCTCAGCTATGTCTGGCGCGAAGCGCTGGAGCTGCAGCGCGACCCGGTGCGCGCCACGCTGGCCCTGGTGGGCTCGCTGATCCTGATGTTCGTGATGGGCTACGGCATCAGCCTGGACGTGGAGGACCTGCGCTTTGCCGTGCTGGACCGCGACCAGACCACCATCAGCCGCAGCTATGCGATGAGCCTGTCGGGCTCGCGCTACTTCATCGAGCAGCCGCCGCTGACCGACTACGACGCACTGGACCGCCGCATGCGCAGCGGCGAGCTGACCCTGGCCATCGAGATCCCCCCGGGCTTTGCGCGCGATGTGCTGCGCGGCGGCTCCGTGCAGGTGGGCGCCTGGTTCGACGGCGCCATGCCCACGCGCGCCGAGACCGTGCGCGGCTACCTGCAGGGCATCCACCAGCACTGGCTGACCGAGCAGGCGCGCGAGCGCCTGGGCGTGGCGCCGGCCGGCCTCATCGACATCCAGACGCGCTTTCGCTACAACCCCGACGTGCGCAGCCTGCCGGCCATGGTGCCGGCCGTCATGCCCCTGCTGCTGCTGCTTTTGCCCGCCATGCTGACGGCGCTGGCCGTGGTGCGCGAGAAGGAAAGCGGCTCCATCACCAACCTCTACGTCACGCCGGTCACGCGCACCGAATTCCTGCTGGGCAAGCAACTGCCCTATGTGGTGCTGGCCATGCTGAACTTCCTGCTGATGTGCCTGATGGCCGTCACCCTGTTCGGCGTGCCCGTGACGGGCAGCTTTGCCACGCTGGCCCTGGCGGCGCTGATCTTCAGCGGCGCCTCCACGGGCTTCGGCCTGCTGGCCTCCACGCTGACGCGCAGCCAGATCGCCTCGATGTTCCTGGTGCTGATCGGCACGCTGATCCCCACCACGCAGTTCGCAGGCCTGGTCGACCCCGTGTCCTCGCTGGAGGGCGTGGGCCGCGCCATCGGCGAGGTCTATCCGGCCAGCCACATGATCGCCATCAGCCGCGGCGTGTTCAGCAAGGCGCTGGGCTTTCGGGAGCTGGCCGGCTCGTTCGGGCCGCTGCTGCTGTCCGTGCCGGCGATCCTGGGCCTGGCCATTGCGCTGACCAGAAAGCAGGAGAACTGACATGCGCACCCGCCTTTTCTCCAACATCTACCGGCTGGGCGTCAAGGAGCTGTGGAGCCTGTGGCGCGACCCCGTGCTGCTGGTGCTCATCGCCTATGTGTTCACGGTCTCCATCTACACGGCGGCCACGGCCATGCCCGAGAGCCTGCACAACGCGCCCATCGCCATCGAGGATCGCTCGCCGCTGTCGCAGCGCATCGCGGGCGCCTTCTATCCGCCGCAGTTCGCGCCGCCGGCCATGATCGACCGCACGCAGATGGACCCGGGCATGGACTCGGGCACCTACACCTTCGTGCTCAACATCCCGCCCAACTTCCAGCGCGACGTGCTGGCGGGCCGCGCGCCCGAGCTGCAGCTGAACGTGGACGCCACGCGCATGAGCCAGGCCTTCACGGGCAACAGCTATGTGCAGCAGATCGTCTCGGCCGAGGTCAGCGAGTTCGTGCGGCGCTTTCGGGGCGCCACCGCCCTGCCCGTGGACCTGGTGGTGCGCGCGCGCTTCAATCCCGCGCTGGACAAGGTCTGGTTCGGCGGGCTGATGCAGATCATCAACAACGTGACCATGCTGTCCATCATCCTCACGGGCGCGGCGCTGATCCGCGAGCGCGAGCACGGCACGGTGGAGCACCTGCTGGTCATGCCGGTGACACCGACCGAGATCATGCTGGCCAAGATATGGTCCATGGGACTGGTCGTGCTGGTCACCGCCTTTGCCTCGCTCAACCTCGTGGTGCGCGGCGCCCTGGGCGTTCCCATCGAAGGCTCTCAGCCGCTGTTCCTGGCAGGGGCCGCGCTGTGCCTGTTCGCCACAACGTCGCTGGGGATCTTCCTTGCCACGCTGGCGCGCAACATGCCACAGTTCGGCATGCTGCTGGTGCTCGTGCTGCTGCCGCTGCAGCTGCTGTCGGGCGCCATGACGCCGCGCGAAAGCATGCCGCAGCTGGTGCAGACCATCATGCTGGCCGCGCCGACCACCCACTTTGTCGAGCTGTCGCAGGCCATCCTCTACCGCGGAGCGGGGCTGGACGTGGTCTGGAAGCCCTTTCTCGCACTGGCCGCCATCGGCTCCGTGCTGTTCGCCCTCACGCTCGCCCGCTTTCGCAAGACCATCGGCCAGATGGCCTGAGTTTCGTTCCGCCGCCAAGGCATCTTTCCACGTCAACCAGCAAGGAGTTCCATATGAGCGCACAGACCATTCCCCTCCATCTGCTCAAGGCCCAGCTCGAACTGCAGCTGCACCTGAGCCGGCTGCTGCAGGAAAGCGGCCAGCAATGGCTGGAGCATGCCGCACGCAACGGCCCCGAGCGCATCGCCGAGACCGGCAACGAGATCGAGGGCGTGCAGCAGACCAGCAGCTGGCAGGAGCTGGCCACCCTGCCCGCCCAGGCCTTCTGGCGCCACGCCCACCTGCGCATGGGCCATGCCCAGGCCCTGGCCCAGACCGCCATGGCCAGCCAGATGACCCTGGCCCAGGGCGTGCAGCAGGCCGTGCACGACTGGCAGCAGCAGGTGGCAGCCACGCTGAGCGGCGGCGCCCAGGGCGCGGCCGACACCGCCGTGCCCTGGAGCGACCTGCTGGCGCGCTGGACCTCGGCCGTGCAGTCCATGGCCCAGTCCGTGACCCCATCCGTCACCCCGCCCGACCATGCGGCGCAGCAGCCCATTGCAGCGGCCCGGGACGCTGCCGCCCACGGCTGAAGAGCCCAGGGGCTGACACAAGCCGCACGGTCCCGCAGGCGCGGGGCCGTTTGGCGGCCATTCACACGCAATCTGCAAGCAGGGGGCAGGACATGCCCGTTAAAGGAGTGGGCCAGATGAACGAGCACCTCGATAGCCACGGCACCGTGGACGTGGGGGCACTGTGGGGCGATCCGCTGAAGCTGCCCCAGGCAGCTGCACAGTACGCCACCGATGCCTGGCAGCGCACGCTGCTGTATGCCGACATCCGGCGCCAGCGCGGCAACCAGTACCGCGCCCACCTGGCCGAGGAAGTGCCCAATGTGCTGAGCTTCCAGGCCGAGATCGTGATGTCGGGCCTGGAGCTGCCGCGTCCCGTCAACTACGGGCTGGCACGCATCGCGCCCATGGAGGGCACGGTCATCGACCCGGCCAAGCGCCCCTTCATCGTCGTCGATCCGCGCGCGGGCCACGGCCCGGGCATCGGCGGCTTCAAGCCCGACAGCGAGATCGGCGCCGCCCTCAAGGCCGGCCATCCCTGCTACTTCGTGGGCTTCCTGCCCGACCCCGTGCCCGGCCAGACCGTCGAGGACGTGATGCGCGCCGAGGCCGAATTCGTGCGCAAGGTCGCCGAGCTTCACCCCGAGAGCCGGGGCAAGCCCGCCGTCATCGGCAACTGCCAGGCCGGCTGGCAGATCCTCATGACGGCCGCCGTCTGGCCCGAGCTGTTCGGGCCCATCATCGTGGCCGGCGCGCCGCTGTCGTACTGGGCCGGAGACAACCCCATGCGGCGGCCTCATGGGCGGCAGCTGGGTGACGGCACTGACCAGCGACCTGGGCGCGGGCCGCTTCGACGGCGCATGGCTGGTGCAGAACTTCGAGAACCTCAACCCGGCCAACACGCTGTGGGAAAAGCAGTACCAGGTCTATGCCGACGTGGACACCGAGGGGCCGCGCTACCTGGGCTTCGAGAAGTACTGGGGCGGCCATGTCTTCCTGGAAGGCCGCGAGATGCAGTACATCGTGGACAACCTGTTCATCGGCAACCGGCTGGCCACGGCCGAGCTGACGACCTCGGACGGCGTGCGCATCGACCTGCGCAACATCCGCTCGCCCATCGTGGTGTTCTGCTCGCATGGCGACAACATCACGCCGCCGGGCCAGGCCCTGGGCTGGATCACCGACCTGTACCGCGACGACGAGGACATTGCCGCCCACGACCAGACCATCGTCTTCGCCACGCACGACAGCATCGGCCACCTGGGCATCTTTGTCTCGGGCGCCGTGGGCCGCAAGGAGCACCGCGAGTTCGCGGCGCACATCGACATCATCGACCTGCTGCCCGCCGGCATCTACCGCGCCGAGATCGCCGACCGCCCCGCCGGCGTGCCGCCGCAGGAGCTGACCGACGCCGCCTACCTGATGAAGATCCGCCGCAGCGACCTGGCCGAGGTGCGCGACATCGTCCGGCCCGACCCCGAAAGCGAGCGCCACTTTGCCGCCGCCGCCCGCGTCTCCGAAATCAACCTCGCCCTGTACCGCAACACCGTGCAGCCCTGGGTGCAGGCACTGTCCACGCCGTTGTCGGCGCGCTGGCTGCAGGCCATGCATCCGCTGCGCGTGGGCTATGAATACTGGTCGGACTCCCACCCGCTGGCCCCTGCCGTGGCCCAGGCCGCCGAGCAGGCGCGCGAGGACCGCCACCCCGTCGAGCCCGACAACCCCTTCCTGAAGGCGCAGCAGGCCATGTCGCAGGCCGTGGTGCATATGCTGGACACCTACCGCGACCAGCGCGACGCCATGCAGGCGCGGCTGTTCCACGCCATCTATGGCTCGCCCCTGGTGCAGGCCCTGGCCGGCCAAAGCCGCCAGGACGACGGCCCGCCGCGCCCGCACCCGGGCGAATCGCCCGAGCACTGCCAGTACATGTGCCAGGAACTGGCGCGGCTGCACGAAAGCGTGGCCCAGGGCGGGCTGTACGAGGCCGTCATCCGCGCCCTGTTCCATGTGCTGCGCGCACGCGGCGAGGCCGATGAGCGCCACTTCCGCCACGCCTGGCGGCTGCTGCAGGATCACCTGGGCGGCGTGCCGCCCGACATGGCGCAGTTCCGCCGCATCGTGCGCCGCCAGGCCCTGCTGATGCAGCGCGAGCCCGACGCCGCCATGGCCGCCATCACCCAGTTGCTGGCCGTCTCGTCGGCGGCCGACATCCGCTGGGGCATGACCACGGTGGACGAACTGGCCAACCAGGGCGGCAACCTCAGCGATGCCGAGCACCAGCGCCTGCTGCAGGCCATGGCGCATTTCGTGCAAGCGCTGGAGGTGGCGCAGGCCAGGGAGGCACCCAAGGAAGCGGCCCCACCCGAAGCCCCGGCCGCCAGGCCCACCCCGCGCGCACCGGCCAGCCGCGCGCACACAGGTACCCGAAAGAAGCGATGAACCTCTCCACTGCCTCCGATGCGGCCCTGCCGCCCGAAGACCTGGCCCTGCTGCGCAACCACAGCTTCGACGAGCTGGACGTGGGCGACAGCGCCAGCCTGGAACGCACGCTGAGCACCCAGGACCTGCGCCTGTTCGCCGCCCTGTCGGGCGCGGCCGTGGCCGACGGCGCTGGTGCCGGTGCCGGTGCTGGCACGGTTGCCGGCGCCGACGATGACGACACGGCCCTGATCGCCCATGGCATGTGGGGCGGCATGCTGCTGGCCTCGGTGCTGGGCACGCGCCTGCCCGGCCCCGGCACCGCCCTGGTCGGCCAGACGCTGCGCTTTCTGGCGCCGCTGGCCGCAGGCGACCGGTTGACCGTGCGCGTGGAGGTGCTGGCCAAGCAGGCCGAGCAGCGCCAGGTCACGCTGGCCGTGGCCTGCACCAACCAGCATGGCGCCGCCGTGATCGAGGGCCAGGCCACCGTGCATGCGCCTGCGCGCCACATCGAGCGCCAGCGCACCAGCCTGCCCGAGATCCGCCTGGAGGCCGGTGGACGCGACGGCCTGCAGCGCCTGCTGGCCCATGTGGCCGGCCTGCCGCCCATCCGCGTGGCCGTGGTCCATCCCTGCGACGAGACCAGCCTCTCGGCCGCGCTGGACGCGCGCCGCGAAGGCCTGATCGACCCCGTGCTGGTGGCCCCGCGCGCGCGGCTGGAGGCCGTGGCGGCCGAGCACGGGCTGGACCTGGGCGGCCTGCGCATCGAGGACGTGCCGCACAGCCACGCCGCCGCCACGCGTGGCGCCGAGCTGGCCGCCTGCGGCGAGGTCGAGGCCATCATGAAAGGCAGCCTGCACACGGACGAACTCATGGCCGAGGTCGTGGCCGCCGCCGCCGGCCTGCGCACCAAGCGCCGCGTCAGCCACTGCTTCGTGCTGCAGACGCCGCACTACCCGCGCCCCTTCATCGTGACCGATGCGGCCATCAACCTCGCGCCCGACCTGCAGCAAAAGGCCGACATCGTGCGCAATGCCATCGCCCTGGCCCATGCCATCGGCGTGCCCGAGCCCAAGGTCGCCATCCTGGCCGCCGTGGAGACCGTGAGCCCGCACATGCCGGCCACGCTGGACGCCGCCGCGCTGTGCAAGATGGCCGACCGGGGCCAGATCGCGGGCGGCGTGCTCGACGGGCCGCTGGCCTTCGACAACGCCGTGTCCATGGCCGCCGCGCGCACCAAGGGCATCGATTCGCCCGTGGCGGGCCAGGCCGACATCCTGGTCGTGCCCGACCTGGAAAGCGGCAACATGCTGGCCAAGCAGCTCATGTACATGGGCGAGGCGGCCAGCGCCGGCATCGTCATGGGCGCCAAGGTGCCCGTGATCCTGACCAGCCGCGCCGACAGCCGCGCCTCGCGCATTGCCTCCTGCGCCATCGCCCTGCTGCTGGCCCACCGCTACCGGAACTCGCCGCCATGATCCCTGCCCACACCGCATCCTCCCCCGCCCGCGAACTGGTCGTGGTGCTCAACTGCGGCTCGTCCAGCATCAAGTTCGCCGTCTTCGACGGTGCCCAGCGCCCGCTGCCGCGCAAGCCGCTGTGGAACGGCAAGGTCCAGGGCATAGGCGGGCCCGCGCCCGACTTCGGCGAGAGCGGCGTGCCGCCCTTTGCCATCACCCTGGACACAGCCCACCCCTACCGCGCCGCGCTGCAGCTGATCCGCGAGCGCATCACCGCGCGCCTGGCGCAGCTGGACGGCGCCCGCGTGGCCGCCATCGCCCACCGCGTGGTGCACGGCGGCAGCCGCTACTTCGAGCCCGTGCGCGTCGATGCCGGCGTGCTGGCCGACCTCAAGGCCTTCATCCCGCTGGCGCCACTGCACCAGCCCTTTGCGCTGGAGGCCATGGACATCCTGCTGCGCGAGCGGCCCGAACTGGTGCAGGTGGCCTGCTTCGACACCGCCTTCCACCACACGCTGCCCAAGGTCGAGCAACTGCTGCCCCTGCCGCATGCGGCCTGGGAACGCGGGCTGCGCCGCTACGGCTTCCACGGCCTGTCCTACGAATACATGGCCACCGCCCTGCCCGAGCGCCATGGCGACCTGGCGCGCGGGCGCACCCTGGTGGCCCACCTGGGCAGCGGCGCCAGCCTGTGCGCCATGCAGGGCCTGCAAAGCGTGGCGACGACCATGGGGTTCTCGGCGCTGGATGGCCTGATGATGGGCACGCGCACCGGCGCGCTGGACCCCGGCGCCGTGATCTACCTGATGGAAATCGAAAAGCTCAGCCTGCAGGAAGTGGGCCGCATCCTGTACCACGAGTCCGGCCTGCTGGGCGTCTCGGGCACCTCGTCCGAGCCGCGCGTGCTGCTGCCGCTGGAGTCAGGCATCGATGCCCAGGCCGAGCGCGCCCGCGATGCGCTGGCCCTGTACGTGCGGCGCATCGTGCGCGAGATCGGCGCCCTGGTCGCCGTGCTGGGCGGCCTGGACCTGCTGGTGTTCACCGCAGGCGTGGGCGAGCACAGCGCCGAGATACGGCGGCGCGTGTGCGAGGGCCTGGGCTTTCTGGGCCTGCGGCTGGACGCCGAGGCCAATGCGCGCGATGCGGCCGTGATCTCGGCCACCGGCAGCGCCGTCACCGTGGGCGTGGAGCCCACGAACGAGGAATGGGTGGCGGCGCGCCATGCGCTGCGCTGGCTGCCGGGCAACGCGATCCCCGCATGAGTGTGAACAGGCCCTAGGAACGATCGTCCTGCGCACCGCCTTCGCGCAGCCGCGCGAACTCGCGGTGCTCGTAGGCAATGCATTCCTCCATGAGGTGGCGGTACACCGCCTCCATCATGTCGGGCTGGCCGCCCTCGGCGGCCGTGCGCTCGCGCACGCGGCGCACGATGGCCTCGATGCGGCCCTCGTCGCGCACCTGGGCCGCATCGGCCTTGATGCGCGCGGCCTGCTGCATGTAGCCCATGCGCGTGACCAGCAGCGGCACCAGCACATCGTCCAGCGCATCCACATTGCGGCGCACATCCAGCATGTCGGTGCAGTGCTGCACCAGGTCGATGGCCTGCTTGGCGCGGTCCGTGCTCATTCCAGTCCTTCCTCCACCAGCTCGGCCGCGCGCATCAGTGCGCGCGCCTTGTGCTCGGTCTCTTTCCATTCCATCTCGGGCACGGAATCGGCCACCACGCCGGCGGCGGCCTGCACATAGAGCGTGCCGTCCTTGATCACGCCCGTGCGGATGGCAATGGCCAGGTCCATGTCGCCCGCAAAGCTCAGGTAGCCGCAGGCGCCGCCGTAGATGCCGCGCTTGGTCGGCTCCAGCTGATCGATGATCTCCATGGCATGCACCTTGGGCGCACCCGTCAGCGTGCCGGCCGGGAAGGTGGCCTTGAACACATCCATGTTGTCCATGCCGTCGCGCAGAATGCCCTCCACGTTGCTGACGATGTGCATCACGTGGCTGTAGCGCTCCACGGCAAAGGCCTCGGTCACCTTCACGCTGCCCGTCTTGGCGATGCGGCCGATGTCGTTGCGCGCCAGGTCGATCAGCATCACATGCTCGGCGCGTTCCTTGGGGTCGGCCACCAGCTCCTTTTCGGTGGCCTTGTCGGCCTCGGGCGTGGCGCCGCGCGGGCGCGTGCCGGCCAGCGGGCGGATGGTGACCTTCTGGCCCTCGTCCGTGTTCTCCTGGCGCACCAGGATCTCGGGGCTGGCGCCCACCACATGGAAATCGCCCAGGTGGTAGTAGTACATGTAGGGGCTGGGATTGAGCGATCGCAGCGCGCGGTACAGGCTCAAGGGGCTGGCCGTGAAGCGCTTGTGGATGCGCTGGCCCACCTGCACCTGCATGAAGTCGCCCGCGGCGATCAGCTCCTTGGCCTTCTCCACGGCCGCCAGGTAGTCTTCCTTGGCAAAGCTGCGCTGGGCCGGGTGGCTCTCGCCGGCCTTGATCTGCGGCGCGCTGACCGAGTAGCGCAGCAGATCCTTCAACTGCCGCAGCCGCTTCTTGGCGCGCGTATAGGCCTCGCTCTCGCCGGGGTTGGCATAGACGATCAGGTACAGCTTGCCCGACAGGTTGTCGATCACCGCCACCTCCTCGCACTGCAGCAGCAGGATGTCGGGGCAGTTGAGCGTATCGGGCGGGCAGGAATCTTCCAGCTTCTTCTCGATGTAGCGCACGGCGTCGTAGCCGAAGTAGCCGGCCAGCCCGCCGCAAAAACGCGGCAGCCCCGGGCGCAGCGCCACCTTGAAGCGCTTTTGGTAGGCAGCGATGAAATCCAGCGGATTGCCCTTGGCCGTCTCCACCACCTGGCCATCGGTCACCACCTCGGTGCATGCCGCATCGCCGAAGCCGCTGGCGCGCAGCAGCGTGCGTGCAGGCAGGCCGATGAAGCTGTAGCGCCCGAAGCGCTCGCCGCCCACCACGGACTCCAGCAAAAAGCTGTGCTTGCCGTCACCGCCCGCATGGGCCAGCTTGAGGTAGAGGGACAGGGGGGTTTCGAGATCCGCAAACGCCTCGACCATCAGAGGGATGCGGTTGTAGCCCTGCGCAGCAAGGCTCTTGAATTCGAGTTCGGTGATCACGGGGGAAGGCTCCGGATTGCGTGGCGCTGGCAGACCTGGTGTGGGTGCGGGCTGCGTATGGATTGCGCCGATTCATTCAATTGGCCCGTAGGGCCTCGGGTGCACGCCGGGTCGCGCCCCGGGTGCTTCAGCTGTTCAGTTGGACAGGCTTGCGCCAGGGCCAGGCTCCCCGGTCTCCACAACCTGCAATGAACATGCGATGAATGAACATAGCGGGCAAGTGTAGCGCAGACGCGGCGGGGTACAAGTGCGGGCCGGCGCCTTGCGGGGGCGCCGCAGGGGCCTGCCATGGCCACAATTGACACCCTGGTCAGCCTGACCAACAATGGCAGCACAACCTGACCAGAAAGGTCGATCATGCCGTCCCATTTCTCCGCCCACAACGACGCTGCCTTGACCGAGGGCGAACGCGACCCGCTGAACCGCGCCCTGCGGGACCTGAGCCATCAGGTCGGATCGGCCATGCCGCGCAACACCACGCCCATGCCGATCTCGGTCTTCAAGGCGCAGTACGGCGCGGTGCTCAAACAGGCCGATCACGACGGGGTGGCCCTCATCTCCCAGGGCCGCAAGCGCTACGTGATCGTCAGCGAGGAGCACATGGTGGCTCTGTCCGCCAACGAACGCGCCCCCCGCACGGTGGCCGACATCTGCCGGTCCCTGCCGCTGCCGCGCCAGGCCGTGGATCTGTCCGCTGCGCAGATGTCCGGGGCGCGCGGCGATATCGACGTACCCGCCCGGCGCGCGCCATGAGCCGCTACCTGCTGGGCCCCCGCTGCCTGCTGTGGATGGCGAACCAGGAGCCAGCGACCCTGCAGTGGTTCTCCACCATCCGGCCGCTGGACTGCATCGTCAGCGACCTGTCCATGGCCATCGCCAAGGCGGCCGTGGCCGAGGCATTCCACGACCTGCGTGACCGCAACGAGTGGTTCTCCCTGCTCGATGCGCTGTATGCCAACCTGCGGGCCGAAGGCGCCTCCATGCTGACCAGCGTGGACAACAAGGTGCTGGAGCGCTTCATCGAATGGCGCAACTTCGCGCCGCTGGACAGCCAGGGCCCGCAGGGCACGGCGCCCCTGGCGCAGGACCTGCGGCTGCTCATCGCCACGGCCGACCTGCTCAAGGTCTGCTACACCGAGCCCGCCAACCTCTACCTGACGCAGGCCGCAGCCCGGGGCGTTGCCGTGCACGCGCTGTGATGGACTTCGACGTACCGCCCCTGTCCAGCGCGGTGCGCCAGGGCCTGCGCCGGCGCCGGGTCGTCCTGAGCCTGTCGGGCGGCGGCTATCGCGGCCTCTTCAGCGCCCATGTGCTGGAGCGCATCCACCGCGAATTCGGCAACGGCGACCTGCTGGAGAAAGTGGACCTGTTCGCCGGCACCTCCATCGGCGCCATCATCGCCACCGCCCTGGCCAGCGGCTGCCAGCCCGCCCGCATCAAGCAACTGCTGCTGGACCACGGCCCCGCCATCTTTCCCTCCAAATGGCTGCCCGGCCTGCGCCAGGCCATGGGCAAGGCGCTCTATGACAGCGCCCCGCTGCGCGCAGCGATCAAGGAGGCCATGCCGCAAGCGGAGCAGTCCGCCCTGGGGCAACTGCAGGTGCCGCTGCTGCTGCCCGCCGTGAACTGGAATTCATCGCAGCTGCACCTGCTGGCCAGCGGCGCCCTGCCCGACAGGGACCGGCTGGGCCTGACGCTGATGGACGCCATGCTGGCCTCATCGGCCGCCCCCACCTACTTTCCCGCGCACGCCGCAGCAGGCCATGTCTTCGTGGACGGCGGACTCGCCGCCAACGCGCCCGACCTGCTGGCCCTGCAGGCCGCCCGCCAGCTCTGGGGGCCAGCGGCCGACATCGTGATGATCAGCGTAGGCACCGCCAACCCCCAGCAGGGCCAGGACCCCGTGGCCATGCCCCGGCGCGGGCTGACCCTGGTCAAGCCCCTGCTGGACCTGGTCATGGCCGCCCAGGAAGTCCAGGCCGTCAAGGCGGCCCGCCAGGAACTGGGCACCAGCAGCTACCTGCGCCTGAACTTCACGCAGCCCGCAGCCCAGCAAAAGCGCCTGGGCCTGGACATCGCCAAT
>Ga0209930_1002768_pt1 | contig 19467 bp, 17 predicted proteins | sample ThiBiot_500_biof_2_FD_183948 | JGI IMG/M metagenome (GOLD analysis project Ga0209930, IMG submission 183948) | Wastewater bioreactor microbial communities from Cape Town, South Africa - Thiocy_cont_500_biof (SPAdes) | ecosystem: Engineered > Bioreactor > Thiocyanate-remediating >... | reverse complement strand
GCCGCGCCGGTCACGGCGGACGGCAAGTACCTGGCGTTCGTCCCCGGCAGCTACCCGAACACCTGCACCGGCATCCACGATGGCATCCCGCCGCGTGCGGACTACATCGATTGTCCGGTGGGCGACCTGGTGAACGGCGCCGGCGGCAGCTTCCCGGTCACCTTCACCGTACCGGCCGACGCCGCGACCTCGGGCAGCGGTGCGGTCATCAACAATGGCGACTACGACGTCCGCGCCAACACCGTGAGCCCGTTCATCGGGCCGCTGGTGAAGACCCGCATCGCCGCCGGCGCGGCGGTCCTGGTGGACCTGGGCATCGCGATCGGCAACGGCAACGTGCCGTCCTACCTCGCCGGCGGAGCCGTCACGTACGAAGTGACGGTGACCAACCACGGCCCGGTCGACGTCACCGGTGCGCTCATCCGTCAGACCACGTTGAGCGGCGTGACCAATGCCGCCGCAGCCAGCTGGACCTGCAGCGCGCCGGGCACGGCCAGCTGCGGCGCGGCCAGCGGAACCGGGGCGCTGGATACCACCGGCAATCTGCCGGTGGGCCAGACCCTGGTCTATACGATCACCACGTTGAACGCAGCGGCTGCCGGCACGCCGGTCGTCACCGTGGTCACGGTGGCGCCCCCGGCGGGCATGACGGACAGCGTGGCGGCGAACGATTCGGCCGGCATGAGCACCCCGGTCAGTACCGCCCAGTACACCTTGACCGTCAACACCCTCGGCGCGGGTTCCGGGCGGGTGGATGCCGTGCCTGCCGCGGCGGCCTGCCCCTCGGCTCCTGTCCCGGCGGCGGCCTGCAGCCAGCAGCAGCTGGGCCAGAACGAAGACGCTTACCTGACGGCGGTCGCCGGTGCCGGGAGCATCTTCAAGCGATGGGATCCCGCCGGGGACTGCACGGCGGTCAATGGCAGCGAGTGCCACGTGAACATGGGGTCGGCCAACAGGAACGTCACCGCGGTCTTCGCGCGTGCCTGGGTGGTGTCGCCCACCGTCATCGGCGGCACCTGGACCGGCGAGCCCTCGGTGGAGGAAGGCTCGACCGGCACCTTCACGGTCACGCCCAACGTGGCCGGCAGCGTCCCGACCGTCGTTTCAGATACCTGCGCGGTGACGCAGAGTGGCCCGGTCGGTGGCAAGTACACCTATACGACGGGGCCGGTATCGGCCGACTGCGCATTCCGCATCGAGTTCCCCAGCCCGGTGCTGGCGGTCAGCAAGAGCGCCTCCGTGGCGAGCGCGCCGGTGGGCACCTCGTTCGACTATGTCATCGAGGTGAGCAATACCGGTGCGCTGGCCACCACCGCGCCGGTGCAGGTGAGCGATTCGATTCCGACGGGACTGACGATCGTGGCGGCATCGCTGCCCAGCGGTTGCACGCAGAACCAGCAGGTCGTGTCCTGCACGATCGCCTCGCTGGCGCCCGCCGATACGGTGACCCGCACCATCCGGGTCACCGCCACGGCGGCAGCCACCGGCAGTACCAGCAATACCGCGACCGTGAGCGGCGGCGGTGACACCGCCTGCCCGGTGGCGACCCCCTGCCGCAGCAATACGGTGATCGTGACGGTCGGCGGCCGGCCCTCCCTGGCCGTCACCAAGAGCGCCTCGGCGGCGACGGTGGTGGTTGGCGCGGCATTCAACTACACCCTCGTCGTGACCAACTCCGGCACCGGGCCGACCACCGCCGCCACGACGGTGACCGACATGGTCCCGGCGGGCCTGGCGATCGGCAGCCTGCCGTCCGGCTGCGCGCTCGATCCGGCCGGCAGCCAGACCGTGGTCTGCACGATCGTCGCCGGCCTGTCCAACGTGGCGCCCGGCAACACCGCGACCTACGTGATCCCGGTGACGCCGATGGCCGCGGCCGCGGCCGCGGGCAGCGTGAGCAACACGGCCAGCGTGAGCGGCGGCGGCGATCCGGATTGCACCGCCGGATGCGCCAGCAACGCGGTGACGACCACGATCACCGCACCGGCGCTGGCCATCGCCAAGAGCGCCTCGGTGGCGACGGCGGTGGTCGGCGTGGCGTTCGACTACACCCTCACCGTGAGCAACACCGGCACGGCGGACACGACGGCCGTCGCCACGGTCGTCGATGACGTGCCGGCCGGCCTGACCATCAACACCGGGCTGCGGTATCGCCGGCCAGACCGTGACCTGCACGGTCGCGGCGGGGCTGACGACCGCCACCCCGGTGGGCTTCACCATCAACGTCACGCCGACGGCGGCCGCGGCCAGCAGCGTGCAGAACACCGCGCGCGTCAGTGGGGGAGGCGATCCGGTCTGCACCGCGCTGGCGGCGTGCAGCAGCAATATCACGACGACCACGGTCACCGCGCCGGCACTGGCGATCGCCAAGAGCGGTCCGGCCAGCGCGATCGTGGGCGTCCCGTTCGACTACGTCATCACCGTGAGCAACACCGGGACGGCGGACGCGATCGCCGATACGACGGTCGTCGACGAGGTGCCCGCGGGCCTGCTGATCAACACCGCCGCCGGCTGCGCCATCAGCGGCCAGACGGTGACCTGTACCGTGCCCCGGGCCAGCCTCGCGATCAATGCGATGGCGACGATCACCATCAACGTGTCGCCGATCATCCATGGCAGCAATGCGGTGAACACCGCGCGGGTGGCAGGCGGCGGCGACCCGGCATGCCCGGTGGCCACGCCCTGCGCCAGCGCTGCGGTCACCACCGCGCTGATCGCGCAGGACCCGGTGCTGGAACTGGTCAAGAGCGCGGGCGTGCCGACCGGCTACGGTGCCGGCGAAATCGTGGCCTATACCTTCGTGTTGACCAATGCCGGCAACGTGGCGCTGACCGGCGTCACGTTGAACGATCCGCTGCTCGGCGGCGCGGTGCCCTGCCCGGGCAGCACGCTGGCCGTGGGCGCGTCGATGACCTGCGGCCCGCGCCTGTACCTGCTGACCCAGGCGGACGTGGATGCCGGGGTATTGGTCAATACCGCCACTGCCCGTGGCCTGCCGCCTGCGCCCGCCCCCGGCGTGGCACCGACGGCAGTGACTGGCAGCAGCAGCACCCGCACCCCCATCACCCACGCGCTGGACCAGGAGCTGAGCAAGGCCGTGACCGCGGACAGCACCGGCGGCGACGCGGCCGTGGGCGACGTCCTGACCTATACGGTGACGCTCACCAACAGGAGCAATGCGACGCTGGCCAATGTGGAGCTCAGCGATGCCCTGATCACGCCACGCAGCATCGTCTGCGCCAGCGTGGCCCCGGGCGCGGTGTGCCAGCTGGTGGGTACCTACACGGTCACCCAGGCCGACGCCGACGCCGGCCTGGTCCGCAACACCGCGCGTGCCAGCGGCCCGCTGTGCCCGGCCGGCACCGCCGATCCGCGCTGCACCACGACCCTGAGCACGCCGGTGGTATCCATCCGCGCCAATGACGATGGCGCCACGACCAAGGCCGGCATGCCGGTGACCACCCCGGTGCTGGACAACGACACCCACGTCGGCGGCTCGATCGATCCGGCCAGCGTGGCGCTGACGGCGACCTCGCCGGACGGCACCCTCAGCATCGATCCGGCGACGGGCACGATCACCTTCGTTCCCGCGCCCGGTTTCGCTGGTACCACCACCTATTCCTACCGGGTGTGCCTGGCCGCGCCCAACGCGACGGCGTGCGACACCGCCACGGTGACGGTGGTGGTGGCGCTGCGGGTGATCGTCGCGGTGGATGACGTGCCGCCGGCAATCGATGGCAGCACCGGCGCGCCCTCGCTGGGCAATGTCTACGGCAACGACACGCTCGACGGGGCACCGGTCGACCCGACGAAGATCACCGGCACCGTGACCACGCCGGCCACCCCGGTCAAGGGCGGCCCGGTACCGGTGCTGGATCCGGCCACGGGCGAGGTGAGCGTGCCAGCGGGAACGCCGGCGGGCACGTACACCATCGGCTACCGCATCTGCGAGGTGCTGCATCCGGGCAACTGCGCCGACGCGAGCGTGACGGTGACGGTCACCGCGCCTGCGTTCGAGCCGGTGGGCGAAGGCACCGAACCGCTGTCCGGCGATGGCGGCGGCACGACCCCCAGCGTGCTGGAAAAGCACACGCTCGGCGGGCGTCCGATCCGCCCCGGCGAGGTCACCCTGGTGCCCGGCGTGCCGTCGCACCCGGGCCTGAAGATGAACCCGGACGGCACCATCAGCATCGGTACCGCGATCCCGACCGGCACGTACACCTACCCGTACACGATCTGCGAGGTGTTGAACCCGGGCAACTGCGTCACCGCCACGGTGACCGTGATCGTCGCCGGCCAGGTGCAGCTGCGGGTGACCAAGGTTGCCGGCATGCGCGAGGTGCGCCTGGGCGACCTGGTGCGTTACACGCTGACCGTCGAGAACAGCGGCACCGTCGGCCTGGTGGGAGGGAGCGTCATCGACACCCCGCCGGCGGGCTTCAGCTATGTGGAAGGTTCGCTGCTGGTCGAGGATGGCGACAATGCCGCCACCGTGGCCGGCCAGCGCCCGCTGCGCTTCGACGGGCTGGACGTGCGCGCCGGCGGCAAGGCGCGGCTGGTGTACCTGATGCGGGTGGGGGCGGGCGTGCGCGCCGGGACCCTGGTCAACCAGGCGCAGGCGCGCTCGCTGGAGGGCGAACCGCTGTCCAACGTGGCCACCGCCGAGGTGACCCTGGTAGGCGATCCGCTGCTGGACGACAGCCTGGTGTTCGGCACGGTGTTCAACGACCGCGATGGCGATGGCTGGCAGGACAGTGCCGCGCTGACCGGCGTCACCGTGCAGGGCGGATTCGCGCCGGGTGCGTACGTGGCCCACTCCACCACGGTGGATCGTGGCGACGGCATGCAGTCGCAGGCCGACGCCAGCGCGCCGCTGCTGCATGGCATCGTCGTGGGCGCGATCGGCGGACGCCAGTCCGAAGCCGATCCCGCCGATGCGCGCCAGGTGGTGGTCCGCCAGCGCCTGCGGGCACTGGATTTCAGCGACGACTTCGTGCTGACCAGCGACCAGGGCGTGAGCGTGCGCATGGACCGCGCCGGCGTCACCACGGTCCATCGGGACGGTGAGGCGGCCAAGGGCATGAACGCGGCGGCACCGACCGTCGAGCGGCGCATCGCCCGCGGTGCGGACGATTACGTGGTCGATTACGTGATCGGCAATGCCGGCATCGACGAGCGCGGCATCCCCGGTGTGCGCATCGCGTCGGTGGAAGGGCTGCTGGTCGAAACCGACCAGTACGGTCGCTATCACCTGGCCGGCATTCCCGGCGGCGCGTGGGAGCGCGGTCGCAACTTCATCCTGAAGGTCGATCCGTCCACCCTGCCGACCGGTGCGGCGTTCACCACCGACAATCCGCTGCTGCGCCGGGTCACCCCGGGCATGCCGGTCCGCTTCGACTGGGGCGTGAAGCTGCCGGAACGCGCGGTCGAGGGCGGCGCGCGCCAGGTGGAGATGGAAATGGGCGAAGTGTTCTTCGCGCCCGGCAGCGCCCAGGTACAGCCGCGCTACCGGCAGGCGGTGGAAGCCATGGCCGCGAAGGTGCGCGAGCACCCGGGCGTGGAGGTGGTGATCCAGGCCGAGGCCAGCAACGAAGCGCTGGCATTCGAACGCGCGGCGGCGGTCAAGGCCGCCCTGCTGGCGCAGCTCGACGAGGCCACGGCCAGAACCTTGAGCGTGGTCGCCCGGGCGAAGGTGGGTGACACCGCGCCGCTGGTGGCCGGCATCGATGGCCAGGGCGTGCTGCTCGGCACGGTGCTGTTCGATACCGGCAAATCCGCCATCCGGCCGGGCTTCGAAGCGTTGCTGGACACGGTGGCTGCCGCGCTGGAGCGGCTGGGCAGCGGCCGCGTCTCCATTGTCGGCCACGCCGATGTGCGCGGCTCCGACGCCTACAACACGGCCCTGGGCCTGGCGCGTGCCGAGGCGGTGTCCGATGCATTGGGCAAACGCCTGGGCGCCGAAGCGCGAAGCAGGCTACGGGTGGACATCGCGGACGTTCCGGCGGTGCCGGTTGGCGTGCGCAAGTAAGGGGCCGGTCATGGACAAGCGTATGAAGATGAAGGTACTGGACTACACCCTGCTGTGCCTGCTGGCCGGCGCGACCACCCCGTTGGCCACGGCCGCGGCGAAGCCGGACGGCGGCGTGCCCGCCGGGTCCGCCGAGCCGGCCGAGCCCGCCCCGGGCGGCGCGCCGGAACAGCCGCCTGCGGCGCTGGACTGCGGCGCGGACGCCTGCAGCGGCGACGACGGCCTGCTGTTCCAGCTGCGCACGCGCAGCCACGCCGCCCCGGTGACCCGGGGCACCCATGCGGGTTCGTCCTCCGACGCCCTGCAGCCCGATCGCCGTGTCGAGGTATCGGTCGAACCGCAGGGCCGGGCGGTGGCGATGGGCAAGTACTCCATCGACCTGCCCGGTGGCGGGGTGGTCTGGGCGACCGAGGACCCGACCCTGGGCGCTCCGGAACTGTCGGTATCGGCGCCGTCGATGGTGGCTTTCGATGGCGAGCGCGTGCTCAAGCCGGTGCAGTTCTATGCGCGCGGCAACTATCCGGCCTTCATCGAACGGATGGAGGTGCGCCTGTACCGCGCCAGCGACGCCGACCTGATCGAGCCGCTGGCCACCGTGCCGCTTGACGTGGCGGCGGTCAGCCATGGCGACTGGGATGGCGCGTTGCCGGGCAAGTACCGCTTCCGCAAGGGCGATGAGCTGGTCTATGTATTGCGTGCCACCGGCGCCAATGGCCAGTTCGACGAGACCTCGCCGCGGGTGCTGCAGCTGGTGTCGCCCGAAGATGCCGAGCGTGGCGCCAGTGCGCTGCGCAACAGCACCGAGAAGCGGCTGGGCAATGCCCTGAGCGCCGAGCAGGCGCAGACCCAGAGCCTGATCGACGATGTCTTCGCCGGCAGCGGCCTGCGCCAGCAGAACATCCCGCTGTACGGTTCGCGCATCCGCATCCAGGGCCGCAACATCCCCGCGGGCATGGCGCTGAGCATCAACGGCGAAAGCTATCCGGTGGACCTGGAGCGCAAGTTCGTCGCCGAGTACCTGATGCCGGTCGGCGCGCACCGCTTCGACATCGGCGTGGGCGGCGAGGGCGGTCCGGCCCACCGCCTGGACGTGGATGTCACCGGGCGCTACTTCTTCGGCGTCGCGCTGGCCGACGTGACCATCGCGCAGAACAATGTCAGCGGTTCCAACGAGCCGTTCCGTGGCGACGCCAACTACCGGGACGATGTCATCAGCGATGGCCGCCTGGCGTTCTACGGCAAGGCCAAGCTGCGCGGCCGGTATCTGGTGACGGCGCAGGCCGATACCACCGAGCGCGACCTGGACCGGCTGTTCAACGGTTTCGGCAAGGCCGATCCGCAGGACATCTTCCGCCGCCTCGATCCGGACCTGTACTACCCGGTCTACGGCGACGATTCCAACACCCGTCGCGACGTGGACACGATGGGCCGGTTCTACCTGCGCATGGACTGGGACAAGAACCAGGCGCTGTGGGGCAACTACGCCACCGGCCTGACCGGGACCGAGTTCGGCCAGTACCAGCGCGCGCTGTATGGCGCGGCGCTCAACTGGCGCTCGAACGCCAGCAACCGCTGGGGCGACGCGGGCAGCGAACTGCGCGTGTTCGGTTCGCAGGCCGAAACCGCGCCGGGCCACAACGAATTCATTGGCACCGGCGGCAGCCTGTACTACCTGCGGCATACCGACCTGCTGCCCGGTTCGGACGTGGTGACCCTGGAGATCCGCGACCGCAGCAGCGGCCGTACCGAGAACCGGGTGGTGCTGCAGCGCGGGGCCGACTACGAGATCGACGAACTGCAGGGCCGCATCCTGCTGACCCGCCCATTGGCGCAGATCACCCGCGACAACAGCCCGACCCTGACCCGCGATGCGCCGCTGGACGGCTTCGAACAGCGCCTGCTGGTGGACTACGAGTGGGTGCCGACCGGCTTCGATGCGGATGACGTGACCGTGGGCTTCCGTGGCAAGCACTGGATCGGCGACCACGTCGGCCTTGGCGCGACCTGGGTCGACGAGAACCGGGCCGGCGAGGACTACACGCTCAAGGGCGCCGACCTCACCCTGCAGGCCGGCAAGGGCACCTACCTGAAGGCCGAGTACGCGCATACCGAATCCTTCGGCGTGCCGGCGTTCTTCTCCGACAACGGCGGCCTGAGCTTCATCCAGCAGAACGACACCGCGTTGAACCGCAAGGGCGATGCCCGCTCGCTCGAAGCCCGCGCCAACTTCAGGGAGCTGGGCTGGACCGAACAGGACTGGGCCGCCGGTGCATGGTGGCGCCAGACCGACGCCGGCTATTCCGTGTCCCGCTACGACACGGGCCTGCCGGTGACCGAGTACGGCGCCGAGATGCTGGGCCAGTTCACCCCGGACCTGGGCCTGTACACCCGTTACACCCGCGCCGAGCGCGGTGCCGACACGCTGTCCCAGGCCCAGGCCTCGCTGCAATGGCAGGCCAGCGACGCCGGGACCCTCAGTGCCGAACTGCGCCGGGTCGATCAGCAGGGCAGCTACCTCGATGCGGTCGGCACGCTGGCGGCGGTCAAGTACCTGCACCGCTTCGGCGCCACGATGGAGCTGTACGGCGTGGCCCAGCTGACCGTCGACGACGACGGCGGCAAGTACGCCGACAACGACGCCTTGACCCTCGGTGCCAAGCACCTGTTCGGCAACAACTCGTCGGTGGGCGCGGAAGTGACCGACGGCGACCGTGGCAACGCCGCCACGCTCAATGCCGAGTACCGCATCAGCCCGGAACATGCCTTCTACGGTGGCTATACCTATTCGGCCGATACCACCGAACGCGACCCGCTGTTCAATCCGGGGGGGCAGAACGGCTGGACGCTGGGGCAGCGCTGGCGGGTTTCCAGCCAGGTCAACGTGTTCAACGAAAGCCAGTTCCTGAAGGAGCGCGGCGAGGCCGGGCTGGCGCATACCTTCGGCATGGATTTCTATCCGGCGCAGGGCTGGAACACCGGCTTCACCCTGTCCAACGGCGAACTGGAGAGCACGGGCGGCGGCGTGGTCGAGCGGCGCGCAGCCAGCATTTCCGGCGGGCGCACCTCGCCCGATACCGATTGGCAGAGCAAGCTGGAATGGCGCCGCGACAGCGGTGCCGAGCGCCGCGAGCAGTGGGTCAGCACCACCCGCATGACCCATCGCATCAACGACAGCTGGCGCATCGCCGCGCGCTTCAACTACGCCGATACCGACGACCGGCTGGATCCCGCCGAGGGCGCCCGTTTCGTCGAAGGCAATTTCGGCTTCGCCTATCGTCCCTGGAACAGCACCCGCTGGGGCCTGTTCGGCCGCTACACCTACCTCTACGACCTGGCGTCGATGGGCCAGCTGGGCGGCGCGCAGTACGACCAGCGTTCGCAGATCGTCTCGTTCGAGGGCGTCTACCGCCACGACCAGCACTGGGAATTCGCCGGCAAGCTGGCCCGCCGTGAAGGCGAGGTGCGCATGGGTCGCGGGGCCGGCGTGTGGCTGGATTCGGCCACCACCTTCGGCGCCATCCAGGCGCGCTACGAACTGCGCGCGCAGTGGCATGCGCTGGGCGAATACCGCCAGCTGCAGGTCAAGGACGGGGGCACCCGGCAGGGCTTCCTGGTGGGCGTGGACCGCGACCTGAGCGGGAACTTCCGCATCGGCGCCGGTTACAACTTCACCGAGTTCAGCGACGACCTGACCGACTTCGACTACGACCACAAGGGCTGGTTCGTGAACCTGAGCGGTCGCTACTGAGCCTGCCGCCGCGCAAGCGCGGCAGGTGTGCGCCAGGCGCCCGGGCCGGGGCCTGGCGGAACGGCGCCGGCCGGCGCCGGGCGCAATCAGCCGCCAGCGCCGCCCAGCCACGGCGGCGACGCCGCGCGGATGTCGGCCATCACCGGGCAATCATCGCGGTGCGCGCCGGGCAGGTAGCCCAGGCTCATCAGGAATTCGCCGGTGATCTCGCCGCCGGTGAAGCGGAACGTCTTCTTGAACAGCTTCACCCAGTCGGCTTTGGGCCGCGGGTGGTGCGCGTCCAGCCACCGCGCGAAGCCACCATGCGAGTCGCGCAGGCCGCGGATCACCCCGGCATTGTGGATGGCGGCCAGGACCTTGAGCCGGTTGCGGATGATGCCGGCGTCACCCAGCAGGCGGGCGATGTCGGCCTCGCCGTAGGCCGCCACGACATCCACGTCGAAGCCGTGGTAGGCGCGGCGGAAACCCTCGCGCTTGCGCAGGATGGTTTCCCAGCTCAGCCCGGCCTGGTTGATCTCCAGCAGCAGGCGCTCGAACAGTTCCTGCTCCGCACGCTGCGGGAATCCGTACTCGCGGGCGTGGTAGTGGGCGTGGACAGGATGACCGGGCGCGATGTCGCAATAGGCGCTCATGGGCGGCGATGGACCCTGGGCGGGCCAGTATAGGCGTGCATGCCTGCGCCGGCGGCGCGCTGCGGGCGCCGCTGCGTGGCTGACGGTAGAATGCCGCCATGTCCACGCACTTCGACAATCTGGCCAATCACCTGCTGGTCGCCTTGCCCTCGCTGACCGATTCGGGATTCGCGCGCAGCGTCGCGCTGATCTGCCAGCACGACGACAATGGCGCCATGGGCGTAGTGGTCAACCAGCCCTCGGAATACACCCTGGGCGAAGTGCTCTCGCAGATGGAGATCGACACCGGCGACGAGCGCCTGCGCGCCGTGCCGGTGCTCAATGGCGGCCCGGTGCACACCGGGCGCGGTTTCGTCATCCACGACGATGCCCGCGACTGGGATTCCAGCCTGGCGGTGGGCCGGGGCCTGTACCTGACCACCTCGCGCGACATCCTCGAGGCCATGGCCCGTGGCGATGGCCCGCGCAATGCGCTGGTCACCCTGGGCTGCGCCGGCTGGGGGGCCGGGCAGCTGGAGCAGGAACTGGCCGAGGACAGCTGGCTGACCGTGCCGGCCGACCCGGAGGTGCTGTTCGATGCGCCGCTGGACGAGCGCTGGCAACTGGCCGCCTCGCGCATCGGCGTGGACCTGTTCCGCCTGGCCGGATACAGCGGCCATGCCTGATCCGGCGCCGCTTTCGACCGACAGCACCGTGCTGGGCTTCGACGTCGGTTCGCGCCGCATCGGCGTGGCCATCGGCAGCGCCTACGGCGTGGGCGCGCGTGCCCTGGCGGTGGTCGACGTGCGTGGCGACGGCCCCGACTGGGCCGCGCTCGACCGGCTGCAGCGCGAATGGCGCCCGCATGGCCTGATCGTCGGCGATCCGCTGACCCTGGACGGCGACGACCAGCCCAACCGCAAGCGCGCGCAGGCCTTCGCCCGGCAACTGCTGCAGCGCTACCGGCTGCCGGTGCTGCTGGTGGACGAGCGCTCCAGTTCGGTGGAGGCCGCGCGACGCTTCGCCACCGAGCGCGCCGAGGGCCGCAAGCGCCGTCGCGACGCGGCCAACCTGGACGCGGTCGCCGCCGCGGTCATCATCGAACGCTGGCTGTCCGCCCCCGGCGACGCCACTCCCGTTTCCTGACCCCCAAGACCTGCCATGACCGCCTCCCAACTCGATGCCGACGGACGCCTGCGCCACCTGCTGACCCTGGAGGGGCTGCCGCGCGAACACCTGCTGCAGCTGCTGGACCGCGCCGGGCAGATCCGCGACGCGGCGGTGGGCCGTGTCGGCAACAAGCGCGGGGTGCTGGCCGGCACCGCGGTATGCACGCTGTTCTTCGAACCGTCCACCCGCACCCGCAGTTCGTTCCAGCTGGCCGCGCAGCGGCTGGGCGCGGACGTACTGAACTTCGACGCCTCCACCTCGTCCACGCGCAAGGGCGAGACCGCCTGCGACACGCTGCGCAACCTCGAGGCGATGGGCGTGCGCGGCTTCGTGGTGCGCCATCCCGACGACGGCGCGGTGGCCGAGCTGGCCGCCGCCGCGGGCGAGGGCACTGCGCTGGTCAACGCCGGCGATGGCCGCAGCGCGCACCCGACCCAGGGCCTGCTGGACATGCTGACCCTGCGCCAGGCCAAGGGCCCGGACTTCTCGAAACTGAAGGTGCTGATCGTCGGCGACGTGAAGCACTCGCGCGTGGCGCGCACCGACCTGCATGCGCTGCGCACGCTGGGCGTGGGCGAAATCCGCGTCTGCGGCCCGCAGTCGCTGTTGCCGGACGAAGACACGCTGCGCGGCTGCGTGGTCGGCCAGGACTTCGATGCCATGCTCGAAGGCGCCGACGCGCTGATGATGCTGCGCCTGCAGCGCGAGCGCATGGAAGAAGGCCTGGTGCCGTCGCTGGAGCAGTACCACGCCGAGTACGGCCTCACCGCCACGCGCCTGCGGCGTGCCGCCAGCGACGCGGCGGTCCTGCATCCGGGCCCGATCAACCGCGGCGTGGAAGTCACCGACGAAGTGGCCGACGGCCCGCAGTCGTGGGTGCTGCGCCAGGTCGCCAACGGCGTGGCCGTGCGCATGGCGGTGCTGGAAACCCTGCTGGGCTGAGCGGCGCGTTGCGGCGCCGGCCGTTACCGGCGCTGCGCGAACAGCCACTGCCACATCGCCGGGTCGGCGTAGGTGGCGTCCCAGGCGTTGTGGTTGCCCTGCGGGTACTCGGTGTAGCGCACATCGCGCGCGTCGGCCTGCTGGAAGGCGGCATGCAGCCGGCGGTCGTCGTCCGGCCGCACCACGTCGTCGCGCGCGCCATGGAAGATCCAGACCGGGGTGTCCTTCAGGCGCAGGGCCATGGCCTGGTAGGGGTCGGCCTCCGTGGCCACGGCCTCGACCCGCAGGCCCGGCCGTTCCGCGCGCGGAGGGCGTACCGCGCCGCATACCGGCACCAGCGCGGCGAAGCGCCCCGGGTCGGCCAGGGCGATGTTCCAGCTGCCGTAGCCGCCCATCGACATGCCGGTCAGGTACTGGCGCCCGCGGTCGGCCCCGAATTCGCGGATCGCCGCATCGAGCGCGGCGACCGCCAGGCGCGCGTTGCGTCCGCTCCACTCCTCGCCCCTGGCCACCTGCGGCAGCACCGCCAGCGCGGGGAAATCCGCCGCATGGGCGCGCAGGTACGGGCCCAGCCCGGCCTCGGTCTGGCGCCTGCCGTCGTCGCCGCGTTCGCCCGAGCCGTGCAGGAACAGCACCACCGGCAGCGCACCGGGCCCACGCGCGGAGGCCGCCGGGACGAATACCTGGTAGGGCATGCGCACGCCATCGAACTCGACGCTGCGGGCGACGAACCGGCCATCGCCGCTGCCGGCAAGCGAGGCGCAGCCGCCAGCGACGGCCATCAGCACGAGCGGGGCAAGGTGATGCAGACGGGGCAAGGCCATGGGACGTTCCGTGCCGGGGATGCCGGCATCGTAGCGGCGATGGCAGGCCGGTGCCCGGTGCGCCGCATCATCCGCGGCGTGGCGCGCTGGCCAGGATGGCCAGCTGTCCGGCGGCCTCGGCATTGCCGGCCGCGGCGGCGGCCTGGACCTGTGGCAGGTCCGGGTGCAGCACCACCAGCAACGGGAACTCGCATTGCGGGCAGGCGTACTCGCTCTGCTCGTCGTGCAGTTCCAGCTCCATCTGCCGGGAGCTGCCCTGCCATTCGCAGGCGGGGCAGGTGTGGCGATGATCGCGCCATCCGGGCTGGTAGTAGTCGCTGAGGGTGGTGGTCATCGGGGATATCCGGCGTGGGGGTCACAGGGTGGCCGGCCGCAGTGCCGGACGCGTTTGCGGGGGGCGCCGCTCAGCGCAGCAGCACCAGGGTGGCCAGGCCGAGGAAGGTGAAGAACCCCATCGAGTCGGTGATGGCGGTCAGAAAGATGCCGCTGGCCAGGGCCGGGTCGAACCCCAGCCGCTTGAGCGTCATCGGGATCAGTACCCCGGCCGACGCCGCCAGCAGCAGGTTGCAGGTCAGGGCGATGAAGATCACCAGCGACAACCCGGGGTTGTGGAACCAGACCAGCACGATCAGCCCCAGCACCGCGCCCATCAGCAGGCCGTTGAGCAGGGCCACGCGCAGTTCCTTCCACAGCAGCGCCTTCACGTTGGAGGCGCCCACCTGGCCCAGCGCCAGGCCGCGCACCATCAGCGCCAGCACCTGGGTGCCGGCGTTGCCGCCGAGGCCGGCGACCATCGGCATCAGCACCGCCAGCGCCACCAGCTTGTCGATGGTGCCTTCGAACTGGCCGACCACGTTGGCGGCGACGAACGCCGTGCACAGGTTGACGAACAGCCACACCAGGCGCCGCCGCATCGCGCGCCAGACCGGGCTGAACAGGTCTTCGTCCTCGTCCAGGCCGGCCGCGCCCAGCGCCTGGTGCTCGGCCTGGGCGCGGATGATGTCCACCACGTCGTCGATGGTGATGCGCCCGATCAGGATGTTGTTGTCGTCCACCACCGGTGCCGACACCCAGTCATGGTCGGAGAACTGCCGCGCGACCTCGTCGGCGCTCTCGCCCACGTCGATGGCCGGTTGTTCGTCGTCGACCAGGCGGTTGATCGGGGTGCTGTCCTCGTGGGTGACCAGCGAGGCCAGCGACACCCGGCCCAGGTACTGGTGGCGGCGGCTGACCACGTACAGGTAGTCGGTGTGGTCGGGCAGTTCGCCGCGCAGTCGCAGGTAGCGCAGCACCACGTCGATGTTGACGTCGGCGCGCACGGTGACCACGTCGGGGTTCATCAGGCGCCCGGCGGTGTCCTCCGGGTAGGACAGCACCTGCTCCAGCCGCTCGCGGTTCTCGCGGTCCATCGACTTGAGCACTTCGTCGATGACCGTGTCGGGCAGGTCTTCGACCAGGTCGGCCAGGTCGTCGATGTCCAGGTCTTCGACCGCGGCGATGATCTCGTCCGGGTCCATGTCGGCCAGCAGGCTTTCGCGCACTTCCTCGCCGACGTGGACCAGCACCTCGCCGTCGTCTTCCTGGTCGACCAGGCCCCACACCACCTCGCGCTTGCCCGGCGGCAGCGATTCGAGCAGGTTTCCGATCTCCGCCGGCGCCAGCGTGTTGACCAGCCGCCGCACCGGCCCCAGCCGGCCACTGTCCAGCGCGTCGGAAAGCATGCGCAGCTGGCGCGCGGTCTTGTCGTGGCGTACGGCTTCGGCCATCGGGACTCCGGGAACGGGAGGGCCGCGATGCAGGATGCGGCAAGGAAGGTGTCGGGCGCGTCATTATCACGCGCCGGTGTTTCAGTGCACACCCTCTGCGTGGGTGCGTGGCGCCCGGGCGCCGGCGGCGGCACCGGCCGGGAGCGGTGTGCGGGCGCCGGCGTTCAGGGCGTGCAGGTGCCTGCGAGCCAGCGCTCGATGCCGCGGCGGTCGCGCGCCTGCAGCAGCTTGCCGGCGCGCGCGCGCAGCTCGCCATGGTTGCAGTCCCGGATCGCCCGGCGCACCTCCAGCAGCGTCGCCGGGTGCAGGCTGAATTCGGTCAGGCCCAGGGCCAGCAGCAGTGGCGTCATGCGCGGGTCGCCGGCGATCTCGCCGCACACCGACAACGGCGTGCCGTGCGTGCGTGCGGTGCCGATCACCTGCGCCAGCAGCTGCAGTACCGCCGGGTGCAGCGGCGAGTACAGGTCGCCGACCGCCTCGTTGTTGCGATCGGCCGCGAGCAGGTACTGCACCAGGTCATTGGTGCCGACCGACAGGAAATCGACCTGGTCGATGAAGGTCGGCAGGGCGATGGCCGCGGCCGGTACCTCGATCATCGCGCCGACCGGCACGTGCTCGGCCAGGACGTGGCCTTCCTCGCGCAGCGCCGCCACCTGCCGGGTCATGCGCCGCTTGAGCGCGAGGATCTCCTCGCGGGTGCTGACCATCGGCACCAGGATGCGCACCGGCCCGTAACCGGATGCGCGCAGCAGCGCGCGCAGCTGGGTGTCGGCGACTTTCGGATGCGCCAGCAGCAGGCGGATGCCGCGCAGGCCCAGCGCCGGGTTTTCCTCGCGGCCCAGCACCAGCCCGCTGCGATCGGCCTTGTCCGCGCCCAGGTCGAGGATGCGGATGGTCACCGGCCGCCCGCTCATGCCGAGCACGGCGTCGCGGTAGTGGTGGAACTGTTCCTCCTCGTCGGGCAGGCCGTTGCGCTGCAGGAACAGGAATTCGGTGCGGTACAGGCCCAGCCCGTGCGCGCCCAGGGTGTGCGCGTGGGCCACGTCCTCGCGCGATTCGGCGTTGGCCAGCAGGGTGATGTCCACCCCGTCCAGGGTGCGGCTCGGCTTGGAGCGCAGGTGGCCGAGCTCGCGCTGTTCGCGCGCCAGTTCGCGCAGGCGCTGGCGGTACTGGCGCAGGTCGTCGGCAGCCGGTTCCAGCACCACTTCGCCGCTGCCGCCGTCCAGGATCAGCACGTCGCCGTCGTTGATCCGGTGCAGCACGCCGCTGGCCCCGACCACCAGCGGCAGGTGCAGGCTGCGGGCGAGGATGGCGCTGTGCGACAGCGGGCTGCCTGCGCTGGTGACGATGCCGACCACGCCCTGCGACTGCAGCTGCGCCAGCTCCGAGGGGGCGACGTTCTCGCACACCAGGATCTCGCCCGCCAGGCCCTTCATGCCGGCCGGGCGCTTGTGCAGGAACGCGTTGATGCGGCCGATGACGTGGTCCAGGTCGTCCAGCCGACTGCGCAGGTAGTCGTCCTCCATGCCCTCGAACACCTGCGCCAGGGTGTCGCGCTGCAGGCGCAGGGCGTAGGCCGCGCTGTAGCGCTGGCTGCGGATGCGCTCGTCCAGCGCCAGCAGCAGTTCCGGGTCGTCCAGCAGCATGGCGTGCAGGTCGAGGAACTCGCCGACCTCGGCCGGTAGCGCGCCCTGCAGGCGCTGGCGCAGTTCGCGCATCTCCGCGCGGGCCGACTCGATGGCCTGGTGCAGACGCTGCAGTTCGGCGTCGACGGCGCTGGCGGGAATGCGCTTTTCGGTGACTTCCTGCGCATGCGGCAGGCGCACGCGGGCGCGGCCGAGCGCGCTGCCGCGCGATGCGCCATGGCCATGCAGGCGCAGCGCGGTCATGCCGCCACGCCTCCCGGCGTGGTGCGGGCAGGAACCGACGCCGCGTCCGCCGCCATCAGCTGTCCTCGTCGAAGCGGCGCTCGAACAGATCCACGACCGCCGCCATCGCGTCGGCCTCGTCCTCGCCCTGTACCCGCACCGTGACCGGCGTGCCCTGGCCGGCGGCCAGCAGCATCACGCCCATGATGCTCTTGGCGTTGACCTCGCGGCCCTTGGCCACCAGCGTGGCATTGGCGCGGAAGCCGGACAGCAGCTGCACCAGCTTGGCGGTCGCGCGGGCATGCAGGCCCAGGCGGTTGGATACGGTGAGTTCGCGTTCAAGCATCGTCGATGATGGCTCCATTTCGGGCGCCCGCCGCGGCGGTGGCGGGCAGTTGGTCCAGTCCCTGTTCCGGATAATTCATCACCCGCAGCAGCATCGGCAGGCTCAGCGCCGACACCCGCCGCACCGGCGTTCCCAGCCGCGCCAGCCGCGCGGCCAGGTTGCTCGGGCTGGCCCCGTACAGGTCGGTCAGCACCAGCACGCCGTCGTTACCCTCCACCCGGCGCATGGCCGCCGAGGCCAGCGGCAGCTGCGCGTCGAGATCCGCGTCGAACGGAACCTCGAAGGCCTCGGCATTGAGTGGAAGCTGGCGCAGCAGGCGGGTGGCGACTTCCAGCAGGGAAGAGCCGACGCCGGGATGGGTCACGAGAAGAATGCCGCAGGTCATTACTGAACGTTAACAGGTCGGATGCAGTCCGCGATAGCGCCTGGATCGCGCTTTGCGCGCGCCATTCAGTCCTGTTCGCGGTGGAAGGTGGCCACGTCCGGCCAGCCCTGCGCGCGCGCATGCCGGGCCAGGCGCTCGGCCAGGTATACCGAGCGGTGCTTGCCGCCGGTGCAGCCGAAGGCGACGGTCACGTAGCTGCGGGTATCGTTGCCCAGCTTGGGCAGCCAGGTATCGAGCAGGTCCTCGAGCTGGGCCGCATAGCGCACCACTTCCGGCTGCGCGTCCAGGTATTCGCGGACCTCGCGGTCGCGGCCGGTCAGCGAGCGCAGTTCCGGGTCCCAGTGCGGGTTGGGCAGCACCCGGGCATCGAACACGAAATCGGCCTCGGCCGGGACCCCGCGCTTGTAGGCGAAGGACTCGAACAGCAGCGACAGGCCGCTGCCGTGGCCGAGCGCGTATTCGGTGATCAGCTTGCGCCGCAGCTGGTGCACGTTGAGCCGGCTGGTGTCGATGACGGCGTTGGCCTCGCGGCGCAGCGGCGCGGTCAGTTCGCGCTCGCGGACGATGGCCTCGGGCAGGGACAGGCCGAGCTGGCTGAGCGGATGCCGCCGCCGGGTGTCGGCGAACCGCGCCAGCAGGGTGTCGTCGTCGGCCTCGAAGAACAGCAGGGTCGCATCGATGTCGTGGTCGCGCGCCCGCTGCCGCCAGTTGGCGAGCTGGCTCAGGTCGCTGCGGCCGCGCACGTCGATGCCCAGCGCCAGGCGCCGCGGCCGGTCGTCGGTGCGTTCGCCGAGCACGCCGCGCACGAACTCCGGCAGCAGGTCCACCGGGATGTTGTCCGAACAGTAGTAGTCCAGGTCCTCGAAGGTCTTGAGCGCCACCGACTTGCCCGAACCGGACAGGCCGCTGACGATGACCAGCAACGGGGCCGGCGTGGCGTTCATGGGATGCGTTGCTCCAGCAGGTTGCTGTGGCGGGCGATGAACATCGCCGCCGGGTCGATGCCCTTGGTGCGCAGGATGTGCAGGCGCGTGGCCGCCTCGGTCAGCACCGCCAGGTTGCGGCCGGGCATCACCGGCAGGGTGATCAGCGGCACGTCCAGGTCGAGCACGTGGCGCTTGCCGGAGTCGCCGGTGAGGCGTTCGTAGCCGTAGCTGCCGGGTTCGGTCATCGGTTTGGTCAGGTGGACGATGAGCCGAAGGTACTTGTTCTTCTTTACAGACGTGTCACCGAACATCTGGCGCACGTTGAGCACGCCCAGTCCGCGCACTTCCAGCAGGTCCTGCAGCAGTTCCGGGCAGGTGCCGTCGAGCACGTCCGGGGCGATCTGGGTGAATTCGGGGGCGTCGTCGGCCACCAGCCGGTGGCCGCGGCTGAGCAGCTCCAGCGCCAGTTCGCTCTTGCCCGAGCCGGCCTCGCCGGTGATCAGCACGCCGATGGAATAGATCTCCATGAACACGCCGTGCAGGATGATCCGCGGCGCCAGCGTGCGCGCCAGGTGGTAGGACAGGTGGTTGAGCAGTTCGTGGCCGCGCCGCGGCGACACCCACAGCGGGGTCTGCGATTCGTCGGCGGCCGCGCGCAGGTCCTCCGGGCAGCCGTGGCTCTTGGTGATGACCAGCGCAAGCGGCCGCGCCTGGATGATGCGCTCGATCACTTCCCAGCGCTGGCGCGAGTCCAGCGAGTCCAGCCAGGCCAGTTCCTCGGTGCCGAGGATCTGCACCTTGTTCGGGTAGATGGTGTTGAGGTAGCCGGCCAGCGACGGGCGCCGCGCGACGG
>Ga0209930_1002766_pt1 | contig 19488 bp, 15 predicted proteins | sample ThiBiot_500_biof_2_FD_183948 | JGI IMG/M metagenome (GOLD analysis project Ga0209930, IMG submission 183948) | Wastewater bioreactor microbial communities from Cape Town, South Africa - Thiocy_cont_500_biof (SPAdes) | ecosystem: Engineered > Bioreactor > Thiocyanate-remediating >... | reverse complement strand
CCAGTCAATGTTCGTTTTGTTCTACTGAGCGAAAATACTCTTGTATTAGAAATTCAACATTGTTCAATATTGCTCATGATCATTCTGTTCTTTTTATTCATATAACTCATTTGAGTTATTGTCTTCTATACTTAGAAGATAAAGAAGAAAATTGTTTCAAACTTTACAATCTTCTGCCACTATATGCTCAGTTTAGTATCATCTAAAATCTCCTTCACTGCTTGAAAATATAGCCAGAAAATTAAAATTCCTCGAAATTTCGAAAATCAGGAGAAATCAGTAGATTTGGCAAGCCTGCTAGTAACGACCTTCCAGCACGTGATCCTCTTACTGTAACTATCGAAGGGAGCAATGAATTCAACTCAGCTTTCATCCTTAGTTCAAGTTGGACGCTAATTTATAATGGCTCAACGGGTTCTTGATATTGATCCTGGTCGATTTAATTATGGTATAATGCAAAATTTAACTAGTAACACTGCTTGGTACAAGAGCTATCGTATACTTATTTCATCAAAACGAAACCTTATTCACAATGCTATTCAATACGGTGAAATAGAGTTATTTGGAATGTAGTTTTTAATTGTTAATATGAACATTTGAAACAAAAACTTCCTCTTGAACAATTAATCTTCGTACTGCTTTGTATGACACGAGTACAAAATATAGTACTCAAATGCATAGTAATGTTCCCCATTGTGATTCACCATCTTCACGAAAATTAATTAAAGACAATAATCGAAGATAATTAAATCCATTAAATGAAGAAAAAGAGTAAATATAGGTTAGTTTAGTTAAGGATTGGATAATGCTGTAACATGTGCTTGTGAAAGTTCTCGACTGTAAATATAGAATTCATCTATTTGTCCACGATAATATCCAGTACGAATTGTACCATGAAGACAATTTCCACCACTAAGAGCTTGTCCAAGAGTAACTGTCATTGGCAGTCCACTTGCCGCATAACTAAATGGACTACTTTGACCATAAAGTGTTCCATTCACATATAAACGCAACCCATTAGTTTGACTGTATGTTTCAACAATATGAATCCATTCGCCAGTTTTAAGAACAGGACCAACTAATTCTACTAGACCACTCGTATTCAAACCATGGACAACGATTTGTCCAAATGAATTCAATCCAATGAGTTGAGCACATGAGTTCGTTCCATCCATATCGCGAGATAAATGCAAAATTGTTCCACCAACAGTAACTGATATCACTGGTCGTAACTACATTGCAAATGAAAATGGTCGATACCATTCTCCTAACAGAAGAAGTTGTGTTACTTGAAAATAACTTGAATGTAGATTGAATAAGAATGATTCTTTGACTCGTCCACCATCACCTTGACTTAAATCAACAGCAGTACTGTTCATATGATTAGGACCACTGTCTATATTCGTACAATCCATGGTGTAATATGCAACTAGTGTAGCATCACCGAGAATTTCATCGGCTGTTTTCGATCGGTTGAATAAAAACGCTAATTGATCCATATAACCATCAAAACAATAAATAGTACCCGAAATACAACCGATATGTTGTGTTCCATGTGTAACTTGACAAGGATTTGCATTTGTATTTATGGCATCTAGCAAAAAAAATAACGTTAGCCGAAAACTAGAATTTTCTATGTTTATGTTTTCTTTACCTAAAACTCCATTGAAGTATACGGTCTGTGTTCTTGTTGAAAAATTATAGGTAAAAGCTAGGTGTTGCCATTGATTTGGTTGAAATACCGTTAATGCGTAAGTATCAATAAAATAGAATGAACCAAGAAATCTCCCAGATCTCAGAGCTGTATACATAACTTGACCAGGTATTAAACTATTTGTTTGAGCATATATGACCGCATCAGTCCCTATAAGAATACTGGTTGGATAAATCCATGCTTCCATAGTTAAACTTTTGTTATAGAAATCCATATGCTTGGGAACTGAAAAATATTGAGAGCTATTCCTAAACAGTTCAACAGCTGAACCTCGTCCATTATACCCGGGTGAAACAAATCCTGGATTATTAAGTGGATTTGCATTATAATTACCGAAGTAATCATCGGATGTATTATCAAATGTATAGAGAATAGATGCACCGCCAAAACCACCTGGAGGTTGTATTGTTACATTATTCACCGAACACTTACATATCATTGTTGGTTTTTTTCTATTTTTTGGAAGGATTATAATCGACATTATTATTGCAGAGATGATCAACAGAATACCAAGAATAACGATCAAATAAAATAATTTTGAATATTTCCTTATAGAACAAAAGCCTTTCAAAGAGTCAACTAAATAGAATTATATAATTACTTTTTCTTTTCTTTACGTTTGTCAGTTCGATAGTCCATCGAATTTGCAAATGTATCGATATTCTAAGTATATATGCGTTGATATCTTATATGAGTTATTTTCAATTACTTTATTATTGAAAAAAACTGTTGACGAATTTTTTGAAGTAGTTCGTATCGATTTCGTGTCCTATTTAAAGAGAATTATGTACGTAATTTCTATTCATGAGTATAAGTGACTTTTTACATTATCTGTTTTAGATGATCGTATACTGATATGAATAGTTGATCTTGAGCTTGATCTTGATTGCTTCCTTTTCGAAGAAGATCGGCGATGATGTCTCTGTTTAGTTCTCAATGTAGGCATTGCTTTCTTTTTCTGAATTATGAAGAAATGACTGTTTTATATGAAAATTCAGCTACGTTATTATTTACTCAGACAGAATATATTTTACGGATTCATGCTAAATTTAATTATGGCCTAATTTTATTCCAAAGAAAAACATGCCACTCAAGAATATGAGAGTTATTTCTTTTATGTGGTGTAATTACACTCCTTACAAGTAACTCAATAATAATCAACATCTAATATAATGTATAGTTCATTGGCAAAATTATATCAATATCCTCAATGGGAATTACCGGCTAGTAAATGTTATTAAATCTCTATCTAGATACAAAGATATAATTGATGAACATTATAAATTAAATGACCGTTTTTCATTAAAAAATATTGGCGAAGATCAATTGATGCTAATCGAATGGAACAGGAAAACATGCATTTTCTCGACTTGAGACATTGAAACATGGTGATATTATACAATTTCGAAATGAACGCTTACAATTTTCATTGTATATCTACCAAGCAAAGAAAGGTACATTCGAACGATTATTAAATCGATTTCAAGAGTATATAAAAAATATTTTGAATTGTTTATCACCATCGACTATTTATTAGATACGCTGATCAATGAATTGGAAGATCACAATTCGTTTCCTCAGGCATACGATAACAAGAACTTTTCAATGCTCGTTTTTTTTCTCATGTGTTTCTTTTATTATAGTATTAATGTTGATCGAAATTCGAACAAAGGAAAAAGCAAAGTTAATGTCTGTTAGCAATAGTGAAAATTTAAATGAATGCAATTTACTACGTTTTGCACTCATCACAGTTACAAGTAGGAGCACATAAACCATACGGAACACCCTTAGAACTGGTACAGTTACCAGCAGCAAGAAGGCAACATCTAAGAGGATTGTGTGGGCAGGGACCACAAACACCACCATTGCATCTACCAGCAAAACAATCATTAGGTATTGCGGCGCATGTCTTTCCTATACCAGTTAAACTATTATTCGTTGGTACCGTTGAATCTTTGACCATAACAGCAGAACCCACTGCGATGATAAAAATAAATAATAAAGTTAAATGGAATATTGAACTTTCACGAGCCATGTAGTATTAGCTGTCTAATATTCAGTTTTTAATTTTAATTTTTTTTACTATGTTGGCCCTTTTATATAGTCCGTCTAAGCGTGGAATTTATCAATAGATTAATTTGTCGTCAATAAAGGAATAAGACTAAGATAACGAAAAAATGTTTTGTTGTTTCAAAGGGTTTCACATTTACGTCAAGTAACTGTTACTCATAGACTTCCTTTCTCAAAATATTAGCTTTGTTAATCCCATCAAGATTAACAGATGTTACTCATGATCATACAGTAAAACCTCTCTATTGTGGACACACCTTCGGGATCGATGAAAACTATTCACTCGAGAGTCATGTGAACCGACTCTCGATGAACGTTACTTGTTAGTAATAATATTGATGAAAATTAGGAAAACAGAAAAAAAAGTGAAATTAAGTTTGTGAGGAATGCTAAAGTTTTTATTCGATGTGTGTTTGTTGCAGGTTTTCCAGAAAAATATTATCAAAATTATTTGCGATTTTTCAGCGAGGAAAGTCTTTCGAGCTTAGCAGCCATAACAACTACAAGCAGGAGCACATAAACCGTGAGGAACACCGTTTCCACTGATACAAGTACCAAGAGTAGAAAGACAACAATTGAGAGGGTCATATGGGCAAGCACCGCAAACACCTCCTAGACAAATACCGTGAGTGCAATTATCAGGTTTTATGATACACGGCCCACGCGTGCCAATTAAACCTTTATTCGTTGATGCACTTGAATCTTTGGCCATAACAGCGGAACCCACTCCGATGATAAAAATAAATAACAAAGTTAAATGAAATATTGAACTTTCACGAGCCATGTAGTATTAACCGTCTAATATTCAGTTTTTTATTTTAATTTTTCTTACTATGTTCGCCCTTTTTATAGTCCTTCTACTTCTAAGAGTGGAATTTATCAATAGATTAATTTGTCGTCAGTGACGAAATAAGACTAAGGTAACGAAAAAATGTTCTGTTGTTTCAAAGGGTCTCATATTTACATCAAGTAACTCTTACTCATAGACGTCCTTTTTCAAAATAGTAGTTTTCTTAATCCTGTCAAGATTATCATATGTTGTCTATGATAATATAATAAAAAGTTCAGCACAAGACTTTCACATTCTCTATCAATTTAGTTACAACTTCTTTTTTACGAAATCAATGCACTGTTTCACACTTTGAATATTTGGATGATTTGAGGGCAATGAACGTTGCATAATATTCACAGCACGCTCAAAATAACCAAGTGCCTTCTCGTAATCGGTCTTGTTTCTATAAACCCATCCGATGTTGTTGTACGAAGTAGCCAGCAAAGGATGATTTGTAGGAAGAGTTTTCTTTCTGATTTCCAGTGATTTTTCATAATATTCAAGTGCTTTCAAGTATTCGCCCATGCTGTTGCACACATTTCCGATATTGTTGTATGAAGCAGCCAACAAAGGATGATCACCACGAAGAGTTTTTTCCATGATTTCAAGTGATTTTTTATAATATTCAAGTGCTTTCGAGTACTCACTCATGCTGTTATACACACTTCCAATGTTGTTGTACGAAGTAGCCAGCAAAGGATGATTTGTAGGAAGAGTTTTTTTCTCGATTTCAAGTGACTTTTCATAATATTCAAGTGCTTTCGAATACTCGCCCATGCTGTTATATACCATCCCGATGTTGTTGTATGAAGTAGCCAGATCTGGATGATTTTCAGGAAGAGTATTTTTCCTCAATTCGAGTGATTTTTCATACGATTCAAGTGCTTTCGAGTACTTGCCCATGCTCTTATACACACATCCGATGTTGTTGTATGAAATAGCCAACGAAGGATGATTTTCTGGAAAAGTTTTTTTCATAATTTCAAGATCTTTTCCATGATATTCAAGTGCTTTCGAATACTCGCCCATGTTCTTATACACACATCCGATGTTGTAGTATGAAGCAGCCAACAAAGGATGATTTGCAGAAAGAGTTTTTTTCATGATTTTCAGTGATTTTTCATAATATTCAAGTGTTTTCGAATACTCGCCCATGCTTTTATACACCATTCCGATGTTATTGTATGAAGTAGCCAACGAGGGATGATTAGCACGAAGAGTTTTTTTCATGATTTCAAGTGATTTTTCATAATATTCAAGTGCTTTTGAGTATTCGCCACGATCTTTGTTAATACAACCGAATTGATGGAATATGTTTGCTTTTTCCTTTTGATCAATTGTTTGTTTCAGTAGAATTGTATATAGTGCTTCGGCTTTGTCAAACTTGGCTAATTTTATCAATAATAGACCAAGACGATTCCATTCTGTACTACCTGATGTTTCTTTCTGAATAGTTTCAGACAATTGACGTAATTGAGGATCATTATTATCAGTCAAGGTCAGTTCTGCTTCCCAAATTTGAGTATTATCCGAGAATTGTTTTATCTTGCCGATGCGAAAGACAGAATGTATGGAGAAAAGAATTTCCTCTTCTTCGTCAATCGCATTAATTTTAGGGACATGAGCGAATGGCGTACTGTAAATCGATGGATCGATGTGCATGACAAATAGTATAGAAACGAATTCGTTTTTACCTAGATTACGATGAATAAAGTCTAATGCAGTCTTTCGATTTTTGCTGGTAGATAGGAAATTGTTAAAAGCTAATAAACCACCTTGATTCTGTTTCAATTGATTGAAGTCTGTCTGAGATAAACTTTGTCCTCGATAGACGATGAACGATTGAGAAGATGTTTGATCATGAAATTGTTTCGAATGAAGATCGGTGATGTTTTTATGTAAATCGGAAATAAAAAATGCCATTTTAATAATGATGTCAGCATCCATGAGACGAAGAGCTCTATTGAGCACCGAAAAAAGAAATGTTTCACGTGTGTACCACCAAATTGGTTGATGATCACGATACTCTTTTGCAATTTCGTTTACATTTACTAGTTCAGAAGAATTATCGGCGAATTCGTTGATATGACTATCATCGAAATTAATAGTAAGTAAAATGTCCTTCAGTATCTGGGTGTACATGAAGGCACAATGGAGAATGTTCTTATTGGTAATATTGATAGTCGAGTCTTTGGTTGGGGCAAAGCTAATTGAGACTGAATTTTGATCGCAGTCTTGTGCAGCTAGTTTAAGTGCTTCACAGATGGATTGAATATTTGTGAAAACACCTTTAACTTTGGACCATTGTTCATGATGCGCCTTATTCTCACAGACAATGTAAATACCACTGACCTGTTTTTTGTTATGAATGACAGGCATAGTTGTTTCTCCGAACGCGCCAGAAATTATCATGAAGGCTGTCTCTTCTGGAATTCTGTCGATAAAATCAACACATTCGTCGATATCAATGAATGTATTCACAGTGTTTACAATCTGTTTCAATTTCTTTATGGAATTGCGGCAATCGTCATCGTTTTCATTAATGTTACCATCTAACCAGACAAGATGAAAATTTTGAATAATACGTTGAGTGAGTGGCATTTGTTTGTAATGTAATGCGTTGGATTATGCGATTGTGAAAATGCATCTTTTTATGTAGTTTGTTGGAAGAAACATCCTAGCAACAGTAATAACAGAACAAAAAGAAACAAATTGCCGAAAGGTGAAATCGTACAGAACTTCATTGATGTTGTCGAGACGAATAATAAACAAAATAAAAGTGAAATTAGAATAGTAGAACGAAAATGCATTCATTTTAACGAAAAAACTCTGGAGGCTGAGGATATTACCTAGCATGCGACTATTTTCTGATCTTTTATGGGTAACAACACGCATGTATCAAATATATTGAGAGTGACTTTTTTCTACGAGAAAGAGAATAATATAGATTTCTTTTTTGTTTGCTTGTATGTGTCTAATACCGTACAAGTGAAATTCAAGTTTCTGGGCTGTATTACTCTACATATCGATCATGAGAACAAAAATTAATTATTTGATCCCATATATGGTTTCTTTTTTATTTCAAAATTCGTTTTCTTCTGAAATTCACTTCATAGTATTGACAAAATGTCAGCAGTGCCATCGCTGTTGAATACAAAACTTCAAAACAAAAATAAACATAATCAATTGTATCGTGCAAAGAAAAGGCTCAAACATGGAAATATTATTTACGCTAATACTCAGCCGTTCCATTCATTTTCACGTAACAATTCAAAAGCTGAAAGCAATCAAACAGTATTAATGTTTTTCTGTTTTATTTATTAATATAAAAAAAGGTTGATTTATTTAATAGATAATAGATACAAAATCAAAATCTGATCAATTCGATATAGCAAATGAACAATCATATCATTCGAAAAGAAATAAAAAAAGAAAGTAAATAAATATGATTTTATTTCTCATTATTTAACTTGAAATTTTAGTTCTCACTGTTGTAATCCTTTATGTTTGAAAATATGTTTAACATTGGGATGTCTTTTTCTTCTATTGGGAACAATTTTGAGTTTAAGTTTAGCACTTGGTCTTATTTTATCTTCAAATTCAAATCATATATCAGTAACAATGATAACAACAACAACAACAGTTCAAGGTTTACAGTTACTAACTGATACAAATGAAATTACTATTGGTTTATGGAATACAATTGCTGGTGGCAATCAAACGATATCAACACCTGGTTTGTGTGTTGGTTGTTATTTCCCACCTCAAATGCCAGAAAATGCATTTGATCAAAATATAAATACGAAATACACGCATTTTGGAAGCTGTGGAGTATCCGTTTATTCTCCAACATGTGGTATAAATACAGGCATTTATATTCCACTACGTCGTGGTTCATCATTATTATTAGCTTTTCGATTTTGTACTGCCAATAGCCTTTCAGGACGTGATCCTCTTACTGTAACTATCGAAGGAAGTAATCAACCCTACTCAGCATTTATTCTTAGTTCAAGTTGGACGCTAATTTATAATGGTTCAACGGGTCTTGATATTGATCCTGGTCGATCTAGTTATGGTATAATGCAAAATTTAACTAGTAATACTGCTTGGTATAAGAGTTATCGTATACTTATTTCATCAAAACGAAACGTTATTAACGATGCTATTCAATATGGCGAAATAGAGTTATTTGGAATATAGTTTTTAATTGTTAATATGAACGTTTAAAATAAAAACTAATACTCAAATGCATAAACCTTTAAAGTCTACTCATATAGTCGAATCTAGAGAACATTATAATATCTATTTACTTATTTTCGTTCTCTATGTGATAAGAAACACACGTTTACATGCATTTTATTCAGTGAGTGATAACGATGCGCGAAACATATTCAGAATTTTTGTAGTAGAAAGCATTCAAACAACGCCAAAGAATTGCTTCCTATGTATTCCATGAGACCTCTACTATTGTTATTTATTTTAATCATCAATGATCGTACGAGTGTACTATGCATTAAGCGACACAGATCGACTCAATTATATGTAGTCCCATTTTCATCTTTAATGGACAATGAAACTGATGGTTCATTTAAACATCCATATTTATCTTTGCAACAAGCTCTTGATCATATTGCACGTAATTATCAGGTTCATCGAACGATCATTCATCTGTATCCTACGTATTACTTCGTTGACACGACGATTCACTTTAAACAAGAACATAGCCATACGAAATTGACTACTATGAACTCGTTCGACGCTACATTTTACGAACAAATATATACTCAAGATGAAGTTCATCCAAGATTGTCCGCTGCAGTGATTAGTGGAGGAGTGCCAATAATAGGTTGGACACAAGTAAGTGGCAATACTTATAGTGCGGTTGTGTCAAATCTAACGTTTGTTAATCAACTGTTTATTAACGACCAGCGCATTGTTCGAACCCGTGTTCCAACTAACTTCTCCGATTATCTTCACTATGCTGCACCGCTTAATGATTCCTCTCGCTCACGATACGGCTTTCAATATCAACCAGGACAATTTAATTATAAATCACTTACTGATGCAATGGTTGTTATCTATCATAGTTGGACAGAATCCCATCACTATATTGATCAGTTGATTGCAGCAAATAATACCATTTTATTTACGAATCCATCGGATGCACCAATTGGTACTTATGTTGTACAAGGTCAACGACGATTTCATATTGAAAATGTTTGCGAAGCATTGGTTCCGAACTCATTTTGTTTTGTCAACGAAACAAAAACTGTTTATTTGATGACCAATGGTTCATACGATCCGACAAAAGTTCAAATTATTACATCTGTTAATGAAATTGTTCTATCGATTGCTAGTGATGATGCAACAAAACCAATCGAAGATGTTATTATTAATAATGTAGCTATAAAACATGGTGCATGGAACATTGGTCGTACTGAAAGAGCGGACGCTGCATCTGCTGAATTTCTTAGTTCTACAGCATTATTTGTTAACAATGCCACAGCTATCATTATGTCCGATGTGGAAATCAGTCATACCGGTTCGTACGGTTTGAGAATTCGGGAAGAAACATCCAATATCATTTTTGAGAATTCACTGATTACTGATACAGGAGCTGGTGGTATGTGGATTGGTGATAGAACGAGTACAATACCACTCATTTCTAATCAGACAAAGATTCTATCAAATGAAATTAGTTATGGTGGTAATGTTTTTCCATGTGGTGTTGGCATAATCGTTTATCGTGTCAATCATGCTCTTATTGCTGATAATGAAATCCATCATTTCAGATACAATGGTATGACAATTGGAGGTGATTTAGGTTACAAACCACCAATGACAACAAATATCTTAATTCAAGGAAATTATGTTCATGATACTGGTTTACATGTTCTCTGTGATCAAGGTGGTATCTATACGATTGGTGTTCAACCAGGAACAGTCATCCATGGCAACGTAGTAAAGAATGTCTACAGTTATGCAGCACTTATGTGGGGTATTTATTTAGATGAAGGTTCATCGAATATGATAATCTCCAATAATGTTGTATACAATACTGGTTGGAGTTCGATCTTTCAACATTATGGTGCCAATAATACTGTCATTAATAATGTTTTTGCACGTGCATCATTGAATCCACCACCACAACCAGGTGATTGGCAACCTGACGGTGATGTTCATGTTGGAGAAGCTGAAAATCATATATCATGGACTTATACACGTAACATTGTTTATGATACGTTTCAGGGTGCTAATCATTCTGCATTCTCGGCTGATGGAAATGTTATTGCACCGTTTAGTAATAATGTATATTACAACCCATATGGAACGACATTCTTCTTCGGACATCAACAGTTGTCATTCGCAGATTGGCAAAAGATTGGACAAGACAATAACAGTGTTATAGCAGATCCGTTATTTACGGGTGATGTCAATCAATGCGACTTCTTCACAGTTCGAGCCGATAGTCCTGCCGCAAAATTAGGATTTGTAAACATAACCAAACCTTCAAAATGGACATCAGGCTGTGATATCGATCAGAAGACAGCTTATACTCAATTTTATCATTGGTAATTGAACTTTCATTTTCTTTTTCATTGATCATTTAAATAAATATTTTACGAAAAGGACATCATAAGTATTTTAATCGAAAATAAAAAAAATTACATTTCAGATGTACAAGGTTCAATGAAGAGTGATGGAAGTTTAATGATTCCAGAAGCACTAGCACCTGAAATAGCAAATACGATTGTTTGATTTCCAACAAGATTTGAACTGTTGAGCCAAGTGGAGAACTGTATTGTTGTGTTGGTTTCAACCATCATGTCAAAATTGTAGATAAAGGAACGTTTGTCGATTTGATTCTCAATCGGAACGGCTATTGACTTTGAAGAAACAGTAGATCCAGTGGTAACATCGGCAGCTTTCGCATTCAGAGTCAGTGGATAGTAGAAAGGTGCAACTCCAAAGTTAGACATTGTTACATTGATTCTTACAACATGTGAGCTAGAGAAAAAAAAGACATTCTTGTCAAGTATAGTATGATATATACTTACGCTCCTGAACAAGTAATTTCTGCTACAGTAATTTGAGATACAAAGAAGGAGTATCCTTGTATAATAGACGCGTTGATAGCTCTGTCATAATCCGAACCATTCAAACCAGGATGATTGAAAGCGTATGAATACCATTGCCAAGATGAATGAGTTAATTGAACACATTCGGTCCAGTTTAGGGGTACCATGGAAGTTATGACCTTGCAAGCTGCTACTGGATCACTGGCAAACAAGCATGGCCACACTTGAGGCAAAATTTCGCCTCCTACGGGCTATGAAGAATGAGTCATTATACGTATGTGTAAAGTAATACTTACTTGACTTTTCCATTGATTTTCAGCTCCTACTGCAACGCTCATGTTATAGAACCTTATATGACTTTTCAATTGATCTTCAGCTTCTACTGCAACACTCATATTATAGAACATATCATGATTGTAATAAGTATCTACATCGAAACCATCATCGTGAAATCCTACATTTAAACTTGTTGCATTATTATTTCCAGTAACATCATAAAATCGTAATAAAGTTTTTGTTTTTACAAAAGAAGAATTAAAGGCAGAGATAATTTGATCTTGATGATCTTTTGATGCAAAATAAGTATCATTTGGCCAAGTATGCCATTCACCCCAATGGCCAAGAAAGCCTACTTGCCAAAATCCAATTCTAATATCTCCATCATATCTGGGACCTAAAGCTTTGATGAGAGTGACCATAGCATCAATCAGTGTTTGATTATTGTAATCAGGAAAGAGTCCTTGACCTGCAGCTCCAGAATATTTACTAGAAAAGTCGAATTTAGTTGCTGATTGAATATACGTATTGTTCTTACGTGAGTCCATCCCAAAGAAAATCGGGTACGGATGAACGTAAATCTTCTCCAGGCCAATCTAGATAGACTCGAACAATAGCATGATGATTTCTTTTGGCAATATTCATTAAAACAGTATCGATTGCAGAGAAATTGAATGAATTTGGACCAATCATTAAACTTTTCATTGGAAAGTATTGATTTTCCATTGAATGAGGAAAATAAACAGTTGGGTGCAAGTCTATTAAATAATAATAAGAGAGTATTTCAAGTCCTGTAAATATCTTGTTATGAGTTCATACCTTCCCAATAGTAAGGAACAAATCCTTTTAGTGGATTCAAAACAGTTGCACTAGCATCAAAATTGTACGTTGTATTATAAGATACAGCACCGGAAGCACTTTTTATGACGAGAATTATGTAAAGTAAATTGATGATATTGAGTCGCATCTAGTCTTTAGTAATCAAAAAAGAAAAATGAAAGTTTATTATCTTTAACCCTTCGTACCTGTGCAAAAAATGCGTGTGCGTTGATAAGAGTTTGTCGTTGTTGTGAAGTCACTGAATGAGAGTAAAATATTTCGATTTTGATTCGCTTCAAAATCACTCATATACTATTTCTTTGCTGAATCAATAATATCATCAATTTGTATTTTCGTCAGAATTAAGCAAAATTTCATTTATTTTATGCTTACGAACGACATCAAAAAAGTTTTCGAAAGATATTTGTTTTTTGCTGTTGTTCGCCTCGTTATTGTAGGAACAGGAGCAATTGACTGATGTCTTTTCCAGAAAATGAGTTTTTTCAGTTTCATTTCAATGCCTGGTATTGATGCAATTGAACAGCAAAAAATATTAAGTGAGAAAAAGCTTTGATTATATAGTATGATGTTACACCATTCGTCACATACATTTGCACTATTGATCTTGAGAAATTGAAAAGCAGATAAAGAGTTGAGATCAATAACAACCCTCAAGATTGAATATTAGAAATTATTTGTTGAAAAGTCGTTGAAATTGAATAGAAACAGTTTTGTCTCCTGATTTTCAAATTTTTGAAGAATTTTAATTTTATCAATATTGTGAAATAGTAAAGAAGATTTTAGACGATATAGAACTTGGCGTAACGACAGAAGATTGCAGACAATAATTCAAATGAATCATGCGATAAAAGAAACAGAATTTGTTTACTAACTTTTACCATGAGGTTCAGAGGATAGAACGTTTATGTTATTATTCATATCACTGATCTCATACAAAAAAAAGCATCCAGCACATTCCATTTAAATTAAATAAAACAAGTTATTAGAATAAATTTATGATGACATAATTATTTCTTAGAGGTTCGTATTTTTAGCACAGGATACCCGACTGAAAGCTTCCGTTAGTGTACGAATCGAATCTGCTGGCAAGTTGACCGAGCGCCATGCTATATAACCATCGGGTCGGATAAGTGAAGCACTATTGGCTTCTAAACCAAAAGCTGTTTGAAATGTTTCTGAATTCGATAGTTGAAAATCAACACCATTAAGTAAGCATTGTAATTTAATGCCCAAAACTTTACTGGCATGTGCTGCTGCCATACTCCATTGTTCATTTTCAGCTAAAAGTATCCAATTACGTTGAAATAAATCAAGAATTGACATATGCTCGCCGTTTACATTCACCCAATGATGTGGTGATCTTGTTCCAGGTTGACCAGCCCATTGGTCTGGACATAAAGCAGGTGCCAATGTATCGTCAGCGCCAAGTATTATTGTCGATCGATATAGCTGACCAAACTCCATTGCTTGATCATCAATAATTGTTACATTATCGGCAACTCCCATTCCAGATGCTTTATAATCGCCTCGAGCAAAGATTTGTTGATGACGTAGCCATGCAATTGGACGTCGTTCAGCATCATAAGTATCGAGTAAATTCGATGTTGACTCTCCTGACAAAACCGCAGATAGTTTCCATACAAGGTTATGTACATCTTCGATTCCAGTATTTGCACCAAAACCACCTCGGTTAGGTGGCAATGTATGAGCAGCATCTCCAGCGATAAATATTCTACCAGATGAAAAACTATCAGCTATCAAACCACACATTTCCCAACGACCAGTAGTGATAATTTCAATTTCTAGATCTGATCGGCCAATCGCTTTTATTATAGCTTTTTTTAATATGTTTTCATCACGCTCTTCGTCATCGGAAAACATTAATATCCATCTACCATCGGCGTATGTTGTAAGAAATGCTTCGAAATCTGGTTGACTGATCGAAAATTGCGAAGGTCCTTTTTTGAGATATTCTTCGAGTGGTGCACGAAATAAGACACTGCGTAGAGTTCGAATATGACCTCGTCCACTACGTCCAATACCTAAACTTTCACGAATTTGACTTCGATTACCATCAGCAGCAATAACATATTTTGCTTGTAAAGTATATTCTTTTCCATCACGTTGGCGTAGATTTACTACTACATTATCATTGTTTTGCTGAAAGCTTACTAGTTCAGTGCTAAGTCGAACATCAGCACCCAATTCGATCGCCTTATTGCGAAGGATTGGTTCCAGGCGATCCTGTGCGATGGCAGCACCATTACATGGTGAGTATTCAATGACAGGTGTTTTTGACGTTTTCGGTGTCCAAGAAGTCTCTTCAAACCATTTTCCAGCAAGACTTTCCACTTTCACACGTCCCAAATGAAAATTTGCTGGTGCTTGTGGTATCTGTGAACCTAATCCAACTGCACGATAGAGTTCCAAAGTTCTTGGTGTAAAGCCAATAGCTCGTGGATGTAATGAACTTGTAGAATGTCGTTCAACTACTATAGTTGGTACGCCTCTCCAAGATAGAAAGACGGCTGCTGATAATCCAACTAAACTACCACCGACAACGAGTACAGATGTTGAATTTGTTTCCATTTTCGTACAAGAATTGTTAATTAATTGATTAAAATTGAGTTTGAGAAAGCGAAAAATATGCTTTATATCAATCTAGAATGCATACAAAATAATATAAATTAAAAAGAAATAATTAATACATTACGTTGTATTTATAGAGAGATAAACACTATTGTGACGTGTACATAAATATTTTCATTCGTTCTTTTGCGTACTCTCAGAACACGTAGAACACATCGTACACATAAAATAGTTGAGATATCGTTTCACCTATTTTCTTTTATTTCAGTAGAAAAAGAACAGTATGGATTTAATTGCTGAGTAAACTATTTCTATGAGTAGTTATTAAATAAATCGATTCGTAAATAAGTTTTTACAGTAGTGTTGCGTGGTGTAACTATTTGTTTACCTAATACAAATATCTGATGATTCAGAATGATCACTTCGTGAAACAAAAACAAGTTTATTTTATAAATCGTTCAGTTAATTGTTTCATTTACAAAAAGAATTGTCCACACTATTTGGAGTTTTACAGTTGACAGTTCTGATTTAGAAATGAGAGAATGAATCATATACGCTGAGCATAATGCAATGGGTGAATACTCAAAAGCATTTGAATTTCACGAAAAAGAGCTCCAAATAACAAAAATGATTTTGTCTACATACCACTCAGATTTGGCTTTTCCATACATGTATTTCAGAAGAATATATCGTAGTATGAAAGATTATTCAAAGTAATTGAACTTTTTTTGCAAAGACTATTGTCATACGTGAGCAGGCTCTATGAAAAGAACATCCACTACTGACAGTAGTTTATACTGACACTGGTAATGTTATCAGTTAATGGGCAATTACGAAGAAGCCCTTCATCTCATTAACTACTTTTTTCAAAGAAGTTCATTCATTCTCACTTGCACCATCAGGAAATCTCTGTAAATCTGCCAGGATTCAGTGACGCAGTCACAGGAAAAATAGGGGAACCATCTTCTTTCGAAGGAAGATTAGCGTGTTTAGTGGAAGGAAGCATGGATTCATTGCCCATCGACAAAAAGTACTTTTTTCTGTTATAATTCTCTCTCGAAAAAAGTTTCTGACAGCGTGCGTAATAATTTGGTTTGATAAAATAAAAGCTGTTCAGTGCAATCCCTATTAAAAGTGTGAAATACGAACTATAATCTTCCGCACCATTATAATACTGGGTGAAATGCACTTTAGAGCTAATGTGTAGAAATATTTCACCTTTTCTGATGATTATCTTGAGGTTTATTTCCGCCAATGCTACGAGTTGTTCCAGATAGATGATGATTGCGATTGCCTGTTGCTTCTGTCGTTCTTTCTATTTGACAAGCTCTATTGTTTGATGTATCCGCTTCGAAAGTATGAGAATGAATTGGCATTTCGTCAACAGTTAATGTGACTTTATCTAAGCCACCTGTCATACTTATATTTGGATAAGAAGAATTGCTACTTAAAACATCTCGTTCGACTACAAATCGACCGCGTAAATCTGGAGTACCATTTCTACCATCACATATGTACCAACCTGTATATTCCTCTAAACCTTTTCCATTCATATTAAACCAATAGTCTACTTGTCGAGAAGCAATCATAACGATACTAGTTCCACCAGGAAATCTATTGATAGGTAATGATGAGATAATATTTGTGCTTTCTTTCTTCAGATAATTTTCAACGTGATCGGTAGCAATTGGTAAGAAATACACTGTGAAATCGTGAACAAAATAAATAACAAGTAGCGCTCATCCGAAGGATTCGCAGACCCTTTTCTGAAAGAAATCTAGTTTACTGAGCATTCAAAACACTTTCATCCTCACTCCTAGAAAAAGAAAATATTGCTAACGATCAATAAATGAACGCATGTATTCATTATATTTTTCTACTTCTCGTTTTTACTACAAAATAAACATGAAAGAAGATATTCAAAAAGAATCTACTTTTGAATACATCAATTAAAATATATGAAAAGATAGAATATTTTCGGAAACGTGACATTTTCAATATCGTTCCCGTAGGATTCTAATTTCGATTGCTCAAAAAATGATTAATGATTTCGAAGATCCACTTTTCTATCATAACGCATTATCTAAATTAAGAACAGACATGTGATTTATACCCAATAACACATTTTCCTAATTAATCGTCAATAAAGATTTTATCTTGTTATTACAGGAAGAGAACGATAATGTTTCGTATAATAATAAAATTCGACCTCATCGACATAAAACTCTTATATTGAGCGCAGATCTTCCATGGATAGAAAATGTACATGTATAATATATCCATCGTAAATTATGTTATAAATGATAATTGAATAACGAGAGATAGACGAAATCGTTGAGGGTGAAAGACTCTCGAAGAACCAGCTGTATTTGTCCGAAATATAAAAAAGGCAGTATCCATAATTTTATGATAGGAACGGTAGGAAGAAAGCTTTCATATACTAATAGTCATTTTCACGGCTATCGAATCCTTCGTTTGAAAGTCTGATATCAAGATCTCATTTTGCTTTATCATTGACACATCGCAGTCATTCAAATATGTATAGAAAATTTCTGTCTTTAAAATTTAGGCTTCTAAATCCTAATGTATCAGCTGCAGGCTCAAAAGATCAGTCGTGAAGCTAATATGACATGTTTAAACCAAGATTTTGTGAAATACGAACAGAAAGGGAGTGTAAAAGTATAATGGTAGAAAATTTGGATCCCCTTCTCACAGACGTCACTCACATAAAAGATATAGGTAATATCAGAAATCGAACTGCTGTTACAGGTGTTACTAGCATTCCAGAATTACCAACATTACAGACATAATTCGATAACTAATGTATCTATTTCAGTGATCTAAACCTATTTTATAACTTAATTTTCATTTACAGTCAACATTCGATTAACATACTAACAAAATAAATTAGTTCTACACATCAATTTGAAACTCCGTCTTAATTAGTATTTTCCAAACTTCCCAATCAGTTCCTGTTTCACACTTTTAATGCAGAAGCGATTGCGCTGACCAGCTATTTAAATTTCAACACGAAATACGAGTGTGAATTCAAATACATCGGAATAATAACCATAATAGTGGTATTAAAAGTATTTATTTTCTTTATCGATACTTCGATCTATTTTCACGAGTGTTTCGTGCTCAAACACTGAAATCTCAATATTTTCTCAGTTTTAAGAACTTTCTACGCGTTAATCATGTATTTCCTCAAATTCGAATCTAATAATTCGGATAACAAATCAAAACCTTAAATAATACATCATGTGCAAACATTTTCATATCCCACTTCCTACACACTAGATATCATCCATCTACGATACATTCGCTATCTCTGAAGTACAATTTCAATTATAGTTCACAGAAATACACTTTTCTTCAAAACTCAATGAATAAAATAAATAGACAAAATGACAACTACAGGCCGTTTTCATTTCATGCAATCAAAGTGAATGTAACTGTCAAAAAATCTCAAATTAATCCAGCAATCTGTACTAAAAATATTAATATTGTCATTTATTACGATGAAATGTAACAAACACACACAAGAGCATAATTATGAATATCCCTCAAGTTCCACCTATTCGTAATCAATCTTAAATCAGAAAATTGAAATCTACACTTGAATCACCACAACACTCTGAAATCGCTGTTTGTCTTCTTCAGGCGCTCGAAATACTGTGCATCTTGATCTCCGATTTGATTATCCTTAAGGTTGAGTGTAGTGAGTGTCTGTATGAAAGAGACAGGAATGAGATGATGGTAAAAACATGAAGGAATGATAATCTCACTGTATTGTGTCGCAATGCTTCACCCAAATATTGTGCACCTTGAGCTCCGATTTGATTGTAGCGCAGGTCGAGTGTAGTGAGTGTCTGTATAAAAGAGACAGGAATGAGATGATGGTAAAAACACGAAGGACTGATGATCTCACTGTATTGTGTCGCAATGCTTCACCCAAATATTGTGCACCTTGAGCTCCGATTTGATTGTAGCGCAGGTTGAGTGTAGTGAGTGTCTGTATAAAAGAGACAGGAATGAAATGATGGTAAAAACATGAAGGACTGATGATCTCACTGTATTGTGTCGCA
>Ga0209930_1002762_pt1 | contig 19515 bp, 18 predicted proteins | sample ThiBiot_500_biof_2_FD_183948 | JGI IMG/M metagenome (GOLD analysis project Ga0209930, IMG submission 183948) | Wastewater bioreactor microbial communities from Cape Town, South Africa - Thiocy_cont_500_biof (SPAdes) | ecosystem: Engineered > Bioreactor > Thiocyanate-remediating >... | reverse complement strand
CGTCCGGGGCGGCATCCTGGTTGGGCGAGACGGCGCAGAGATTCTTGGTCCAGTAGGCGTTGTCGAGCGCCTCGCCATTGGCGATGAGCGGGGTCATCGCCCGCTCGAGCAGAAGGCCGAGCGGCGCCAGGGTCGCTGGGTGATAATCCAGTCGGGGAGCCGCAGCCGCTTCATAGACCAGCAGTCCGGCTTCATTGAAGCGGCTTGCCTGACTGGCGCGGGCGAAGGTGAAACCGGCCGCCGCGAAGGCGGCGGCCAGCGTTGCGTGATCCCGCCTTCCGGCGAAGTAGCGGCCGGAGCGGAGGTCGAAATGCTCCTTGGCGCCGCGAGGCAGCCAGGGAACATGTCGGGCGAGCTTGCGGGCAAGGAGCGTCGACATGGGTCAGCGTGCCGTCACGAGGGTGATGGAGCGGGCGGCGCCCTGCGCGACCGGCGTCGCGGCGCTGCCGGAGCGCAGCTTCAGCGAGCGGACCATCAGCCAGTCGGCGATCGGCAGCGCGATGAAGCGCGACGGCACCACGCTCGCCGAGGCGATGGCCCGTTCGGTCGCGTCGTCATAGAGGTCGAAATAGGTCGAGCCGTCGGCCGAACCCTGGAAGGTGATCGTCGCAGTGGTCCAGGCGGCCGGCAGGATGAGGCCGACGAGGCGGCCGGTGCCGAGATCCGCCGCGTCCGACAGGCTGGCGCCCGATGCGATGGTCGCGGTCACCGTCGCCAGCTGCGCGCCGCCGACTGGGACGGGGTTGGTCGCGGAGACATCCGCCGAGGCCACCTGCTGCACCACCTTGCCGATCAGCGCCGAGCCGGCGCCGATCTGGAGGCCGGCATGCAGGTGGTCGCGGAGATAGCGCAGATAACCATTGGAAGAGGAGGCGCCGCTGTCGGCGGCGACCGGCGCGGCATCGCCGCCGATGGCGTCGACGATCGCGGTCGTGAGGGCGGCGATGTCGATCGGACCCTCGCCCTCGGGGTCGGCGATGCCCGTCAGCGGCAGGAACGGTCCTTCACCGGTTCCGGAGGCATCGAGCACCCGCTGGACGAACACGTTGCCGGCGCCGTCCTTGATCTGCTTGGTCGTGAGCGTGGCGGTCATGGTCAGATCCATCCCATCAGCTGGAGGTTCGAATTGTCGACATTGGAGAAGTCGAGCGAGGACCCTTCGGCGGGGCTCGCATCGGTGTTGAGACCACCGAGGCCGGTCATGAAGCCGTAGAGTTCGGTGATCTCGATCCCGTCGGCGCGGCGCTCGATCTCGTATTCGGCGATCTGGCCGGCGGGGATCAGGCGGGATTCGGCGGTGGAATAACTCCATCGCAGCTCGCGCAGCGACGGGTTGAGCACGAGCGATCCGCTCACTGTGTCCTTGACGACGAGCAGCGAGCCGGAGGCGCCGATCGTGAGAAAGAAGGCCGAGCCGGTGATCGGCACGCCTTCGGGGATCGTCCACACCAGGGGTGGCGCATTGTTGCCACGCCAGATGGACATGTCGGCACGAAGGGGCATGAGGATCCTCTGTTTGTGCGAGGGTCGCGATGGCGGCGTCGCCACGCCGGAAGGGTCCGCGTGCCGGTTGGCATGTCCGCCGATGCGTTGGAGGACGGATCGTCTGGTCGGGCGCTCCAGCGTGTGTCGCGCCGCCATCTGCAACCAAAGATACAATCTAAGATTGTAAAAGTCACGCAAAAAGTGCGGTGGGCGGTTCGCTTGCGTCGCTCGCCGAGGGCGGCCGAGTTGACAGGTCGGCGATGGTACCGTTACCATCCGCGAGCGTGGGAGGCGCGGCCATGACGGAACAACCGGGAACAGTGCTCATCACGGGCGCGGGGGCGGGGCTTGGCCAGCGGCTTGCCTTGCTCTTTGCCGAGCGGGGCCTCGCCGTCGCGCTTGCCGATATCAGCGCTGCGGGGCTGGAGCGGACGCGGGGGCTGCTTCCCGAGGGTGCCAGCGCGATTTCGATCCCGTCCGATCTCACGGCCGATGGCGCCCCGGCCGCGGCGGTGCAGCAGGCGGTCGCCGCTTTCGGCCGCCTCGACATTCTCGTCAACAATGCCGGCTATGGCGCCATCGAGCCGTTTCTCGGCATGACGGCCGCGCTCTGGCACAAGACGCTGTCGATCAACCTCGTTGCCTTGGCGATGATGACGGCCGCGGCCGGCGAGGTGATGCGCGCGCAGCGCTCGGGCCGCATCGTCAACATTACGTCGCCGGCCTCGCGGATGGCGCTCCCGAACTACACCGCCTATGCCGCCAGCAAGGCGGGCGTCGATGCCGTCACGCGGGCCGCGGCCATGGCACTGGCGCCCTTCGGCGTACTCGTCAATTCGCTGGCGCCCGGCATGATGGACACCGAGATGCAGCGCTCGACGGAACTCGACCTCGCGCGGATCGAGGGTCGCAGCGATGTCGAGGCCTTTCTCGACGAGCGCACGCGCCGCGTCCCGCTCGGGAGGCGCGCCCAGATCGACGAGGTCGCGGCCGGCGTGCTGTGGCTCGCTCTCGACGCGCCGCCTTATGTGACGGCGGAGCGGCTCAACCTTTCCGGCGGACTGGACAGGGACTGACATGACTTTGCCGGCTAACCATCCGCCCGAAAGCGCGGATCTCGCGGCCCTTGCCGCCCGTGCCCTCTCGATGCGACAGCACATGCTCACCATGGCGCGGGGACCCGGCCAGGGCTATGTCGGGCAGGGGCTCGGCGTCGCCGACGTCTTGGCGGCGCTCTATTTCCACGAGCTGCGCTGGGATCCGGCGGATCTCGCAGCCCCCGACCGCGACCGCTTCCTGCTCTCGACGGGCCATTATTCGATCGCGCTATGGGCGGCGCTCGCCGAGGCTGGCGTGTTCCCGCTGTCCGAACTCTCGACCTATGGCGCCGACGATAGCCGGCTCGACATGTCGACGCTCGACACGACACCGGGCGTCGAGATGATCGGCGGCTCGCTCGGCCATGGACTCGGCCAGGCGGTGGGCATGGCGCTCGGTCTCCGCCTCGCCGCCTCGCCCGGCCGCGTCTTCTGCGAACTCTCCGACGGCGAGATGCAGGAGGGGTCAACCTGGGAGGCGGCGATGTCGGCCGCCCATTTCGGGCTCGACCGGCTGGTGGCGCTCATCGACTGCAACGGCATCCAGGCCGACGGCGCCATCGTGCTCGACATGGAGCCGGTCGCCGACAAATGGCGGGCCTTCGGCTTCGAGACGGAGGAGATCGACGGCAATGACCTGGCGGCTGTCGTCGCGGCCCTCGCCGCGACCCGGCAGCGCGCGGGGAAGCCGCATGCCATCGTGCTGCGCACGCGGCCGGGCTTCGGCATCCCGACGCTGACGGCGCGCGAGAAGGCGCATTTCATCCGCGTCGATGCCGGCGAATGGGACGCGCTGGCCGCCGAGCTGGACCGCGAGGGGCCCCGCCATGACTGAGCGCATCTTCACCCGCGCGATGGGCATCGACGAGGCGAGCGGCGCCCGGCGGACCGTCGAGGCGCCGTTCGGCCATGCGCTCGCCGCGCTCGGTGCCGAGCGGCCCGAGATCGTCGGCATGACGGCGGACCTCGGCAAATATACCGACATCCTGCCCTTCCGCGACGCCTTCCCGAGCCGCTTCTTCAACATGGGCATGGCCGAGCAGAACCTCGTCGCGGCCGCGGCCGGGCTGGCGCGCACCGGCTTCATCCCCTTCGCGACCACCTATGGCGTCTTCGCCTCGCGCCGCGCCTATGATTTCGTTGCCATCGCCGTCGCGCATTCGAACCTTCCGGTGAAGATCGTCGCCGGGCTGCCCGGCCTCACCACCGGCTATGGCGGCACGCATCAGGCGATCGAGGATACGGGTCTGATGAGCCTCATTCCCGGCCTCACAGTCATCGACCCCTGCGACGCGACCGAGATCGCGGCGGCGGTGCGGGCGGCGGCGGAGCATCCGGGGCCCGTCTATATGCGGCTCCTGCGCGGCAAGGTGCCCGTCGTGTTCGAGCCGGAGGGCTTCCGCTTCGAGATCGGCAAGGCGAGGCTGCTGCGCGAAGGCGGCGATGTCGGCATCATCGCGACCGGCTTCATGACGGAGCGCGCACTCGACGCCGCCGACCGGCTGGCGGCGCTCGGGCTTGCGGCGGGCGTGCTGCATGTCCCCTGCCTGAAGCCGTTCGACGCCGAGGCGGTGCAGGATTTCGCGCTGCGCTGCGACCGCATCGTCACGGCCGAGAACCATGTCGTCCGCGGCGGCCTCGCTTCGCTGGTCGTCGAGGCGCTGCACGAGCGCGGCATCCTGCGCGCCGTCCGCCGCGTCGGCCTGCCGGACCGGTTCATCGAATGCGGCGCCGTGCCGACGCTGCAGAAGCGCTATCGCATCACCGTCGACGACATCGTCGCCAGCGCCGAGGAACGGGCATGAGGATCACCGGGATCGAGACCTTCACCGTCGGCGCGGGCTGGAAGAACTGGCTGTTCGTCCGCGTCCATACGGATGCCGGCATCACCGGCCTCGGCGAGGGCACCCTCAACGGCTTCATCCGCACCACCGAGGCGGCGGTGCGCGAGCTCGAGCATCTCGCCATCGGCCAGGATCCGCGGCGGATCACGGCGCTGGCAAAGCGCATGCTCGACAGCGTCTCGCTCGACGGCGGCCATATCCATCGCACGGCAATCGCGACGATCGAGGTCGCCTGCTGGGACATTCTCGGCAAGTCGCTCGGCGTGCCGATCCATCAGCTCATCGGCGGGCGCATGCGCGATACGGTGCTCGGCTATGCCAATGGCTGGTATCGCACCGAGCGCAGCCCTGAGGCCTTCCTCGCCGCCGCGGAGGATGTGATCGCCAAGGGCTTCAAGGCGATGAAGCTCGATCCATTCGGCACGGCTTCCGGCTTCATCTCCAGGCACGACCTCGACCTCGCCTATGACATCCTGCGGACGCTGCGCGAGAAGCTGCCGTCCGGCACATTGCTGCTCATCGACGTGCATGCCCGTTTCACCGAGGTCGAGGCGATCCGCGCCGCGCATCGGCTGGCGCCGCTCGACCTCTATTGGTGGGAGGAGCCGACGACCCGCGACCGGCAGGAGACGGTGCATGCCGTCGGCCGCGCCAGCCCGATCCCGGTCGCGACCGGGGAGATGTACGACACGGTCGGCCAGTTCTTCACGCTCGCCGAAGGCGGCCGGGTCAACATCTTCCAGCCCGAGCCGATGTCGCTCGGCGGCATCGGCAATACGCTCGCCGTCGCCCATCTCGCCCTCGCGCATGGCAGCTACATCGCGCCGCATCAGTCGGGCGGTCCGGTCGCGACCGCCGTCTGCCTGCAGCTCGCCGCCGCGGTGCCGAATTTCCTGATCCAGGAGCATTTCGACGCGTTCAACGAGCCCTGGACGCGCGATCTCGTCACCTGGCATCCCGCGATCGATCCCGCGAACGGCCATCTCTCGCTGCCCGAAGCGCCGGGGCTCGGCTTGGAACTCAACGAGGATGTCGCCCGCGCCCATCCCTACGATCCGAAGGCCTATCTCGACATCCATGCGGAGGGATGGGAGCGGCGGCTCGGCGCGCGGCGGAACAACTGATCGCGGGCCATGTCAGGCGCTCTCGCGTTCGACGATCGAGAAGCCGACCGGCACGATGCGCGGCAGACCCTCCTCGCCGCGCAGCCGCTTCAGCAGCTGGTCGACGGCGAGGCGGCCCATGCCGTAGCGATCGACGCGGACGGTGGTGAGCGGCGGGTAGAGCTGCGCCGCGAGATCGACATCGCCATAACCTGCGATAGCGAGGCGGCCGGGGATCGCCCAGCCGCGCCGGTGGCATTCCTGCACGGCGCCGATCGCGAGCGTGTCGCTCGAACAGAAGATGACGTCCAGCGCCGCGTCGCGCGCGACCAGCGCCGCCACCGCCTCGGCGCCGCCCGCCGAGGTGATCGGCACCTCGATCTCGAGGCTCGCCGGATAGGCATGGCCGCGATCGACGAGCGCCTGGCGGTAGCCGATGCGGCGCTGCTGCAGGCGGTCGTTCCCATGGGCGGGGGTCGACACGAAGCCGATGCGGCGATAGCCCTTGTCGACGAGATGGCAGGTCATGGCGTGGGCGGTGTCGAAGTTCGAGACGCCGACCGCCATGTCGATCGGCTCGCGGCCGCGGATCTCGCTGATCTCGACGACCGCGACGTCGCCGTCCTCCAGAAGCTGGCGCGCGCCGGGCGCCTGCACGAAGGCCTGAAGGATGAGGCCGGCCGGCTGCCAGCCGAGCAGCGCGCGGATCGCCTGGTCTTCGGCGTCGCGGTCGAAATCGCCCTGAACGAGGAGGAGCTGGTATCCGGCCTCATGGCAGGCATCCGACATGCCCTGCACCTGCTCGGCGATGCCGGAATTGATCAAGGGCGGCACCATGGTGCCGATGATGCGGCGCCGGCTCTTCAGCGAGGACATCGACGAGGCGAGCTGGTTGCGGATGAAGCCCTCTCGCTCGACCACCGCCATGATCCGCGCCCGCGTCTCGGGCGAGACCTTGTCCGGATCGGCGAGGGCGCGCGACACGGTCATCGGCGCGACGCCGGCGCGGCGCGCGATCTCGCGCATGCCGAGCCGCTGCGGCGCCGCCGTGCTGCGCCTCTTCGGCTTCGCCGCGTCCTCCGCGCCGCTCTCCGGCGCTTGGGACCCGGCCTCGCCGCCGTCGTCGCTGCCCTTGTCGGCCATGCTCGCTCGATCCGCCCCGATCCTTGGCGCCGCTCCTCCGCGAAGGCGGTGAATCGGCGGCTCCAGTTTAGGCGCTCCGCCCGCGCAGGGAAGGGCGCGTTCGGCCACCTGGCGCGGCGCACGAATCCGGTTGAGAAAATTATAATAGCATGATGTTATGTGAGTAGGCCGGCGCTAGACCGGCCTCTGCCGGCCCTGATGCGTGGAGGACGCGAGGCCGGCCAGGGAGGGGTGAATGGAACGAACTGTCGGACGGCCCGCCGCGGCCGAGACTTCCGGCCGCGCATTGCGTGACCGGTTGACGCGCCTCGTCGCCGTCGGCGAGGTCGGCGTGCTGCTGGCGCTCGTCGTCATCGTCGCCTTCTTCTTCGTGCTCGAGCCGGCCTTCCTGTCGGAGCGCAACATCCGCGCCATCCTGCGCGTGGTCTCCTTCGTCGGCATCATCGCCATCGGCCAGACGCTGCTGCTCGTCTGCGGCGAGTTTGATCTCTCGGTCGGCGCGGTCGCCGGCCTCTCGGCCGTGGTGAGCGCCAAGCTGATGACGGCGCTGGCGCTGCCCGTCCCGATCGCGCTTCTCGGCGGAGTCGCGGTCGGCGGCCTGGTCGGCCTCGTCAACGGCCTCGCCGTCGTGCGGCTGCGCATCCCGGCCTTCATCCAGACGCTCGGCATGCTCTTCATCGGGCAGGGCCTGATCCAGGTCGTGACCAACGGTTATCCCGTCTATCCGCTGCCCAAGGTCATCGGCGAGATCGGCATGGCCGGCTTCGTGTTCGGCCTCGGCTGGAGCTTCGTCTTCTTCGTCGTCGCGGCGGTCAGCGCGGATTTCGTCCTCCGCCGCACCGTGCTCGGGCGCAACATGTATGCGACTGGCGGCAATCCCGAGGTCGCGCGCCTCGTCGGCATCGATACCGCGCGCATGAAGATCGGCGCCTTCGTCACCGTCGGCATGCTCGCCGCCGTGGCCGGCATGTTCGTGATGGCTGATCTCTCCAGCGGCACGACCTCGATCGGCTCCGGCTGGGAGCTCACCGTCATCGCCGGCGTGGTGGTCGGCGGGGTCAGCCTCTTCGGCGGCGCCGGCACCATGGCGGGCGGCCTCATCGGCATCCTCTTGCTGCAGGTTGTCACCAGCGGGCTGGTGGTGATCGGCGTCAACGCCAACTGGCAGCAGATCGCCGTCGGGCTGATCATGGTGATCGCCGTCGGTCTCGACGTGCTGCGCCGACGCACCTTCATCGCCGGCTCAGGCAGCGAGCCGCCGGCCGAGCCGGCCGGCCCCGCCAAGTCCTGAGGAAATAACCTTTGAGGAATACCGGGCCCGCGAGGCCCGGGGGGAACCAAGAAGAAGGCCCGGTCGCGCCGGGCCGATCACAGGGAGGAAAGCATGCAGACCACATCCAGGACCATCCGCATCGCGCTAGCCGGCTTCACGGCCCTGGCGGCACTCGCGGGAAGCGGCGGCGCCGCGCTGGCCGAGGGCAAGAACATCCTCTGGGTCCAGCCGATGCGCGACCATCCGGTGCACCGGCTGATGCAGGCCGGCTTCCTCGCCAAGTGCAAGGAACTCGGCAATACCTGCGAGGTCGTGGGCAACCCCTCGGCGACCAACTATGACGTCTCGGCCTCGATCCCGCTCGCGGAAGCCGCCATGGCCCGCACCAAGTTCGACGCCATCGCCGTCTACGGCCCAGGCCCGGAGATCTATCCCTTCATCGGCAAGCTCGGCCAGGAGGGTTTCCCGGTCGTGACCTGGCATGTGCTGCCGGCCGAGGGCAGCGTTCCCGGCCTCAAGGCCGCCACGGGCGAGGACATTCCGAGCGCCGGTAACGCCGCAGCGCTGGCGATGGGCGAGAAGCTCGGCGGCAAGGGCACGATCGCGCTGACACAGGGCTCGTCCAACGACACCGAGAACGTGATGTCGGATAGCTTCCGCAAGACGATGGCGGAGAAGTACCCGGACATCAAAATCCTCGACACGCAGATGGAAGGCTTCGAGCCGTCCTCCGCCGAGGCCAAGGCGGTCGCGCTGCTGCAGGGCAATCCCGACGTCAACGCCGCCTTCTCGACCACCGGCAACGGCATCCAGACCTGGTCGGGCGCCGCGCGCAAGGCCGGCCGCGAGGGTCTCGTCATCGTCGGCATGGACTATATCCGCCAGAACCTCGACATCGTGAAGGCCGGCGGTGCCTGGGGCGTCGTCGCGCAGCCGCTCTACGAGGAAAGCGCCAAGACCGCGGAACTCGCCAACGACCTCGCAGAGGGCAAGACGGTTCCCTACCTGAACCCGCTGCCGGCGGCGGTTCTGACGGCGGCCGATCTCGAGCCCTATTACAAGATGCTCGACAGCGCCGGGCAGTAGCTCCGGCCTCCTTTACCCTCTCCCGTTTGCGGGAGAGGGCAGGGTGAGGGTCTTGCTTCTTCCATCCGGCCGCGAGCAAGGAAGCCCCTCACCCCATCCCTCTCCCGCAAGAGGGAGAGGGGGACGACCCGCCGCGAGGACAGCGCATGACAGTTCCAGAACCTGCTCCGCCCGTCATCGAGACGCGGGCCGTCGTCAAGAGCTTCGCCGGCGTCCAGGCGCTGCGCGGTGTCGATCTCACGGTGCGCGCCGGCGAGATCCACGCCCTGCTCGGCCAGAACGGCGCCGGCAAGTCGACGCTGGTCAAGATCCTGAACGGCGTCCATCCCGCCGGGTCCTTCAGCGGCGACATCCGCGTCGCCGGGCGGCCGGTGAGCTTCCGCTCGACCTCGGACGCCCGCGCCGAAGGCGTCGGCTATGTGCCGCAGGAGATCGAGGTCCTCGAGCAGCTGACCGTGGCCGAGAATGTCTTCGCCGGCCAGACGGGGCTCGGCGCCGGCGTTCTCGTCAGCCAGCGGCGGCTGGAGGAGCGGACCCGCGCCCTCTTCGCAGAGATCGGGCTCGCCATCGATCCGCGCGCGCTCGTCGCGAGCCTCACCGCCGCGCAGCGCCATCTCGTCATGATCGCGCGCGCATTGTCGTTCCGCCCGCGCGTCCTGATGCTCGACGAGCCGACCGCCTCGCTCTCGGGCGTTGAGGTCGAGCGGCTGTTCGCCGTGCTCCGCCGCCTCAAGGCGCAGGGCTCGACCATGATCTTCATCACCCATCGCCTGCCCGAGGTGCTGGCGATCTGCGACCGCGCGACGGTGCTGCGCGACGGGCGTGTCGCCGCCGAGATCGGCCGCGAGGAGTTCGACGCCGAGCGCTTCATCTTCGCCATGTCGGGCCAGCGCCTGCAGCGGCTCTATCCCCATCACGAGCCGCCGCCAGCCGCGCCGCCACTGCTCTCGGTGCGCAATCTCACTATTGCCGGCCGCTTCGGCGTCAATCGCGGCGTCAGCGATGTCGGCTTCGATGTCCGCCCGGGCGAAATCCTCGGACTCGCCGGCCTGCTCGGCTCGGGCCGCACCGAGATCCTGCATGCGATCTATGGGCGCATTCCGTTTGCGGGGGAAATTTCGATCGCCGGACGGCCGGTCACCATCCGCAAGGCGGGCGATGCGCGAGCCGCCGGCATCGCGCTCCTGACCGAGGACCGCAAGCGCGACGGCCTCCTGTTCAACCTGCCCGTCGGCGCCAACATCACCATCGGCAATCTCGGTCCGCTCGCCTCGCGCGGCATGGTCAGTGACCGCAAGGAGAAGAGCGCCGTCCTCGCCGCCATGCGCGCGCTCGCCGTCAAGGCGCGCTCGCCGCAGTCTTCGGTCGCGCATCTTTCGGGCGGCAACCAGCAGAAGCTGCTCTTCGCGCGGGTGCTGATGAGCGGGCCGCGCGTGCTGCTTCTCGACGAGCCGACCAAGGGCGTCGACGCCTCGACGCGGCACGAGATCTACCGCCTCATCGTCGACCTTGCCGAGAAGGGCGTCGCGCTGGTCGTCGTCGCGTCCGAACTCGAGGAGATCATCGGCATCGCCGACCGCTGCCTCGTCGTGGCGGATGGACGGATCGTCGACGAATTCAACCGTGGCGAGGGCAGCGAGGATCGCGTGCTGCGTGCGGTCGCCGCGGCGCAGGCGGCGGCCACCATGGCCACCGCGCTTCCGGCTTCTGAAAGGACCGGCTGACATGGGCGGACGTTTCGAAGGACGATCGGTCCTCGTCACCGGCGCCGCCACCGGCATCGGCCGCGCCACGGCGCAGCATCTTGCCGCCAATGGCGCCTCGGTGTTCGGCATCGGCCTCGATGGCGACGAGGGGCGCGACTTTGCGGCAAGGGCCGGTGCCGAGGGGCTGAGCTTCCGCTTCCAAGAGGCGGATCTCACCAACGAAGCCGCCGTCCGCTCAGGCGTTGCTGCCGCGATCGAGAACTTTGGCCGGATCGACGCGGTGGTCAACGCCGCTGGCATCTACGAGACCGGCAAGCGTCTCGAAGACCTCTCCGATGCCGAATGGGACCGCACCATCGCCGTCAACCTGACCGCGATCTTCCGTGTCTGTCGCGCCGTGCTGCCGCTTATCCGCGCGGCGGGCGGCGGCTCGGTCGTCAACATCTCCTCAGTGCATGCGCTGGCGACCGTGCCCGGCGTTCCCGCCTATGCGGCGTCGAAGGCGGGCGTGCTCGGCCTCTCCCGCCAGATGGCGCTCGATTACGCCGTCGACCGCATCCGCGTGAACGCGGTCATCGTCGGTTCGGTGGCGACGCGCATGACGCTGGACGGGCTCGAAGCCGCCGGCGGCGCCGAGGCGATCGGCCTCTCCTTCGAGAAGAACCGCGCCCCGCGCATCGCCGATCCCGAGGAGATCGCCCGCGCGATCGGCTTCCTCATTTCCGACGACGCCTCCTTCGTGACGGGAAGCGGCTTCGTCGTCGATGGCGGCCTGACGGCGCTGGTGCTCTGACCGGCCTCAGATCAGGAACGGCCTGAACATCAGCCGTTCCTCGGCGCTCTCACCGGGGGCGAGGACGATCACGCCGAGATCGGTCTCCGTCCGGTTGAGCGCGCAGGAGGCGTTGGTCTGCGGCTCCAGGCAGAAGACGTCTCGCTTCGGGTCGGCATAGAACATGAGGTTCTCGTAGAGCGGGCCAGCTTCGATGGCGAGGCCGACGCCGCGCGCGGGGAAGCGCAGCTCGGCGCGCCCGTCCCAGCCGCCATAGTCATTGTTGCGCCATCCCGCCGGCAGAGGGCGATGCTCCCTGAAGTCGAGTTCGGGCGTGACGGAGATGCGGTCCGAGACGACGCCGTGCGGCCCCTCCAGCCAGAAGCTGCGGGCGCGGAATTTCAGCGTCGTGTCGGGATCGCGCGGGAACCAGGGATGGTGGCCGAAGCCGAACGGCATGCGCCGCGGCCCGCGGTTCTCGATGGTGGTCACGAGCGTCAGCGCGCCGTCCGCGAGCGTGAAGCGCTGGACGGCGCGATAGCTGTAAGGGTCGTCCGTGCCGCCGGCATGCTCCAGCGCGAGCACGGCGGTCGTCGCCGTCGCTTCTTCCACCGTCCAGGCGCTCTTCCAGCCGCTGCCATGGACGTTGAACGGCTCGTCGCCATTGTTGGGCGCGACGCGATAGGTGCGGCCCTCAAAGGTGAAGGCGTTGCCATCGATGCGGTTGGCATAGGGGATCATCGGGAAGCTGGCGACGCCGAGCACATTGCCCGCGGCGGCGTCGGCGGCCGAGAGCGGCCGCATCGCGTCGCGGCCCGCGATCCGCAGGAAGGCGATGCTGCCGCCCAGTTCCGGCACCAGACCCAGCGACAGCGGTCCATCGACAAGCTCGATCATTTGGTCCCTCTCAGAAATCGCGGCCATAGCCGGCCGTCCAGCCGCCATCGACGGTCAGCACCTGGCCGGTCGTATAGGTGTTCATCGGATCGGCGAGGAAGAGCAGGCCTGGCACCGCCTCCTCGATCCGGCCCGGCCGGCCGAGCGGCACATGCGTTCCCATCGCCGCATCGCCCGAGGCGCCTGCCTCGATCCAGCCTGTCGCGAGCGCATTGACGAGGACTGTCGGCGCGGCCCGCATCGCGAGACCGCGCATGGCGGCGATGACGGCGGCGAGCGCCGGTCCGGCCGCCGCATGGCGGCGCATGGGCAACACCGCCACAGCCGGAACGATATGGATGATGCGCCCGCCGCCGCGCTCGATCATGGCGTCGGCGGTCCAATCAGCGAGCGCGATCAGCTCATCGGGACGGTAGGCGGCATCGAGGTCGAGCGGATGCGCGATAATGAGGAGATCCGCCTCGCGCTCGACGCCGAAGGCGACCGTGGCGCAGTTCTCCGCCAGCGCCGCCGCTGCTGCGTCCGCCAGCGCATGGCGAACCCCGCCGATCGCGACGCGCCGGCCTTCGAGATCGATCCGCATTGCCGTCCTCCCGAGACGATCAAAAGCCGGATGGCGGCCGGCGACAAGAGCGGCGGCGGCCAAATCGCATTTCCGGGCGAATCGGACTTGGCAAGCCGTCGGCTGGTAACATAACATCATGCTATTATAATTCTTGAGCGCAGACCATCGCTGCGCCGCAGGGCTCCGAGGGAGGAGAGAGATGAGCGCACCGGCATCGGGACGCCGCGCGCCGGCAACGCGGGCGGGCACTCTGCCGGCCGGTCTGACGGCCGCCGCATTGATCGACCTCTATGAACGGATGGTGCTGCTGCGGCGCTTCGAAAGCGTCGCGCAGGTCGCCTGCCGCAAGGGCGAGACGCCCGGCTTCCTGCACCTTTATATCGGCGAGGAGGCGACCGCCGTCGGCGTCTGCGCGCATCTGCGGCCGACCGACTGGATCACCTCGACCCATCGCGGCCATGGCCATGCGCTCGCCAAGGGCATGGATCCCAACATCCTGATGGCCGAGCTGTTCGGCAAGCGCGACGGCTGCTGCGGCGGACGCGGCGGCACGATGCATCTCTACGACCGCTCGGTCGGCCTCTTCGGCACCAACGGCATCGTCGCCGCCGGCATCGGCCATGCGGTCGGCGCCGGCATCAGCGCCCGCGTGCACGGCACGGATGGCGTCGGCGTCGCCTTTTTCGGCGATGGCGCCGTCAACCATGGCGGCTTCCACGAGTCGCTGAACTTTGCCGGCATCCAGAAGGCGCCGGCGGTCTTCATCTGCGAGAACAATCTCTACGCCACCGCGACGCCGCTCGCCTCGGCGACGCTGAACACCGAGATCGCCACCAAGGCCGCCGCCTATGGCATTCCGGGCGTTGCCGTCGACGGCAATGACGTCGTCGCCGTCTGGCAGGTGATGCAGGAGGCTATCCGTCGCGCCCGCTCCGGCGCCGGCCCGACGCTCATCGAGGCCAAGACCTATCGCACCGTCGGCCATCACGAGGGCGACCCGGTGACCGGAACCTACCGGACCCAGGCCGAGGTCGACGCCTGGGCGGCGCGCGATCCCATCGCCACCTTCCGCGCGCGCCTCACCGGCGACTTCGCCTGCGCCTCCGACGACGAACTCGCAGCGATCGACGCGCGGATCGAAAAGGTCGTGCAGGACGCGCTCGCCTTTGCCCGGCAGTCGCCGGAGCCGGACGCCGCCACGTCCTCGCTGCATGTGTTCGCCGAGCCGATCAACCCGCCGGACGCGCTCGTCCAGGCGGCGCCGTCGGCGACGGTGACGCAGAGCTGGCTCGACGCCGTGCGCGACGGCATCGCCGAGGAGATGCGCCGCGACACGCGCATCCTCTATTTCGGCGAGGGCACCGGCGAACGCGGCGGTACCTTCGCCCATACCAAGAACCTCCATGCCGAATTCGGCGGCGAGCGGATGGTTGATACGCCGATCTCCGAACAGGGTTTCACCGCCGCCGCCATCGGCGCCTCGGCGACGGGGACGCGCGTCATCGCCGATCTGATGTTCGCCGATTTCATGTTCGAGGCAGCGGGGCAGATCGTGCTGCAGGCCTCGAAGCTGCGCTACATGTCGAACGGCCAGATGAACGCCCCGCTCGTGGTGCGCGTCGGCGCCGGCACGGTCAGGAGCGCCGGCCCGCATCATTCCGGCGTCTATCACCCGTCCTGGGCGCATATTCCGGGCCTCATCGTCGCGTTGCCCTCGACACCGGCCGACGCGAAGGGACTGATGAAGACGGCGCTCCGGGCCGGGGATCCGGTGCTTATGCTGGAATCGAAGGCCCTCTTTGCCTCGAAGGGCGAGGTGCCGGTCGGCGACCACCTGGTGCCGTTCGGCCTCGCCCGCATCGCCCGGAGCGGCCGCGACATCACCATCGCCGCCGCCGGCCAGATCGTCCATCGCGCGCTGGAGGCGGCGGAACAACTCGCGGCCGAGGGCGTCGAGGTCGAGGTCATCGATCTTCGCACCATCATGCCGCTCGATGTCGAGACCGTGGCCGCGAGCGTGCGCAAGACGCATCGCCTCCTGGTCGCCGACGAGGGCTGGGGCGCGTTCGGCGTCGGCGCGGAACTGGCGCAGGCCATGAACGAACTCGCCTATGACGATCTCGACGGACCGGTGGCGCGGCTGCACAGCGACCCGCAGCCGCATCCGCTGGCGCCCGCTCTCGAGCGGGCGATGCTGGTCGATACGCCGAAGCTCGTCGCCGCCATCCGCTCCGTGATTGCCGGTGAAGCGCCGGTGCCGCGCCATTGGCGCGCGCTCGGCGGCCGCGCCGCGGCGCCTGCGGCGGCAGCGTCTCCTCCTCCTTCCGCGCTGCCGCCGCAGGCGAAGTCAACCGCCGCCGGGACCACGGCTCCGCCAGCTGCCGCTGGCGACGGTGAGCCGATCACGATGCCGTTCGGCGATCTCACCGTCAGCGAAGGCAGGCTGGTGCGCTGGCTGAAAGCCGCCGGGGACGTTGTCTCCGCCGGCGAGATCGTCGCCGAGATCGAGACGGACAAGGCGGTGGTCGAGATCGAGGCGCCGGTCGCGGGCACCCTCGGCCCGCTCGAGCAGGAGGCCGGCGCCGTCGTCCCGATGGGAGGCCGCATCGGCAGCGTCCGGGCGGGCCGGGCATGAGTGCTCCGCAGCGCATCCCTGCGACGCCCTATGCGCGGCGTCTGGCGCGCGAGCGCGGCCTCGCGCTTGCCGAAATCGGCGGCAGCGGCCCGCATGGCCGCATCACCGCCGCCGACATCCTCGCCTTCGTGCCGAAACACGCCGCCCCAATCGCGGTCGAAGCACCGGCGCCAGCGGCTCCGGTCGCGCCGCTCATCGCCGCGCCGCGCGCCGTCGGGGCGTTCCAGGCGAGCGTCGATCTTGCGGCGCTGTCGGCGCTGATCGCCGCCTCGGGCGCGGATCTCCCGGCGGATCCCTTCCTCGCCAAGGCGGCGGCGCGCGCGACCGGGCGCCATGGGCGCGTCCTTCTGCTCCGCGATCCGAGCGGCAAGGCGGGCCTGGTCGACGACGCGGCCGGCCTTTCGCCGGGCGCGATCGTGGCGCGGCATGGGGAGGGAACCGAGGCCGATGCCGCGATGATCGTCGAGATCGTCCGCGCGGCGGGCATCCGTCCGGTCGGCGCATCTCTGCCGCCCTCGGCGGCTCTGCGCCTGATCGCCGTCCTCGACGGGACATGGGCCGTCCTGCTGCTCGTGCATGACGAGGCGGCGGTTCCCACGGCGGAAGCGGCGGCGATGCTCGCCGAGATTCGCGCCTTGGCCGAGGCGCCGCTCCGGCTGCTGGTCTGAGCGCCGATGCGGCGGCGTCCCGGTCGGCGTCGTTACATCATGAAGCCGGCGGTCCAGCCGCCATCGACGGCGAGGACCTGGCCGTTGACATAGCTCGCCTCGGGCGCGGCGAGGAACAGCACAGCCTCGGCGATCTCCTCCGGCGTGCCCGGCCTTCCGAGCGGGATGTGGCGCATGAAAGCCTCGGTGCGGGCGTGGAAGCTGCCTTCCTCGCCATAGAAGAGCTTGCGCGTGACCTCGGTCATGATCGAGCCCGGGGCGATCGCATTGGCGAGGATTCCATGCGGCGCCAGTTCAAGCGCCATCGACCGCGTCAGATGGATGATGCCGGCCTTGGCAGCGACGAAGGGGCTCTGCAGCCGCATCGCGGCGAGGCCGACGACGGAGGCGATGTTGACGATCCTGCCGCCGCGACCACCCGCGATCATCGGCTGCAGCGCCGTGCGGCTCATCAGGAACAGGCCGTCGAGATCGACGCCGACGATGCGGTGCCACTCCTCGACGGGAAACTGATCGACGCCGACGCGGTGCGCGAGCGTGTTGACGCCGGCATTGTTGACGAGGATGTCGAGCCGGCCATAGGCCTTCATCGTCTGATCGACGGCTGCGGCAATCGCGGCCTCGTCGCGGATATCGACCTCCACGGCGATCGCGTCCGGCAGGCCGGCGGCGACGCTCGCCGCGCCCTCGCCATTGATGTCGGCGACGACGATCGCGGCGCCGTTCGCCGCGAGGCGGTCCACGATCGCGCGTCCGATGCCGCCGGCGGCGCCGGTGACGAAGGCCACCTGGCCCGAAAGATCGCAGCGCATCGTCAAAGCCTCCCGAACGCTCTCGCTATTATGATACTATAATGATGATCGGCGACTGTCACCGCGAATGGCGGCGCGCGGCTGTTTCCGATAGTTTCGCAAAAAAGGACGACGGCGGGTGGCGGACGTGCGTGTGAACGACCGTGAGGAGAGCGGCAGGGACGGCGGCAAGACAGCCGCCGAGGATGCGCAGGGCGGGGCGGTGCTGGAGCTTTTCCCGCCGCGGGCGCTGTCGCGTGATGACGGGCCGCTCTACCGGCAGCTCGCCGCCATCCTGCGCGCGCCGATCGCCGAGGGCACGCTCGGCTCCGGCATGTCGCTGCCGCGCGAGGCCGATCTCGCCGAGCGCTTCGGCGTCAGCCTGATCACCGTCCGCCAGGCGCTGCGCGATCTCGAGAACGAGGGCCTCATCAAGAAGCGCGCCGCCAAGCCGGCGGTGGTGGCCGGACCGCAGGAGGGCCGCAAGCGCAGCTTCGGCTTCCAGAGCTTCGCCGAGATCGCCGCCTCGACGCGGGATCGGCGGCTCGACATCCACAGCTATCGCAAGGAGCGCTCGGCGGCGGCCAGCGCGGCGCTCGGCCTTGATTCCGACGAGGCGGTTCACTGCCTGCGCGCGACGCTGTTCATGGAGAATGTCCCGACCGGACTCACCACCTTCTATTTCCCGCCCGAGATCGGCGCGCGCATGAAGCGTTCCGATTTCGACGATGTCGTCGTTTTCCGCTCGGTGCAGCGCCATCTCGGCATCAAGCTTTCGGGCGCGCGGATCACGGTCCGCGCCGACGTCGCCGACGAGAGCCTCGCCAAGGCGCTCGATTATGTCGTCGGCGGTCCGATCCTCGTCATCGAGATGCTCTATCTCTCCGAGGCGGGCGATCCGGTCGAACTCACGATCAATCGCAATCGGGCCGATCTGTTCAGCCTCTCCTATGACGCGCCGAACGACCTCGTCTAGGGCGTCGCTGGACAGTCTCATAAGATTATAATAGCATCATCTTGTCGTGTGGATGATGGCAGAAGCCGCCGCCGACAGAGCCGGGCTTGCACGCCGCGGCAATGATGGTACCGTTATCATGCGAGACGCCCACAAGAAGCGCCCGCATCGCAGAGGAACGCTCTCGAGGGAGGAACGCCGTGAAACTGAAAGCCACGCTTGTCGCCCTGGCGGCTGCGACGGCGGCGCTCGCCGCCGCCCCGCCTGCCATGGCCGAGGGCAAGCCCTACAAGATCTATCTGTCGAACAATTTCGTCGGCAATGACTGGCGCCAGCAGATGGAGCGCGTCGCCGAGGTCTCGGTGAAGAAGGGGCCGCTCGCCGGGCGCGTCGATCTCAAGATCGAGAATGTCGAAGGCACGGTCCAGGCGCAGATCAACTCGCTCAACAACATCATCCGCGCCAAGCCCGACGCGATCCTGATCGACGCCGCCTCCGCCGAGGCGCTGAACCCGACCATCAAGAAGGCCTGCGACGCCGGCATCGTCGTCGTTTCCTTCGACCAGGTGGTGAGCGAGCCCTGCGCCTATGCGCTCGAATCCGACTGGACGCGCATTCCGGCCGTGCTCGCGGAATGGATGGCGGCCTCGCTCAACGGCAAGGGCAAGGTCTTCGTCGACCGCGGCCTCGCCGGCGCGCCGATCTCGGCCCAGCTCGAGAAGGGCTATCTCGATGTGCTGGCCAAATATCCGGGCATCGAGGTCATCGGCAATTACAACGGCGAGTATGCGCTCGGGCCGGAGCAGGCCGGCGTCGCCTCCCTGCTCGCCGCCCATCCGGAAGTCGACGGCATCCTGACGCAAGGCTATGGCAGCGGCGCGATCAAGGCGCTGCAGGACGCCGGCCGCAAGATCGTGCCGGTCACCGCCTTCTCCTACAATGTCGCGGCGACGACCTGCGCGCAGACGGAAGGGGCCGCCTGCATCCTCGGCTCCAACCCGGCCTATCTCTCCTCCGAGGCGATCAAGCTCGCGGTCGACATCCTCGACGGCAAGCCGAAGCCGGCCGACCGCCATATCCTCGTCAATGGCGACTTCCTCGCCACCAATGGCGGCGAATGGAAGTCGACGCTCTATCCCGATGCCGTCATCCAGAAGATCGAGATCGGCAAGAATGCCTGGCCGGACCGCCCGCCGGGCCTGACGCTGCCGATCACGCCCGACTGGGTCGAGATCACGGCCCAGGAAGCGGCCGGCGGCTGAGCCGACTTCAGCGATCGCGCCGCCCGGTATCCGCAAGCGGGCCGGGCGGCGCCCCTTCGCAACGACGCGCCGTCTTGCGGCGCCCTTGGCCGGCGGATTCATGACCGATTTCCTGAAGGCGACCGCGGTCGTCAAGCGCTATGGCGGCATCGTCGCGCTCGGCCGGGCCGATCTGTCGGCGCGGGCCGGCGAGGTGCATGCCCTGCTCGGCGAGAACGGCGCCGGCAAGAGCA
>Ga0209930_1002761_pt1 | contig 19517 bp, 19 predicted proteins | sample ThiBiot_500_biof_2_FD_183948 | JGI IMG/M metagenome (GOLD analysis project Ga0209930, IMG submission 183948) | Wastewater bioreactor microbial communities from Cape Town, South Africa - Thiocy_cont_500_biof (SPAdes) | ecosystem: Engineered > Bioreactor > Thiocyanate-remediating >... | reverse complement strand
GAACCGCTGTGGCTTGCGCCTCGCTGGCCGGCGCCCGACGGGACGATTGATCCTAGGTCAGCGCTTTTTCTGTGCAAGCTCAAAATCTGCCCCGCCCACTGCCAGTTGTTGAGCGTTTTTCGGGCAGTGTCGCATGCATGATCGGCGGCTGTGCATGCCAAGGCACGCAACCTGCATACGAACAGAGGCGTGCCGATGCACGAGGCGTCGGGCGAGAAGCGCTGGGGCAGTGCGTTTCAGGCGGCCGAGATGGCGGCGGCGAACAGCCGTCGGAAGGCGGCCGGATCGACATGCTCGACGACCGTCACAGGCGGCAGGTTCCATTTTCGCGGCAGGTCGAGGATCGTCGCGCCGCGGGCGAAGGCGCCGCCGCATTCGACGGCCACGCCGGTCGTGAGCGTCGCCGTCGCGATGCTGCGCTCGACGAGCACGGCCGCGGCGAGCGGATCGGCCGGCGCCAGGCGGTCGCCCTCGCCATAGCCGATCGAGACGCGGCGGAGCTGGTCGGAGAGCGCGAGCAGGAAGTCGCGGCGCGGGCCGGCCGGCGCCGAGGCGAAGAGCGCATCGAGATCATCGCCCGCGAGCGCCGCCTCGACGCAGGGCTCCCACGGCACCATGACGGTCGGGAGCGGCAGCGCCAGCACCATCGCCGCCGCCTCGGGATCGGCGAGGATGTTGAACTCGGCGGCGCCCGTGACGTTGCCGCGCCCGAACACGGTGCCGCCCATGATGACCAGTTCGCCGACGCCTGCGGCGATGGCGGGTTCGGCGGCGAAGGCGAGGGCGAGATTGGTGAGCGGGCCGAGCGCGAGGATGTCGATCGGCTCCTCGCTTTCCGCGGCCTCACGCAGGACCGTGCGCAGGAAATCGACGCCGTTCCGGGAGGCGACATCGGCCTGCTTCGCCGGGCGCGGCGCCCCGCCGAGGCCGTCTTCGCCATGCACGTCGGCCGCGTCGATCGCCGCGCCGATCAGAGGCCGCGCGGCGCCGGCATGAACCGGCGCGTCGCAGCCAAGAATCGCCAGCGTCGCGAGGATGTTGTCGGTCGCCTGATCGAGCGCGACATTGCCGAACGAGGTGGTGACGAAGGCTGGTGCCCGGCCGAGCGCCACGAGCAGCGCCAAGGCAAGGGCGTCGTCGGTGCCGCCATCGGTGTCGACGAGGAGACGGCGCGCCATCATGCGGCCTCCCGCGCGGCCGCGACGCGGCGCCAGAATGTGTCATATGCGCCCTGATAGTCGGCACGGATCTCGCCATAGGCGCGGCGGGTCAGGCGGCGGTCGTCGACGATTCGCTCGCCGGCCACCCACACATGGCGCGTGTCGCGGCCGGAGCCGGAATAGACGAGCAGCGTCGCGAGATCGGGCGCCGGCGACCAGCCGGGTCCGCGCATGTCGATCGCCACGAGGTCGGCCGCCTTGCCGCTTTCGAGACTGCCGATCTCGTGCTCGAGGCCGAGTGCGCGGGCGCCGTCGATGGTGGCCATCCGCACCAGCTCGCGCGAGGAGAGCGGCTGCGCCCGGCGCTCGCGATGCGAGGCGACGAGGCCGGCGACGCGCATTTCCGCGACCATGTCATAGCTGTTGTTGGCCGCGACATTGTCGGTGCCGAGCGCGACCGTGACGCCGGCACGCTTCAGCGGCACCACCGGGCAGATCGCCTCGCGTCCCGAGCGAAGGCCGGCCGAGGCGCAATGCGCCACCGACGCCGCCTCGGCGCGGGCGAAGACGGCGATGTCCTCGTCCGAAAGATCGAGGCAGTGCGCGGCATGGATGCGGCCGCCGAAGAAGCCGGCTTTTTCGAGCGCGACGGAGGCGGTGGTGCCGTAGCGGGCAAGCGTCTCCTCGTTGTCCTCCGGGCCGCAGGCCATGTGCAGATGGATGCCGCAGCCGAGGCGGTTGGCGACGCGCACCTCCTCGGCGAGCAGCGCCTCGGTGTTGTCGACATAGGGCGCATGTGGCCCGAACCAGGGGATGATGCGGCCGTCGGCGGAGCGCTGGCCCTCGACGAAGGCGGCGGCCCTCGCCAGTTCCTCGGCGCCGCGCACCTCGTCGCCGAGCTGCACGATGCCATAGGCGATGACGGCCCTGAGCCCGGCGCGGCCGGCGGCGCCGGCGATCTCCTCGCCGAAGAAATACTGGTCGCAGAAGGTGGTGGTGCCGGACAGCGCCATCTCGGCGCAGGACAGCGCCACGGCCGGCGCGACATCCTCGGCGACCATCGCGAGTTCCGGCTCGCGGATGGTGTTGTACCAGCCGTCCATGGTGAGCAGGCTGTGGCCCTCGGCATGGCCGCGGAACAGCACCATCACGCTGTGGGTATGGGCATTGACGAGACCCGGCATCAGGAGATGGCCGGAGAGATCGGTCACTCGGTCAAAGCCGGCGCTGCCAGGCTTCGTGGAGGCCGGCCCGAGTTCCGCGATGCGCCCGTCCTCGATCACCAGCCAGCCGTCCTCGACGACCCGGTCGTTCGGGTCGACGGTCATGAGGCTGGCGCTGTGGATCAGTTCTCGTGTCATGCGGGTCGTCCGGCGGTCGCGAAAGGGCCGCCAGATTCGCATGGTTTCGCCGGGAGGCAAGCCGCGATTGGCGGCACCGGTGCGGCGAATGTTCGATCGGGGACGGGGAGTCTGGGGCGGGGGTCAACGCAAAGACCCTCACCCCGGCCTCTCCCGCAAGCGGGAGAGTGAGTGCTTGCCTCGGCGATCCTTGCGCCCTTGCTGCACGGCCCCCGAGAGTAGGCGAGTCACTCAGCCTGTCATTGCCGGGCTTGACCCGGCAATCCAGACTTGGCGGCAAAGCCCGGCCCCGGCAGCAAAAGAAAGCCTGGGTTGCCGGGTCAAGCCCGGCAACGACAGGACTTTGGGAAGCCTTACGCCGCGACCTGCTCGCCGAAACGCGGGATGATCGAGGAGATCTTGTCGCCGGTGAACTTGGCGACCCAGCCATCCGGCGTCACGAACAGGCGGATGCAGGTGAAGCGCGGCTCCGGGCCCATGTCGAACCAGTGCTGCGTGCCGGCCGGCACGGAGAGCAGGTCGTCGCGCGTGCAGACCACCTGGTATACCTTGTCGCCGAGATGCAGGTAGAAGGCGCCCGAACCCTCGACGAAGAAGCGGACCTCGTCCTCGTCATGGGTGTGCTCGTCGAGGAACTTGGCGCGCAGCTCGTCCTTCTTCGGATTGTCGGGCGTGATGCGGATGACGTCGACGGTCTGGTAGCCGGCGGCGGCCGACAGGCGGTCGACCTCCGTCTTGTAGGCGGCGATGACCTGCTCCTGCGTCGCGTTCTGGGGCAGCTCAGCGCCGGCCTTCCAGCGCTCGAATGCGACGCCGACCTTGTCGAGCAGGCCCTTGATCTCGTTCGGATCGGTCGTCGAGACGACGACGTTGTCCGGGTTCTTGTCCTCGTAGATGGTCAGCGTGGTCATGGCGTGAACCTCCGGTAAGAAAGCTCGAATTCGAACAGCGTTTCGAGCGCTTCAAGATGACGGGCGGCCTCCCTCGGCGAGGCGCCCCAGGCATAGAGTCCGTGTCCGGCGAGAAGATAGCCGGGCGCGAGGCGGGCGTCATGCGGCGGTGCGGAAAGCCTCGCCTCGACGAGATCGGCAAGCCGCGCCGTATCCTGGTCGTTGGCGAAGACCGGCACGTCGACCGCGTCCTCGTGCGATGTGATGCCGGAAAGCGCCTTCTGCAACTCCCAGCCCTGAAGGCGGAGCGTCCCGGCGCCCACGACGCGCGACAGCACGCTCGAGGCCGGACCATGAACATGGAAGATGGCGCCGAGCTCGGGCCGCCGGCGATAGAGCGCGATATGCAGCGGCGCCTCGGCGGAGGAACGAGGCAGGAGCGGCGCATCCAGCGGCTGGATCAGGATGTCGGTCGCCTCGAGCGCGCCCTTGTCGACGCCCGAGCGCGTGATCGCGATGCGATCGGCATCGATCCTCGCCGAAAAATTGCCCGAGGTCGCGGGGACCCAGTGCCGCCCGGCCGCCATGCGGCCCGCGGCGATCACCGCCTCGACGGCGGCGCTCACCTGCGCCTCGTCCGCCCCCGATTGCTGCGCGAGTTCAAGCGCCACGAAAGACTCCCGGAACTTTTGCCGACCTCCCGGCCGGACACTCTTCAGATAGACCGCGCGGCACGCGCGCGGGGAGGCGGAATTTCCCAAAGGAGCCCCTGGAAAGAGAAAATCCTTCGTTCCGCGCCCCCATCCGGCCGCTGTATCAAAAAACCATTGCGAGTTCACCTGTCTTCGGCGTTGCTTGCTGCCGGCCCGGCCATGATCGGCCGGCCCAAGGGCAAAGCCCGAAAACGGGAACGGAAACGGGGAGGAATCCATGAAGCTCATTCTTTCGGCGCTGGCCGGCGCCACCATGCTGGCCGGCACGCTCTTCGCCGGTTCGGCATCCGCCGAGGGCATCGCCGGCGCGCCGGCGCCCTTCGACAAGGGCGGCGTCAAGGTCGCGCTCGTCACCTTCATCTCGGGCGGCGACTTCTTCCAGGCCTACCAGACCGGCGCGACCGCGCAGGCCAAGGCGCTCGGCATCGACCTCACCATCTTCTCCGGCCGCCAGGACGCCGCCGCCCAGCGCGAGCAGATCGAGCAGGCGATCAATCTCGGCGTCCAGGGCATCATCATCGACCACGGCCAGCCCGAGGCGCTGAAGGACGTCGCCCAGAAGGCGCTCGACGCCGGCATCAAGGTGGTCGCCTTCGACGTCAATCTCGACAATCCGAAGATCCCGCAGGTCGAGCAGAGCGACCATGAGCTGGCCAAGGCCGCGCTCGGCCAGGCGCTCGCCGACAACGGCACCAGCTTCAACGCCGGCTATGTCTATGTCGCGGGCTTCGCGCCGCTCGACCGCCGCAACGAGATCTGGGAAGAGGTCAAGAAGGCCAATCCCGGCATTGTCGAGAAGGCCCGCTGGGGCGCCGTGAACGACACGACCGCCACCTCGACCGCGGACCAGACCAAGGCCGCCTTCCAGGCCAATCCCGACATCACCGTCGTCTTCGCCCCCTATGACGAGTTCGCCCGCGGCGTGAAGCTCGCCACCGACGAGGCCGGCATCTCGGACAAGGTCAAGATCTACTCCGCCGACGTCTCGACCGCCGACATCGCCGAGATGATCGCCGATGGCAGCCCCTGGGTCGCCACCGCCGCCACCAACCCCGCCGTGGTCGGCGCCGTCTCGGTCCGCGCCGTCGCCAAGCTGATCGCCGGCGAGGAGGTTCCGCACAACATCGTCGTCAAGCCGGTGCTCATCACGCAGAAGGATCTGCGCGACAACGGCATCAAGACGGTCGAGGATTTGAACGCTAAGCTGCCTGCCTTCGGCCAGAGCGACGCCGCGACGGCGCCGTGGATCCCGGCCGCGAAGTAAGCGCCAACGTTCAGAGGGAGCTGCGCGTGATATCCCTGCTTCGACCCCATCTCAGCAAGGCGGCCCTCGCGGCCGCCTTCGCGCTCGCCACGGCCGGCACCGCGCTCGCCGACGAGCCCGACAGCTACCTCATTTCCTATGAGGCGACGCCGTCCTTCGGCTTCACATTGCCGAAGCTCGACGCCGCCACCTATGACGAGCGGGCCGCCTTTGCCCAGAAGGCGCTCGCCGATTTCGTGCCGCGCATCGCCGACGCGGTCGGCATCGACAGCGACGACCTCGACACCGAGGTGACGCCCGGCGGCTATCTGCTCAAGACCAACGCCTCGCTGCAGACCGAGGCCGAAGTGACGAGCGACGAGGCTGACCGCTTCGCGGCCGGCCTCGGCTATGTCTTCCGCCAGTATAGCGTGCTCGTCTCCGGGCTCGACGACGACAACGCCAAGACCGGCTATGTCGTCGTCACCTTCCCGGACAACACGCTCGACGCGAAGGTCGCCCAGGCCTTTTTCGAGAAGGCGGCTTCGGTCGACAAGGGCCTCGGCGGTGGATACACGGCCTTCGGCGACGACCAGATCTTCCTCAACGTGATGGGCGACGACGGCAAGCCCTATTCGGGCCTCGACAACGCCGCCTTCCTCGCCGGCCTTACCAAGGCGGCGTCGGAATTCGGTCCGCCGAAGCCGACCATCTCCGGCTCGGGCACGGCGACCGCGCGTTTCATCGGCAATGAATGGGACAAGCAGCCGAAGGGCGAGGCCTATCTCGAGAAGCTCGGCGGCGCCACTTCCGACGTCGTGAAGCAGCTCGACGCGATCGAGGCCGACTACGCCAAGGCGGTCGAAGCCAGCTTCAAGTAAACCGGTCCGCGTGCCGTCTGTTGGTCGCCCCCTTCGGGGGGCGATCGTCGTTTGAGAGAGTTCCCGTGATGACGCTTTCCACGCCCGCCGGCTACCGCCCGCTCGACGACGCCTCGCTGCGCCGCTTCCTGGCCGACCTGCCTGACCTTGCCGCGAAACTCGGCGGCGCACCGGCCGACTGGTCGATCGTCGAGGTCGGCGACGGCAATCTGAACCTCGTCTTTCTCATCGACGGCCCGGCCGGGTCGCTCTGCGTGAAGCAGTCGCTCCCCTATGTGCGCGCCGCCGGCGAGAGCTGGCCGCTGCCCCTCGACCGCGCCTTCTTCGAGCAGGCCTATTACCGCGCCGTGGCGCCCTTCACCGAGGGGCTGACGCCGCGCTTCTACCACTACGATCCGGCGCTCTATGCGATCGTGATGGAGCGGCTCTCGCCGCATATCATCCTGCGCCGCGGCCTGATCGAGGGCCGCCGCTATCCGGACGCCGCCCGCGCCGTCGCCGAGTTCTCGGCCCGCTCGACCTTCGCCACTTCCGATCTTGGCGCCACGATCGAGGAGAAGGCCGAGTGGCTGGCGACTTTCGCCCGCAACACGGCGCTCATCCGCATCACCGCCGAAGTCGTGTTTACCGATCCGCTCGCCGAGTCGCCGCGCAACCGCTGGACCAGCCCGGCGCTCGACGCGATCGCGGCGGAGTTCAGGGCGGACTCGGCACTGAAGGTCACGGTCGCGGAATGGGGCCGCCGCTTCCTGACGACATCGGAGGCGCTGATCCATGGCGACCTGCACACCGGCTCGGTGATGGTGTCGGAGACCGATACGCGTGTCATGGACCCGGAATTCGCCTTTGTCGGGCCGATCGGCTTCGATGTCGGCGCCTTCATCGCCAATCTCGCCATGAACGCGATCGCGCAGAAGGGTCACGCCGCCGACGGTGACGATCGCAGTGCCGAGGCGGACTGGGTGCTGGAACAGATCCCGGTCTTCTGGAACACGTGGCGCGCGCGCTTCCTGGCCCTCTGGGAAGAGGCTCCTCGCGGCGACGCCTATCCGCCGGGCATGTTCGCCAAGGAGGGCGACAAGGCCGCGTTCGCGGCGGCGCGCGAGGCTTTCGTCGATCGCATCTTCGCAGACGCGACTGGCTATGCCGGCGTCAAGACGATCCGCCGTATCCTCGGCTTTGCCCACAATGCCGATTTCGAGCTCATCGCCGATCCCGCCCGGCGCGCCCCGCTCGAGACCAGGGCGCTCCGCCTCGCCCGCCGCTTCCTGATGGAGCCCCAGAGCTTCCGCAGCGCCGAGGACATCGTCGCGGCGGTGCGGGAGGGGTGATACCGGCGGGCGGGAAGTGCTATATCGATCGGGCAACCGACCTCGATCGGAGCCGCCATGATGAACGAGAACGCGACAAAAGGCGGGCAGGCCATCATGCCGCCCTATGACGACAGTCCCGAGGCAAAACGCGAACGCGCTGAGAAGCGCCGGAAGGCGCTTGGCTCGTTGAAGGGCAAGATCAGCCTATCGATGGAGGAGGCGCTGGCGCCGCTCGATCCGGAAGAACTGGCCCGCTGGTACGGTGATTGAACTATCTCGTCGACACGCATGTAGTGGCCTGGCTCTTCGAGGACCGGCAGCGCCTTCCGGCGTCCATCCTTGAGCGGCTTGAGGACAGTCGGAACGACGTCTTCGTCAGCCCGGTCAATGCCTATGAGATCGGGCTGAAGTTCAATCTCGGGAAGTGGCCGCGCGTGGCGGCTCTTGCCCGCGACTTCAGCGGCTTTTGTGCTGAGGCGGGTTTTGTGCCGCTGGCGATCTCCGTCCGTGACGGTGAGATCGCTGCGACTCTTCCGCTCGATCATCGCGATCCGTTCGACCGGCTGCTCGCCGCCCAGAGCAGCGGCAATGGTCTTCCGATCCTCTCGGCCGATCCGGCGCTCGACCTTTTCGGGCTTACGCGGATCTGGACGTGATCACCGCCGCCGCTTGCCCAGCCCGAAGGTCAGCGCCAGCGCGCCGACGAGGACGGCGCCCTTGACGAAGTCCTGCGTGTAGTAGGGCGCGTTGAGCATCGTCAGGCCGTTCAAGAGCACACCGACGAAGATCGCGCCCAGCACGGTGCCGAGCACATGCGGGCGGCGCTTGTCGAGGACGGCGAAGCCGATCAGCGACGCGGCTACGGCATCGAGCAGCAGCGAGGCGCCGGCCGAGACGTCGCCGCGGCCGACGCGCGAGGCGACGATGAGGCCGCCGAGCGAGGCGAGGGTGCCGGAAATGACATAGGCCCAGAGCCGATAGGCCTTGGTCGGCGCGCCGGAGAGATGCGCCGCCGTCTCGTTGCCGCCGATCGCATAGAAGACGCGGCCGAAGCGGGTGCGCTCCATCAGGAACCAGGCGACGACGGCGACCGCCGCCATGACCACCACCGGCAGCGGCACGATGTCGAACAGGCGCGAGCGGCCGAGGATCAGGAAGGCGGGGTCATAGGCGCCCTTCGCGGTGGAACCGTCGGGCAGCATCATGCCGGCCGTGATCGAGCGCCCGCCGGTCGGGATCAGCTGCAGGCCGGCGAGCAGGAACATGCTGGAAAGCGTCGCGAGCAGGTCCGGTACGCCCACTTTGACGATGAGGAGGCCGTTCGCGAGCCCGATCAGCGCGCCCATCAGCAGCACGAGCAGCATCGTCGTGGCGGCGTCGAACTGCAGCACGACCATGAGATAGCTCGCGGCCATGACGGACGAGGCGGCGACGCTGCCGACCGAGAGATCGAAGCCGCCGGCCGACATGGTGATCGAGACGCCGACGCCAAGGATGGCGACGACGGAGACCGCCTGCAGGATGGAAAAGAGATTGGCGGAATTGATGAAGGCCGGCTGCGCCAGCCAGAAGCCGACCAGCATGGCGCCGAGCAGCACGAACAGCGCAAAGCGGCGGGCGAGCTCGAAGGGCGTGCTGCGCGGCGCGCTGGCGCCGGCGGGAAGATCGGTCATGGCGTCGAGGTCCTGGTCTCGGCCGTCTCGACGGCGGCGATCGCATCGGTCGGCGATACCAGCTCGTCTTCGGCGGCATAAAGGGAATGGTCGCGCATCACCAGGATGCGATCGGCGACCTCGAGCGCTTCCTCCGTGTCGCTGGTGGCGATCAGCGTCGCGGAGGCGCTCTGCGAATTGCGGATGGCGGCGATGAGGTCGGCGCGGGCGCCGACATCGACGCCCTGGAACGGTTCGTCGAGCAGGAGCAGCCGGCAAGGCGCCGTCTGCCAGCGCGCCAGGACAACCTTCTGCTGGTTGCCGCCGGAAAGCTGGTCGAGCGTGTCGTCGGCAGTGCGGGCCTTGATGCCGAGCCGCTTGATCGCTTCGTTGCCGATGCGCCGCTCGCGCGCCGTATCGACGACGCCGAACGGGAACCAGCGCGGCAGATGCGGCAGGGCGATCGTGCCGGCGATCGACGCGCCCGGCGTCTCGGGCGGCAAGAGCGAACTTTGCCAGCGGTCCTCGGCGACCAGGAAGACGCCGTTCGCGATCGATTCCGCCGGCCCCGAGGACTGCCAGGGCGCGCCCTCGATGGCGACCTGGCCGGCGGCGAGGTGCTCGAGCCCGAAAAGGCTGCGCAGCAGCCGGCTCTTGCCCGAGCCGAGCGTGCCCGTGATGGCGACGACTTCGCCGGAGTGAAGCGACAGGTCGAACGGCCGCGCGCCGGGCACCAGCATCGCGTTGGTGATCGAGACGACAACCGGCGTTGACGCGGCGCCGCCCGAATGGGCGGCGGCCTCGAGCCGGCGGCCGATCATCGCCGTCACGGCGGCGGAAAGGTCGATCGGCCGCGCGAACTCGCCGACGATCCGTCCGCCGCGCAGCACGACGGCGCGGTCGGCGATGGCGGCGAGATCGCCGAGGCGGTGCGAGATGTAGAGGATCGCCATGCCCGAGGCTTTCAGGCGGCGGATGATCGAGAACAGCCGCTCCGCCTCGGTGGTGGAGAGGCTCGAGGTCGGCTCGTCGAGGATGAGCACGGTCGCTTTGGCTGCGACGGCGCGGGCGATGGCGATGAGCTGGCGCTCGGCGGGGCGGAGATCGACGAAGTCCCGCTCGAGCGGCAGGTCGAGATCGAGCGCGGCGGCGACGGCGCGGGCGCGGCGGCGGATCGAACCGGGCGAGATGAACAGCGGACCGCTGCCGCAGAACTCGTCGAGAAGGAGATTCTCCTCGACCGTGAGCCCGGCCGCGCCGGCCTGGTCGGTCGCCTGGTGCACGGTCGCGATGCCGGCGGCCTTGGCCTCGCGCGGGCTGGCAAAGGCGACGACGCGTCCGCCGAGCGTCACCGTGCCGGCTTCCGGCTGCAGCGAGCCGGAGATGATCTTGACCAGCGTCGACTTGCCGGCGCCGTTCGCTCCCATCAGCGCCACGACCTCGCCGGGGCGGACCGCGAGATCGGCGCCGGCGAGCGCCTGTGTCGGGCCGAAGGCCTTGGCGACGCCGGCGACGGCAATGGCGGGGGCGATGGTCGGGTCTGGCACGATGGCTTCTATCGCTGGCGGCCGGACATGGCCGCTTGGTCGGGCGCAGTTAGGCGATCGCGCCCCGTTCCGGCAAGGGGAATGCGTGGCAGGGCGCCGGGGTGGGCCGCGATCACCCGAGATATTCCATGATCGAGAGGCCGGCATTGTAGTCGGTCGCATACATGATGCCGTTCGCATCGACGAAGAGGTCGGCGGACTGGATCACCTGCGGGCGGTTCTGCCGCGCATCGACCATGCGCTCGGGCGCAGCGGGAACGAGCGCGCCGGTCTCGCGCGGCCGATAGGGATCGGAAATGTCGAAGACGCGGATGCCGGCATTTTGCCAGGTCGCGAAGACGAGCGTCTCGGAGACGAAGCTGCCCGGACGGTTCTCGTGCAGGTTATGCGGGCCGAAATGGCCGCCTTTCGCCGGATAGTCGGCGTCGTCCGGGGTCGGCAGCGTCGCGATCGAGACGGGGTTGGACGGCTCGCGGATATCGAAGATGAAGGTGTGCTTGCGGCCGTCCTCCTCATTGTCGAGGACCGCCTCGTCGGCGACCACCAGGAGATCGCGCCCGGGGAGCGGCAGGGCCGAATGCGTGCCGCCGCCGAAGGGGGGCGACCAGTTGCGATGGGTGACGAGCTTCGGCTGCGCGCGGTCGGCGATGTCGAGGATCGTGAGACCGCCATCGCGCCAGCAGGCATAGGCGGTGTCGCCCGAAATCACGGCGTGATGCAAGGCATAGCGCCGGCCCTCGCCCCAGGTCGGCGTCTCGCCGCCGGCGGCGTGCATGCCGGTGATCCACCAGCGCCCGGCCTCGACCGGCCGCGTCGGATCGGCGAGATCGACGACGAGGAAGATGTAGTCGGTGTAGCCGTCGAGCAGCGCCGAGACATAGGCGTAGCGGCCGCCGACATACCAGATGCGGTGGATGCCGACGCCCTCGACAGGGAAGAAGCCGATCTGCCGGGGCGCGACCGGGTCGGCGATGTCGTAGATCGCCATGCCGGCCGACCAGTTGCGGGCGCTGCGCTGGCCGCCCGCGGTGCCGACCGTCTCGCCGACTGAGCGCGTGTAATAGACCCTCTCGTCGGCGGCGAAGGCGGCGTCGGCGAAGAGGTCGCGCGCATGGATGACGAGAAGGAGGTCGTCATGCGTCTGCAGATGGATGGTCCAGGTGTTCGGCGGCGAGGGCACATAGACCGTCGCGCCGGGGGTCTTCGGATCGCGCACGTCGACGATCGAGAAGCCGCGCGACCACGGATGCGCGACATAGGCATAGCCGCGATGCACCATCACCTGCAGCGCGTCGGGCCGGCCACCCTGGTCGGAATGGCCGATGAGGCGGATGTTGCGGGCATAGTCGGGCGGGGGAAGGGGCATGGTCGGCTTCGCAAACGGAGAATGTTCTCGATTGTCACTGCCGGGCTTGACCCGGCAATCCAGGCAAGTCGTTCGGCAGAGAGCTGGATCCCCGGGTCAAGCCCGGGGACGACAACCTTTGAAATCGAGCGCGGCCTTACTTCGGCTCCGGTATCCACGGCGCCTTGGCGGCGTCGCTGTCCTTGAAGCTCGGCACCTTCACCTGAAGCTCCTCGAAGGTCTTGATGCCGTTGTCGAGGAGTTCCTTCTGCGTCACCAGGGCCGGCTTCAGCAGGATGGAGCGGCCGGGATCCTGGCCGGCGATTAGCTGCGCCAGCGCCCGCACCGAAGCCTCGCCGACGACGGCGGGGTTGGTGGCGGCGGTCGCGACCCAGGGGCTGCCCGGCTCGATCATGGCCTGTATGTCCGAGGTCGAGATGTCGATGCCGTAGATCTTGACCTTGTCGGCGACGCCGAGCTCGTCGATGGCGAGCTTCACGCCGCGCGCAAATTCGTCCCAGGGCGTGAACACGACGGAGATGTTCGGGTTGGCGCGCAGCACCGCCTTGGTCTGGTCGGCGACGGAGGCGGCGACGGTGTCGTTCACGACGCCCCAGGTCGCTGCTTCCTTGATGCCGGGATGGGCCTTGGTCAGCTCTTTCCAGACGGCATAGCGGCGGTCGAGCGGCGCGAAGCCGGCGACATAGACGACGCCGCCCTCGAAACTGTCACCCTGCTCCTTGACCGCGAGGTCGAGCACGAGCTTCGCCATGTCGGCGTCGGACTGCTCGACCTGCGGGATCTTAGGATTGTCGAGATTGACGTCATAGGCGACGACCGGGATGCCGGCGTCGAGCGCGGCCTGCGCTACGTCTTTCAGCGCCTCGGGCTGGCCATTGTTGATGATGATGCCCTTCACGCCGAGATTGATCGCCTGCTGGATCAGCTCGCGCTCGGCATTGATGTCGTTGCGGGCCTGCGAGATGTTGGCCTCGATGCCGAGCGCGTCGGCCTGTCGCTTCACGCCCTGCTCGAAGGCCTGCAGCCAGTCGCCGGAGCCAAGGAAGCTCACCACCGCGATCTTGACACCGCCCTTGTCGAAAGGCGCCGGCGCGCCGGCGAGACCCTCGGCGAAAGCCGCCGGCGCGAGAACGGAAAGGCCCGCCGCGACGGCGAGGCCGATGATGGTCCTGCTCTTCATTCTATCCCCCAGCGCGGGCCGCTGCCCGCCTCGATGGCTGATCCCGTGGCTTCCGCGCGCTCGCGCTCGCGGTGGCTCGTCGCGGCACCCTAACGACCGCGCGTCAGTGCGATAAGGATCGGAATACCAATTCTGCTCGTTCCATGGGTATGAAATGCTGCGAATTGGCAAAAATCGCCTGTCCGGTGGCAGCGGCGTTGCGCGAAGTCGGCGGGACGGGGTCGAGGCGCGGGATGCGGCTGCCCGGCAGGGCTTCACGAATGATCTGTTCATAGGTAAACGAAGCGCCACGGCAGCCGAATGGAGGAGACGAGGATGCAGACGCGCAGGATCGGACGGACGGATCTCGAGGTCACGACGCTCTCCTTCGGCGCGGCGGGCATCGGCAATCTCTATCGGCCGATCAGCCGCGACGATGCCGAGGCGACGCTTGCGGTCGCCTGGGACGCCGGCATCCGCTATTTCGACACGGCGCCGCGCTACGGCCACGGCCTTTCCGAGCATCGGCTGGGCGAGTTCCTGCGCAGCCAGCCGCGCGCCTCCTATGTGATCTCGACCAAGGTCGGCCGGTTGCTGTCGCCGGTGCCGGAGAACGAGGTGCCGGATTACGGCTTCGCCGATCCGCTACCCTTCCGCGCCGACTACGACTATTCCTATAACGGCGTGATGCGTTCGGTGGAGTTCAGCCTGGCGCGGCTCGGCACCAACCGCGTCGAGATCCTCTATGTTCACGATATCGGCGTGCTGACGCATGGCGAGGAGGAGAACGCCCGCCACTTCCGCGACCTGATGGATGGCGGCATGAAGGCGCTCGACGAGCTGAAATCGTCCGGCGCAGTCAAGGCGATCGGCCTCGGCGTCAACGAGACGCAGGTTTGCCTCGACGTCATGGCGCGCGCGCCGATCGACTGCATCCTGCTCGCCGGCCGCTACACGCTGCTCGACCGCAGCGCCGAGCGCGAGCTTCTCCAGCGCTGCCGCGAGACCGGCACGACGCTCGTCATCGGCGGCGTGTTCAATTCCGGCATTCTGGCGACCGGCGCGCAGCCGGGCGCGCATTTCGACTATGAGCCGGCCTCGGATGACGTCATCCGCCGCGTGAATGGCATGGAGGCGGTGGCCAAGAAGTATGGCGTCTCGCTCGGCGCCGCCGCCATGGCCTTCCCGCTGGCGAGCGACACCGTCTCGACGGTGCTGGTCGGCACGGCGAAGCCGTCGAGCATGCAGCGCAATGTCGATCTCTTCGATGCGCCGATCCCGGACGCGGCCTGGGCGGAATTCGACGCGCTCGCGCTGCGGCCCTGAGCGTCAGACCTCGAGCGGATAGGCGTCGGCGTCGGGCGCGTTGGCCCAGCTCTGCATGGTCTGCCCGCCATCGATGAGCCAGCCGGCGCCGGTGACATGGCGGGCGTCGTCCGAGGCCAGGAAGGCGACGACCGCGGCCACGTCCTCCGGCTGGCCGATGCGGCGCAGCGGAATGCGGTTCGCGAAGCGCGCGATGCCGCGCTCATACTCGTCCTCGCTGCCGGCCGGAACGCCGAGCCGGGTCTCGATGACGCCAGGGCAGACCGCGTTGACGCGGATGCCATAGCGGGCCATGTCGAAGGCGGCCGCCCGCGTCAGGCCGAGGATCGCGTGCTTGGTCGAGGCATAGCCGGCGCCGCCGGCGAGGATGTCCCAGCCCGACATGGACGAGGCCATGTTGACCACCGCGCCCTGGATTTTGGCGGCGATCATGGCGCGGAGCCCATAGCGCTGCACCAGGAAGACGCCGCGCAGGTTGACGCGGACGATATCGTCGAAATCGGCGGCCGACAGCTCGTGCACCGGCGCCACGACGCCCGGAATGCCGGCATTGTTGAAGACGATGTCGAGCCGGCCGAGCGCCGATACAGACGCGTCGACCGCAGCCGCGACGCCGGTCTCGTCGCCGACATCGACGGCGGTGGCGAAGAGCGTGACGCCCGCCTCGCGCAGCTCCTTCTCGGCGGTGGCGATGCGGTTCGGGTCGCGGTCGAGAAGGGCGATCGCGGCGCCCTCGGAGGCGAAGTGGCGGCAGGCCGCAAGGCCGATCGCGCCGGCGCCGCCGGTGATGAGGGCAACCTTGCCGTCGAAGCGTCCCGCAGCCATGAGTCTCTTTCCTCGGATGTCGCCGGTTTCAGTAGTCGCGCCAGGAATGCCGGGCGACGAAGCCGAGCGCATCGCGCGCGGCCGTGGTGTCGATCACCGCCTTGTGGCCGGTGATCGGATGCTTGAGCGGCAGATTGCCGAACGCCGCATGGATGAGATCCAGCGTCGGCGTCTCGCTATAGGTGTCGTCGGCCGACAGGAAGAGGCGGAGATGCCCCTCGTTGCGCGCCTCGACCGCGGCGCGGAAGCCCGCCGCCGCATCGCGCGCGTCGATATAGGACCAGAGGTCGCGGCCGGATTCTGAGCTTTCGCGGCGCGGGCCGACTTCCCTGAAGAAGGTCTCCGGGCTCTGGATCCAGGGCATGCGCAGGCTGACCGCATCGATCTTGCCGCGCCTCACCGCAGCCTCGACGATCTCTTCGCCCAGCGTCTTCGACAGCGCATAGGCATCCTGCGGGGCGAGCGGGTGGTCCTCGTCAATCGGCAGATAGGAGAGCGCGACCGGCTTCACGAAGAACGGGAAGCCGAGCACGCTGAAGGACGAGGCATAGACCAGCCGGCGGATGCCGAGCGTCACCGCAGCCTCGACGACATTGAAGGCGAGCGCCATGTTCGTCGAGAAAACGTCGGTCGCCGTGCGCCCGGTCGGCCGCGGGATGGCAGCGGCGTGGATCACGGCGTCGGCGCCGGCGAGCGCCTGCACCGCCGAGCCGAAATCCTCGAGGCCGACATGGAGATGGGCGGAGAGCTTCGTCGTCGGCGGCGAAGTGTCGATGCCGCGTACCTGGTGGCCGGCCGCCATCAGCGCATCGGCGATGGCGCGGCCGAGCAGTCCGCTGGAGCCGGTAAGCGCGATCAGCATGGCAGCCTCCTTCTGGGTTCGGTGTGTCAGGCCGGCTTCGGCGGCATCGCGCGGATGATCCGGACCGCGAGGTCGAGATCGGCGAGGCCGCCGGAAAGCGGCGTGCGCGGCGTGGCGCCGTTCAGGACGCAATCCGCGAAATGCTTCCACTCGCGGCGGAACGAGGTGTCGGGGACGCCGGGCAGGGTGCGTGAGGATTCCCCGCCATCGGCCTCCTCCTTCAGCGAGACGATCGCCGAGGCGTGGCGCCAATAGGGGTTCTGGAAGGTGACGCGGACCTCGTCCTTGTCGCCATGCGCCTCGAGATATTCGTCCCACCATTCATACTTCGCGACGCCGATCTCGAGCGTGCAGGGGACGCCGCCCGGATAATCGAGCACGGCGAGCAGCTGGTCGCCGCCGACCGGTTGGGCATAGAGCACCTTGCCGTCGCTGCCGAAGGCGCCGCGCAGCACGGCGAGGTCATGGCTGCCGAGCATCAGCAGCATGAGATAGAGGTCGCGATAGCCGGCATGGCTCGCGCCGAGCGAGGCATCGATGCGTGCGCCGGCCGCGGCCCGCGCCGTCGCCATCACGTCGGCGGGAATGTCGCTCGCACGATGCTGCGTGTAGAGCGTGCCATAGCGGTCGAAGCGGCCGGCGAAATCATGCACGCGGATGGCGCGCGGCTTGCCGATCTTCGCGATCCTCGAAAGGCCGATCTCATAGCCGGGATCGTAGAGCTTCATGTAGCCGACCATGGCGACGAGGCCGCTCGCCTCGGCCTGCTCCACGAGCGGCCGCGCCTCTTCCGGCGTGAAGGCGAGCGGCTTTTCGACCAGCACATGCTTGCCGGCCGCCAGCGCCGCCTGGACGATCTCGCCATGGTCATAGGTGCAGATCACGACGGCATCGACCGCGGGATCGGCGAGGAGCGCGCGATAATCGGCATAGAGCGCCTCGACGCCATATTGCGTGCCGAGCTTTTGGAGCACGCCGGCCGAGATGTCGCAGAGCGCCGCGATCCGGAGCGAGGGCAGCTCGTCGAGATAGGGCAGGTGCATGAGCTGCGCGATCTCTCCGCAGCCGATGACGCCGACGCCGATCACCTTGTCGTTCATGTCAACCCTTTACCGCGCCGGCCGTGAGCCCGGCGATGAACTGCCGCTGCATCAGCAGGAAGACGATGATCACCGGCAGGGTCGTGATCATCAATGCCGCGAAATAGAGGTTCCAGAGCGAGTCGTATTGCTGGAAGAAGCTGACGAGTCCGAGCGGAATGGTCTGCAGCTCGGGCTTCCTGAGCAGCAGGAAGGCGAGGAAGAAGTCGTTCCAGATCTCGATGAAGCCGAAGATGAGCACGAGCGCGACGCCCGGCCGGATCAGCGGCAGCATGATGTGGAGAAGAACCTGGAACCGCGAGGCGCCGTCGACGCGTGCTGCGTCCTCGAGATCGGCCGGCAGCGTCAGGAAGAAGCTTCTCAAGATGAAGACCGACAGCGGCAGCGAGCTCGCGGCATAGATGACCGCGACCCCGAGCCGGTTGTTGATGAGGCCGAGATCGCGCGCGACCATGAAGAGCGGAATCGCCATCACCTGCGGCGGCACGAACATCGCGGCGACGATGGCGGCCGTGACGATGCCGCGGCCGCGAAAGCGCAGCCGTGCCAGCGCATAGGCGCAAGGCGTCGCCGCCGCGACGAGCACGAGCAGCGCCGCGGCGGTGATCGAGACGCTGTTGACGATGCGCATCCCCATGCCAGCCATCTTCCAGGCCTCGGCATAGTTGCCGAATTCGAGGCCGGCGGGCGGGCCCCAGACATTGGTGATGATCTCGTTCTTGGTCTTGAGCGAGCCCGACAGCACCCAGAACAGCGGATAGATCGTCTGCAGCAAGACGACGATCAGCGCGGCATAGACGAGGGCGAGTTCGCCGACCCCGCGCCAGCCGAGCGCGGCGAGCGTGGTGGCGAGATCGGCGCGGCGCGCGGGCGCGACCGGGGAGGCGGCGATATCGGTCACAGCGCCATCCTCTGCCGCCGCATCAGCGCGAGCAGCCCGACACAGGCGAGGCCGACGATGAGGAAGAGGACATAGCCCATGGCCGAGGCATAGCTCATCGCCCCGTCCTGGAAGGCCTTGGTCATCATATAGGTCAGCGCCACCTCGGTCGCATGGTTGGGGCCGCCCTTGGTCAGCACATAGACGATATCGAAGTTGCGCACGAAGGCGCCGGAGAGGCCGAGGATCGAATTGACGAACACGATCGGCATGATGAGGGGCAGCGTCACATGCCAGAAGCGGCGGACGCGGCCGGCGCCGTCCATGGTCGCGCTTTCATAGAGTTCGGCCGGGATCGTCTGCACCCCGGCGAGATAGATGACACCGTGAAAGCCGAGCCATTTCCAGACATCGACGGCGATGATGGCATAGAGCGCGGTGTTGGCGTCGCCGAGCCAGGAATGCTTGAGGAAGCCGAGGCCGAAGAGATCGAGGCCGGCATTGAGCAGGCCGAACACCGGATTGTAGATCCACGACCAGAGCAGGCCGACCGCGACGAAGGACATCGTGACCGGAACGAAGGCGGCGGCACGGAAGAAGGCGCGGCCCATGAGCGCGCGGTTGAGCAGCAGCGCCAGCGCCAGGCCGAGCACGTTCTTCAGGATCAGGATCGCGACGACGAAGATGATGTTGTTCTCGATCGCGCCGAGGAAGATGCGATCGGAAGCGAGGCGGACATAATTGCCGAGGCCGATGAAGACCGGCGCCGAGAAGCCGTCCCAGTTGTGCAGCGACAGCCAGAAGCCGCTGGCGAAGGGCCAGACATAGAACAGCGCGAACAGGACGCCGGCCGGCAGGATCATCGCGGCGGCGGCAAGGCCGTCGCCCGATGGATCGCGTGCCGGCCGGCTTCGCCGGCCAGCTCGGGCGTGGGCTCCCGAGGCTGGCAGCGTGCTCATGCGGCCTGACCGGGCGTCAGCACGAGGCCGAGCGTGTCGCGGACATAGGCGATGCTCTCCAGCGTCGACTGCTCGGCGGTCTTCTGCGAGGCGTCGAGCTCGATGATGGCAAGGCCGGAATAGTCGGCGTCGAGCAGGACGTCGACGAGGCCGGGAAGATCGACGACGCCGGCGCCGAGCTCGCAGAAGGCGGCGTAGCGGTCATAGCCCTTCAGGGCCGGATCGACGCGGGTGTCCTTCAGATGCATGTAGCGGACCGCCTCGACATAGGTCTTCAGCG
>Ga0209930_1002760_pt1 | contig 19520 bp, 23 predicted proteins | sample ThiBiot_500_biof_2_FD_183948 | JGI IMG/M metagenome (GOLD analysis project Ga0209930, IMG submission 183948) | Wastewater bioreactor microbial communities from Cape Town, South Africa - Thiocy_cont_500_biof (SPAdes) | ecosystem: Engineered > Bioreactor > Thiocyanate-remediating >... | reverse complement strand
TAAGTCATATGTATGCTAATTATAAACAAAGACAAAAGTTTGACAGACGAATTTCAAAAAGAGTGTTGTACTCAATTCGAGAATGAATCATTCGATAATCTAATATTAGAAAATATCAATAGATTTTCCCCAAAGTTCAAATAATAATCAAAGAGAAAGAAAAGAGAGAAAGAGAAAACTAATGGTATATTTCTGTCGAATTGAAGTGTTATGAAACCTTGTAAAAGGTCGACGAAATAGAAAAAAATCATCAACTGTTTGATTTTTGTTTTCTCTTCACAAAACTTTGTGTAGCAATGCGAAGAGTCGACGAACGTTCAGCAGCACCGGCGTGTGTGTCTCTATCTAATGTTACTTTTCATTCACAAATCGATGAAAACGAATTCAAATCGAGATCCATATGGAATCCTGATTGGACTATTCAAAAAGAAGTTTCAATTACCATCGAGTATTCAACATTGTTTTGTTAATTTCAAATAGTTTTTCTTTTCTCTGTTTCAAGTAAAAGTGTCAATGAATCAACATGTAAATGCACAAAAAAAACTCAGATTTTTATTGGAATTGCTGTCATTTGTGGAATAATTCTTCTAATTCTAATTCCTATTTTAATTTTAATTATCAATCGAAATTCAACTTCACAAACAAGTTCAACAATATACAAAGGTTACCAAAGATGAAAATTGAAAACGAATTTTTCAATAAATTTGCTTTTATTCAGGAACAAATCCAACAACGAGAGCATTTAGCAATCTCAATTTTGAATTGTTCAATTGATTTATTTGTGTTTTAGACAAACGCGGGACTAATCGGAATTTATTTGTTTTATCAGCTTGAATTATTACATAAATATAAAGAAGAAAAAAAAACAAAGAGACTTATTTTTGAAGAAGTAAAGACGACAGATGAAGAAGAAAAGAAGGTGATGCTGCATTGGTTTTTGCGAGTTTAAGATGAATTTTAATCCATTGTTTTAACAATAATCTCCAATCGTTGATAATTCGTTCGTCGATTGTCAATTGTTGATCTGATTTCGCTAGTTTTTTGTCGGTTTGATTTAAATTTTGTGTTTGTTGAAATTGTAGAACCTGTCCCATTTGTTTGGTATGAAGATAAAGACCACGATCATAAAGAGATTTCACCAAATCAAAACGATCTAATTGATCGACATTGGTAATCAATCGATCGTCTTGCAGAATTTGATATTCCCAATGATCGAGTTGTTTCTCGAGAGAATAAGTGTTAAGACAATATTTGGCAAGAAATGACGAATGCAAAACAGATTGATGAAGTAACAATAAATGCTCACGAGGTAACAAAGATAAATCAAAAGCTTTCTCAAACAAAATCGAATATTCAGGAATCGACGACAAAATCAATTCGAAACGTTGATTTCGACTGGAAATATCGTCGATGAATTGCATCGATGGAATCATTCCTTGGATTTGTTCGACATTAAATATTTGTTGACTGAATTGTTTCAATGAATCGATGGTCGATGCCGATGCTTTGGCATCTTGGTCGAGAAAGAGACTCTTCTGTTTGGGCATAATTAATGTCGATGGAAGATATTTAGGAGCGAGAAGAGCGAGAATAGGTGCTAAATAACCAACGATGGGCAAAGCAAATAATGTGACAAATGGAACGCCGATTTTAATATCATACCGAAATTGTTTCAAAAGAAAATTGTCTAAACGTGTCAATTGTTGAGAATCTTTTTTTGTTAATTGTCGGACAATTTGACTGTTTTTATAAAGTAATTTCGAGCCTAACCAATAGTGATTTAGAACATATCGAATCCGAGTGAAGAGCGATTCGTTGCTCGATGTCGAATTTAAACGAACAGTCGAATAAATTCGATTTTGATGACATTTGAACAAAAGCAAGCTTTGCATAAGATTTGTTTATGAATGAATCATTTGTTTGTAGTAGTAGTTTTCTTCTTCTTCTTTTTCGCGATTACATGAAAAGATTCCAATCGAAGAAGTTAGTCAATAGAGGTCATGAGATGTTTGGTGAAACGAGATTTTATTTTGCTATTAATCGAAAATGAAATCAAGAAGAAAAACATCGAGATCGAGAGTTCGTTGCTCATTTTGCAATTGAATTCGATTGAGAAGATCGGTTTTATATGAATAAAGTTGTTCAATTGAATTCGTTAACTGACAATTTGTCTGTTCAAGTTGACCCAATTCTTCTAGAAGATCATTGTAGATTTTCTCTCGTTTTTCTTTTAATTTCTTCGATAAAATTCGCTTTTTTTCTCTTTGTAATTCTCGTTGAAGAAATTCTTCTCCAGTTAAATCCTCGTATTTCGATTTTCGTCCAGTTGACAACGTTGGAGCTTTGCTTCGACGTGCAAAATATTTAATCGGACCGTATTTCACACAATTATCCGAATAAAACATTTCGTCTTCTTTGTTCATTTGCATTTGTTGGTTTTGATCTATTCATTCGAAAGGCACAGACGAGTAACTATTTATATTTTCAATATAAATCACACCGATTTGAGTAGGAAATGCCTACGCACGGGCAAAAAATAAACGTTTATCTGATTGAAAACGTCATAATAGAGAAGAGGATAAAATATATCGTTTCGTTTGGTTTGTCTCTGCCCACATGTTTTGCCTTGAGAATGTCGAAAAGAAAGAGAGAAAAAAACATATCGATCTGTTTGATGTTATTTATTTATTTTACAAACGAAATAATAAACAAAAAAGCGCTTTTTAGATAATCTCAAATTAATCGTCTTCAGTTAATTGTCAAAATATGTTTAACAAACTCAATCTCAGTCAAATTCTCTTCATTGTTTTGTTGATTTGTCTGATTTCTTTCATTTTCTTCTCGATTGTTTTTTATTTTTTCTATCGGAGAAAAGCAACTGAACCTGTTGTTACAATTGAACCAAATTCTCCGCAAATTATCGATAAATTAATGCGAAAAAGTCTCGAATTAGCTAAAACAGCTGAACAAGTTGCTGATCAACATCAAAAAGAATTTCTTTTCAAAGAAAATCTTCATCTTTAAACGCGCGTTTCTTCATTCGAAAATGTATTTGAAACATTCGAATCTCACTGAACAGATTCGCGAATCTCTTCGACAAATTCACGAATATCAATTCAAATTTCGAACTCGAACTGTTCACAACAAATATCCGAGCCGATTTCTCGTCGATCAATGTCCAACAACGAATGTCAATCAATTCAATGAACATCCGAACAGTTTCAATGAGGAATATTCGAACTATTTGAATTGTTTGATTGAACTTTCGTTGAAAGCAAATCTCGATTGGCGAATCTTTCTTCTCGCGTTAACTGAACAAATCAAAGATTTCTTTAAGAAAATCTATAAAAATACGAAAATTCTCGTCGAAACATTTGTTGAACAACATTTCGATGAAAGTATTTTCATTGCATCGAAATGTTTGTGGAATCAAGAAAATGATCGATTTTGTCAATTTGTTTTCTTTAACAAAACAATTTGCATTGTTATTCTTGTTTTTTTTATTTCGAACGAATAAACTATTTGTCCAATGGGCATTTTCTTAGCTAATCAATCAACTAAATGCATTTCCATTTCGAAAATCAATTCGATTTCAACGATAACATTGATAATCGATGAGTGATGATTAGTCAATCGAGAAAGTCTATCCATACACACATATGCTTCGTCTTAACAATTCTTTATCAGACAAAATATTTTTTCAAAAGATTATTCAATTCTCACGAGACGAATATCTCATTTCATTTCTTTTTCTTTTTCTTAAAATTTATTTTGAATAGCATAGTAATTGTCGTCGAATGAAAATACCTGTTAAATGTGATAAATGATGGTGAATTTAGTGTAAAGTAAAGAGTCGGCAACGGATATGTGTGTTTCTTTTTGTTTGTTTGGTATGATGATTGGCGAGAGTGACATATGGGAAAAAGAAACGATAAGAACAAAGATTTGAATGCGCAGATGATGATGATGATGATGATCGTTCGGAAGTTGATCTACACTTTGCTTATTAAGGACAGACGGCGTCCGACTAGAAACAATTCTCTATTTGACTAGTGAAGATCAACATGCAAAATGAGATGAATCGATTGTTATCACGCTAATTGTAAAAACTAAGAATGAGAACAAAGTAGACAATCAAATCAGTTATTTTCTTTTTCTTCTTCTTCTTTCTTTGGAGATACTCGATCATCATCAAGAGAAAAACACCTTTGTGCCGTCAAGTGGGATTAAAATAACGATAAAACTCTTTTTTATTTCTTTATCAAAACGTGTGCTCATTAGTGTGTTCGCTTCTTTTTTTTTATATCCTCGATTGATAATCAACATTCGAGAGAGAGAGAGAGAGAGAGTAAAAAAACTGAATGAATGAATTGTTCTATAAAAAAAAAACTATGATTGTATTGTCTATTTGATATAGGTCAAAGGAAATCTGATAAAAAAAAAGATGAACGGAAAAGCCCGATCATGCGCTGACACTCTTTAGTTAATTTGTTCATTGGTCCACTTCTCGTCCGTTCCGGCATTCCATTCTATTGGATTTCTTCCGGAACTAACTGAGAGAAAGAGATTCCTTTCAATAAAAAATATTTCGCTTTATTGACTTTTGAGTAGATCAATTTCTATGACTCGCCATTTCTCTTTCAACATTCGCATATTTTTCAACAACAAAGTGAAATTCACTTCACTTTCAAATCAAATCATCGAATTGATTTTGTTTGATTTCTCTTTTGCATCTCGTTACAATCTGATCAAACCAATCAACAGTCGAGTGTCAATTATTCTGTCTAAAATGGAACTTTTTTTTTCTTTTCTTTAAAAAAAAGCAAAAGAAAGTAAATTTCCGTCATTTGTGAAAGTGTTGAAAGGTACTTATCTGATCTAAAATGATTATGTAAAACAAGATAAGCTATTGTCGAAAGTTAAAAACGGAAACGTGTGCACATTGCTTGTCTCATCAATCATTTTTTTTTCTTCTCTCTCTCTTTCTCTGTCTCGTTTCCAATTAGACGACATAACATTTCTTTTTTCATAATTACATACAAAACGGAAAAAGATTTTCACAAGACAATTTGTTTTACGTTTAACATTACTTTTATTTATGTTTCCTTTTTCTTCTCTTTCTCTCTCTCTGTGACAATGCAAAGAAGAAGAGAAAATTCATTTCGATTGTTGACTTATTGAAAAAAAGAAAGTGATTCTATTGAGAATACGATGTTGATGTTGATTTAACAGAGATGAAGATTCGCCGTCAATGACTCGATCGTTTACTTAGGGCAATAGAGAAGCGAGTGTGTGTGTGTGTGTTTGTGTATATGTTTCTATTCTTGGTGAGTATGTGTGTCTTTCTGTAAATATATATATGGTGATGTGTGTGTGTGTGTTCTAGTGAATGGTAATAAGAAGAAGAAGAAGAAAAAGTTGCTATGAAATGGTTCGTCCAATGAGGAAAAGAAAATTTTTATTTGTTCTGTGTTTCATCCGTTGGCGTTGTTAACAAGCTACTCGAACAAGAATGTAAAACATCGTGTCTCGTTGCAGTGGCACACGACTTGTCAACCAATGAGATTTTTTTTCTTCTTCAAAAATTCTTCGACAAATAGCGTCAAGAAGAGAATAACGATCGTGTCTGACAAACTAACAGACGAACGTGTTTTTTCTCTTCTCTCTCTTCGCTCTCCCTCTCGTTCTTCTCTCTTTTATATGTCTGTTAATGTTTCTCTATTTGAGTCTGTCGATCTCTCTTTTCCGTTTTTCTTCTAATGCCGATTCGTTTAACAATATATTAACATTGGTAACTAGGAAAAGAAAGAGAAAAGCAACTGCTACGACTGTTCGCATTCTTGTCGAAACACTTGCAAAATCATGTTTGCATATCTAACTAATTTTTTACACTTTTTTTTTCTTCTTTTTTTTGCTTACAGATTTTTTTCTTTTATTGAAATCAAAACAAAAACCTTTGAAATGTAAGTTTAAACTTCGAATAAGAAAGATCAATTCGACGATTGATTTGTTTTTGTTTGTTTTGAAAAGGATAACTGGTCTTAATCCATCGGATTCGAATCCATATTCATCTATCAAAGTATTTCATTCATCAACAACAAAAAAAAAACGATTCAACTTTCGAATTTTTATCTTTAAGGATTCCAATTTAAATGTTGTTGGCTTGAGTCAAGAATGTCCTAGTTTAGTTAGTGGTAATCCATGGCGTAATCCTTATTCGAATCCTTATGTTTACGATGCGGCAGCTGCCGTTGCTTTAGTTGGTTATGGTCCTTATGCAGCTGGGTAAGATCTTTTTTTTTTATTCAGTTGAAATGTTTCTTCTTCTTGTTGGTTTGGTTGTATCTGTTAAAAACATTGTATTAGACCAAATGGAATCACTTAGAGAAAAAAAGAGGATAAAAAATGGCCTGAAGTCTAATGAAGTGAATGTTAGAGTGTGTAAACGATGCATATCTCTTTCACATTTTGTTGAATTGATGCATAGTAAATGATGAGATCAGATTCATTTTACTAGAAGAGACACATTAGAATTTGAGACGGAGACGTTTTGCTTCTATTTTCTCGTTCTCATTTTCATTTTAGTTATTCAGCTCACATGGATTTAGCTGGGAGAAGAAAGAATGCAACGAGAGAAACAACTGCTACGTTGAAAGCTTGGTTATACGAACATAGAAAAAATCCTTATCCAACCAAATCAGAAAAGGTTTACTTAGCTATTATGACGAAAATGACGTTGACACAAGTTTCAACTTGGTTTGCAAATGCACGGAGACGATTGAAAAAAGAAAATAAAATGACTTGGTCGCCAAGAAATAGGTTCGACTTTTGCTTCAAGTTTTTTCTTTCTCTTCATTTACTTTTGCTTTTTGTTTGTGTTGAAGAACAAACGATGACGATGATGATGATGACGATGACAGACAAATAAGAGAATCGAATAGTGAGCAATCAGATGATGAATTTATTCCAACAGCAAATCCAACTTCATCGTCGTTATCTTCATCATCAACAACAACAACAACAAACACAACAATAGCAGCAGCAGCAGCAGCAGCGGCGGCTGCAGCACAATCGTCGTTTATTCCTTATTTTTCACCTTCACTTTCGATTCTTCAACATCAACAAATTCACGCCGAACAATTCAATCGAAAACGAAAATCCGATGAAAATGAAAATCAACAACAAAGAAAAAAATCAACCGGAATCTGGTCTCTAGCTGACATGGCCGAGAAAAACGATTCAAATAAAATCAATCAATCCAAACATGATTCTTCATCAGCATCTTCAGCATCGTCTTCAGCATCATCTCCAATTTCATCATCACAAGGTTTGTTCTTTTGTTTTCTTGTTTTTTTTTTGTTAATCTTGATTTTCAAAGGTCAAACACTAGTTGGTGCATTCAAACCATTCAAATAATGAAATCGACTGACTTGAATTTGTCAGATAATCTCATTCCAAAATGTTTTATTCAACAAAAACAAAACAAGACAAACAATCGACAATGAAAATCAATCGCCGGTCAAAACAGTGAACATCAATCTTATCTTTATAAATAAATGTATTCTTTATGTTGTCATTTCTTTTCTCTCTTCTTGTGTCTTTATCCTTTCTATATATTAAATAATGTATCTTTCTTTCTTTCTTTTTTCTTTATTCAATATAAAAAGTTAACAAAAGAAGAAGAAGCAAAAAGTTAATTGAGTCGAGAGAGACAGATGGTCAAAGCCGTGAAAATCGATTCTTTATCAGTTGATGATTGTGTTGAATGTGTGTATCTGTTAAGGAAATAATCTTTCTCCGTTCGTTTTTCTTTTTATGATCAAATCAAAAGAAAAAAAAGGAACGAGAAGAGAAGAGAGAAGTCAATTTGAATGAATTAAGACAATTCTCTCGTGATGCAATGATCTTTATTGTTCGCGTGACCTGTCAAAGATTAAAAGAAGATCTTTTCTTGCTCCTATCATACAGGTGTCGTCTTTTCTTTTCTTCAAACAAACAGAATCAGCAATGGAAACGATCGTCTTCTCGTTAATTGCAAATCTAAACATATCATTAACGAGCATAAAACACTTTTCTTCTTCTTCTTCTTCTTCGTTTTAAATAAACAAACATTTCGATGTCTTAGATCAACATTAAACAGATCTTCGAATTGATTCTTCTCATTCGACAAGATGATTTCCATAGGATAATGTTTGTTTTACACACTGACAACGAACGAACGAACGAAGATATTTAAGTGAATTTTGTTATTTTAAGTTATTTGTCTAGACAAATAAGTTGTTTCTATCTGAGAAATATTCGTTCGTCAATGACTTTGTCTAATAAGTTTAAGTAGAACAGTTATTTTCAATTCTCAATAAATGACAAATAAAAACAGAAACACTTCAATTCATCTATTGACTTACATTGCAAGTACTTCGTTCGTCAGATGTCTCTCTTTCGAAAGTCATTTTTTTTATTCATCGGAATCTTTGTCCAATAAAAATTCAACGAGAAGACGAACGAAGAAGATTTTGTCAGTCATCATTTGAATTTGTTAATACGAAGTCAAACTATTGAAATGGATCGATCTTTACCTGAAAATCATCGTTTTCGTTTGAATGAAGATACTTATTCGAATAACGATGGGAAATTCTATGTTTTCGTTAAATTAACTGATTCATGTATGCAAACGATTGAAACTTATTTGAAATCAAATAAGAAATCCAATCTATCGATTAAATCAAATATTCTTTTTAATCAACACGGAGGAGTAATTACGAATTTATTTATTTAAAAATTACAATAAAAAACCGATGATTTTCTTCTCAAGGATTTATCTATTCCAATGAATAATAACGAAAGAAAAACTTATTCGTTTCAAATTTCACCTGAAGATAAAACTCCTGAAGTATTTCAATGTATCAAACAAATAAATAAAGAGTTAATAATAGAATTGATTCGATGTTTTTTGTTCTTCATCTCAACACTTTTGTTTTCTAGTCAACTTGAGAGTTGTGGTTTAATCGAACAACGAATTAATATTCAAGCGCAAGAAGATGTTTATAGTATGACCAAAAAGAAAGTCACTAAATTTCAAGAAAACGATGATTTAACAAAGAAAAAGTTTCTTCTTTTTTTTTTACTATTTTTATTTTGATTTCATATATCTTTTCTTTTTTGAAGAACAAAAGAAATTGGTGAAAGTTCAAAAACAATTTTACAAAAAAAAGCAAATAAAACATCGAATTCACGTTCATCAACAACAGTCAATCCCATTTCCAAACCACAAAGATCAACAATAACAACGGCAACTGACGAATCTGTCAGTCAGAAACCAAATAATCTTTTGTCATCGGCCGATAGACCGATCAGGTTTCATTGTCATTTATTAGTATTGATTTGACTTGTTGATTTGTCTGTAGAGAACGTCTTATTCATTTATTAGCTGCAAAACCATACAAAAAACCAGAACTTCTTCTTCGATTAAAAAATGGTTCGATGTTTTGTGTCTTTTGTTGAATCCAATATCAATATTTGTAAATCATTTAGAGGGAATTCGTGATGAAGAAAAAGAACAATTAGATTCGATTTTATCGTCAATTTCAACTCAATCGAGAAACACAGAATTTATTCTACAAAAACATTTTTATACGAATGGAGATGTCAATTATGATTGGCCTTATTATCTAAAAGCTGAAGCTCTCAACGTTCGAAAGTCAGTTGAAAAGATTTGTTTTTATTTTCGATTTCTTTCTTTTGTTTGTTTTTGTTAAAGAAAAGTTAAAGATCTTCAAGCAAATGCCAATCGAACAAATCCAAATAAAACAACAACTGATGTTCGACCATCGTCAACAAATCTCAATTCAAAATCCAATACTCAATCCAATTCATCTGTAAATCGTCCATCAACAACAACAACAACAACAAATCCAATCGAATCGTCCGAAGAAATCAATTCAAATTCTCTGTCCGATGATAAAATCCATCAATGTATTTCGTTTCTTTTCCATCTTGTCAATCAGCTATTTACCTATTTTAGTATCGGATATGTTGGATAAAATGTCAAGTACTCTTCAACAAATCGAAAAAACTCAACAGTTTGTTTCAAAATCGAGTTGATTTTTTTTAAAATAAAACGCAAATGAAAATGAATTTAGATCATCAAATGAAAATAATTCGATTGGAGTCGAAGATTATGATCAAGCTCAACGAGAATATAATCTTCTTGCGCCTGAATATAATCAACTTATCGATTATCTCAATTCAGTTTCAAACAAATTTCAATCGATACAACAAGACTTTCATGAAGAATCTGTTCGTTTCATTTCTTTTAAATTGAGATTTATCTTTTTGTTTTGTCGTTTTAGACTAATGAAAAAGCGAAGAAAATAGTCGAAGAATTTTTGAAACATGAAAATCGAGAAGGATTTTTAGCAAAACGTCAGCGAATTGTTGAATTACATGTGAAATTAAATCATTTACAAACTATTTTACAGAAAAATACTTCTCGTGCATTTGATTTTCAAATATCAGAAGATGATGATGATGATGATGATGAACTTTTCTAATCTTTTTTTTTTTAAGATTCTCTTCTAAACATGAGTCAATCTTTTATTTTATTGAATAAACTTCGACAATTGATGAAATCAAAGAAATATTTTGATCGAATCATTGATGCTTATATTGTTCCAACAACGGATCCTCATCGAGTATTTGCCTTTTCTTCTTTATTCTTGTTAATCAACATCGATTTATCTTAGAATGAATATGTTGCAGATCGATATAAACGAAGAGAGTTTATTTCCAATTTTACAGGATCGAATGGTTTGGTTTTTTCTCTTCTTTTGTTGAATAACGAGACTTGATTTGTTTGTAAAATAGGAACAGCTGTGATAACGGATAAAGAAGCTTTACTTTGGACAGATGGACGATATTTTGCTCAAGCTGAACAAGAACTTGATTCAACATGTTGGAAATTAATGAGAGATGGAAATAAAGATGTTCCTTCGATTACAAAATGGCTTTCAAAGAATTTAGACAAACATTGTTTAGTTGGTTGTGATCCCGAATTGATTTCGATCAATGAATGGAAAGAATGGAAAGAAACATTCGAACAATCGGACAAAGAACTTGTGCCCATTCAAACGAATCTTATCGATATTCTTTGGGATCAATCAAGACCAAATCTACCCAATGAACCTATTTGGAAACATCTTCTGCAATTTGCAGGTCTTTCAATCAACGACAAATTAGTCAAAGTTCGTTCGAAAATGACCGAATATCAAGTCAATCATTTGATTGTTCATCGAACTGATGACGTTGCATGTAAATTCACATTTATCTAAAGATTCGAATTTCGAAAGATTTTGATTTGAAAGGGTTATTCAATGTTCGTGGTGGAGACATTCCTTATAATCCGGTGTTTCTTTCCTATGGAATTGTTTCCATGGATTCAGTCAAGTTTGTTTCATTTCAAAAAGAAAAAAAATCTATTTCTCTTTTTGGTTTTTATTTGAAAAGATTATTTGCTGATTTAAATAAAATATCAGATCAATTGAAAAAAGATCTCGAAGATGAACACGTGACTTTATATTCCTACGAATCGTTTTACGAACAATTGAAACAATTGATTCAATCAAATGATTCATCAAATAAATTCTGTGTAAATACTTTCTTCTTTTTCGATTCTTTCGAATTTTGATGAATTAGGTGTCTTCATCATGTAATTATGCTGTTGAAAGAATCATTCCAAAGAAACAAATGGTCATCCAAGATGATATTGTTTATGAATTAAAAGCTGTTAAAAATGCTTGTGAAATCGAAGGAATGAAACGAGCTCATGTTTGTCCAACGTTTTCTTTTCAACAAAGATTCAATTGAATTTGAATTTAGATCAAAGATGCAGTTGCACTTTGTTCGTATCTTCATTGGCTCGAGCAAAATGTAGAACAATTTTTGGATTATTTCGAATAAATCTTTCGATTGATTTTTAGATTGACAACGATGAAAATCTAAGTGAATGTTCAGGAGCTGAACAATTGAGATTATTTCGATGGTTCGACAATTTTCTCATAGAAAAACAAAAGATCTTTTTCGAATATTTAGTCAACAAGAAAATTATCTTTACGATAGTTTCGAAACAATATCTGCAAGTGGAAAGAATGGTGCTATTATTCATTATAAGTAACTTTTACATTCATTTCTATTTAACAAAACTTTGCTTCATTTATTGTTTTTCAAGACCAACAAAAGAATCCGATACAAAAATAAACAAAACAAGTCTCTATCTCGTTGATTCAGGCGGACAATACAAGTTTGCATTTTGAAATTAAAAATGAATTGTCGTTTTTGTTGTTGTTATAAAAAAGAGAAGGAACAACTGATGTAACTCGAACAATTCATTTGGGTGAACCAACAGCTTTCGAAAAGGAATGTTTTACTCGTGTATTGAAAGGTTTTATTTCGTTGGCGTCATGTTTATTTCCTCCGAATACTGTTGGCGCACGTCTTGATTCATTTGCACGTCAAGCACTTTGGAATGTCGGTTTAGATTATCGACATGGAACTGGTCATGGCGTTGGTTGTTGTCTTAATGTGCACGAAGGTCCACAATCGATTGGAACACGAGTTCGTTCGGATACTTATCTTGTTCAAGGAATGGTGCTTAGTGATGGTTGGCACAGCTTTTTTTTCATTTTCATTTCAAATCGTTTTCTTCTTCTTCTTCTCGTTTCCGAATAGAACCGGGATTTTATTCGGACAATCAATTTGGTATTCGAATTGAAAATTGTGTTCTTGTTGTTAAACAAAAATCGAAAGTAATTAACAAAAAAAGAATCAATTCGAAATGTGTTTGTTTTTAGTATGGATTTTATGATGATGATTGGTTGACATTTGAACAACTAACCATGGTTCCTATTCAAGCCAAATTAATTGACCGAAGTTTATTAGATGAAAAAGAGGTTTGGACTTTGATTGTCATTTTAACATCACATCGATTTCGATGTTCGAATTTAGATCGATTATTTAAATAAATATCATCAAACTGTTCGACAAGTTCTTGGTGATGAAATGAAAAAACAATCGGTTCAACAAAGTTTAATCGATTGGCTTAATTTTAATACACAACCTATTTCATAAAAACACTTTTTTTTAAATATAAAATAACGAAGAAAAACAAAATATTCGCTTTTCTTTTTTTCTTATTCAAGATAAAAGAAAATGTTGACAAAAAATGTTAAATAAAAGTCGAATTATTTTCAATGGTTTGTTTGCATTGAAGATAAACTGTTGGCAAAGAATGTCGAGTAATCAAGTTCGTATTGCTGTTTGTCAATTAAATAGTCGAGAAAATAAACAAGAAAATCTCGAAATTGGTAAACAATTAATCCATCAAGCGAAACAACAACAAGCGAAAGTTTGTTCAACTAAAATTTAAAAAAAGAAAGAAAAGAATTGAAATTTGGTTTGACGTAGATTATATTTTTTCCTGAAGCATTCGATTATATTTGCGATAATAAATTGAAAACAATCGAACAATCAGAACCAATCGATGGACCAATTCTAACTGAATATCGAAATTTAGCCAAAGAAAATCAATTGTGGATTTCATTAGGTGGTTTTCATCTTCGAGTTTGTTTCGTTTTCTTTTATTTTGATATTCAACAAAGAAATTGTTTTTGTTTTCAAGTCTAAAGATGGCAATCGAGTCTTGAATAGTCATTTTATGATCGATTCACAAGGAAATTTTGTTGGTCAATATTCGAAAGTTCATTTATTCGATGTTCAAACAGATTCATTAGTTATCAAAGAATCGGATTATACAGAATCAGGTCTATCGATCGTTGATCCAATTCCAACACCAGCTGGACGAGTAGCACTTGGAATAGTAAACAAATTGTTCTTGTTGTCGAGGAGATCGATTTGTAAATATGTGTGACGTGTTTGTAGTGTTATGATGTTCGTTTTGGTGAATTTGCTCGTTTATTAACGTTGGATGAAGAAAAAGGCGCACAGATTTTAACATATCCAAGTGCGTTTACCAAACAAACAGGTGAAGCTCATTGGGAGATTTTACTTCGAAGTCGAGCTATTGAAAATCAATGTTTCGTTGTTGCTGCTGCACAAGCTGGTTCACATAATTCCAAACGAGAATCCTATGGTCATGCTTTAGTTTGTGTTTTCTCTTCTTTTTTTTTCTTGAACAAAAACAACTAAAATGAGGTTTTTTTCTTCTTTTCGCACAAAAAAGGTCGTCGATCCTTGGGGAAAAGTTTTATTAGATATGGATGTTGAATATCCGTCAGTTCGTACAGTTGAAATTGATCTTTCAATGATCGAGAAAGTTAGACAACGAATGCCAATTATTCAACATCGACGACAAGATTTATATTCTCTTACTCATTTTACAAATAATCTTAGTAAAACAAAAAACAATCAATTCAAATCTTTTGTTTTTTTTTGTTTAGTTCCGATTGATAATGGACAAGTCGAAACACTTCCATGGGGTCAATTACAAATAACTACAAATCAAGTTTTTTTCCGTACAAAATTAACTTTAGCTTTAGTTAATAAAAAGCCAGTTGTACCTGGACGTAAGCTGTCCGGCGTTTCTTCAATAAAAAAAATCTTCTCTAAATTTAAACTTTAGATGTGCTCGTTTCGCCTTTACGTCGTGTGGAACGATTCTCTGAGTTAAAACCCGAAGAAATCAACGATCTTTTTCAAAGTACACGACGAATTGCCAAGAAAATCGAAGAATTTTATCAAGCCAAATCGTTGAGTATTGCAATACAAGATGGTGAATTTGCTGGACAAACTGTTAAAGTAATTTCTATTGAGAATCGAAGACAAAGAAAAGAATTTTATTTTAGCATGTTCATGTTCATATTCTTCCACGAGTACCTGGTGATTTCGGAGAAAATGATACGATCTATCATGAGGTTAAAGATTTTCTTCGTTTTTGTTTTGTTATTCGAAAGACAATCGAATTTTTGTTTGTTTAGTTAGCTCATCATGATAAAAAAGAAAAAGGATGGAGACAAGAACACGAAATGGCTGAAGAGGCAAAAGTACTTAGAAAATTGTTTTATCCGTAAAACATGTTTTATTAGTTCTAATTGGATTCATATTTCAAATAAAACAACAAAGAAAATCTTTTCTTCGCATTTCAAACATTTGACTTGGTTACAGATCTATAAAAGATTAATTTTCGACAATATTCTAACGTCCCTGTCATAGTTTTTGGATCACAATTTGAAGATTAAATTTGATGAATGTGCGAGTACCTGCGCCGTTGTACTCATTCGATTCAAATCCAATAAAAAGACAATTCTTTTTTTTTCAAAATCATAAATACGTGTAAGTCGTCTTCTAATGCTTATATATATAGAAGGAATTCGTCTATTAAAAAAAATAAGAACATGTGCGTTAAGTAGAGTAAATCTGTTTCTTTTCTCGTTAGTATTCAGTTGTCACAACTTTGGAATTGAAATCGACTTATTAAAGATAAATACGAACGATCTTCTTATCGGTTTTTCTCCTTCAACATTTTGCTTTTATTGAAAAAATCGATAAGATTGTTTATTCATCAATCGAAAATCAATTTCTATTTGATGATAAAAAAAAAAGTGACAAATTGAAAACATAAAACTAGAGAACAGAAAAAAAAGGAAAGCAAACAAAATAAAATATAAATATTTGTTGACAAGCGGAAATTGCTGTTGAAATAAAATCGAAAGAAATTTGTTGATTTTTATGGACAATATCGTGTCATTTCAGCAACAGTACATAAAGTTTCACAGCAAGCTTCAGTAAGCAATTTACGTTGTATATATCTTCGTTTTAATGATTTTCGAAAGCGATTGTTGTTGTTGGTTTCGTCGATTAAATCTCGTTTTTGTTTTGAAAGAACTTCACAGGCAATACTGACCATTTGAAGGAGATATGTTCCACAAGCATGATAAGCTCGATGAAGACCACATTCTTCGACTTTATAAAGTTTTCCACGAATTTCAACACTTTGTCCTTCGTTTAATCGGTGACCGTCGTGATTCAATGAGCAATTGCCTTGATTCGGCGGTAACATCACTTGACTGGACACATTTCGATTCATCGAATTTAATAAAATAACTATCGACAATAGATACATGCACGTGTTCATCGTTTGTCTTCTTCTTTGAGAATAAAATTCAAATCTAAAATAAAGCAAAGATCTTTCTTTTTATACTAAAATCAGCAAAGAATTGTTAAACCAATTAACGCTAATCGTCATTATGGTTATTGATAAAACTATTACGATTTTATATGAAAAAAATGACGTCAAAACTTCAACAGACTGACACATCACATTTACTCTGACAATTAGATCAACAATTAACAAATGACTTTTTCAAATACTCGAACAGATTTTACGTTGATAAGTCATTTTACATACTCGACCAACTGTTTTTTATCAATTCTAAATACGATAACGATACATTTAGATCATATTTACTTTTAAGAACATTTTCAACGTTGAAAACTAATCAACAATCAAACAAAACGTTAATTATTCACATATTTTCATTGAAAATATCTAATTTTATAAACGATTCTACATACGTACATAACTCATTTTGTGTATGGACTTTTTTTTCTTCTTCTCCTCTGATTCTATTTATTTGAAAGAACTTTCACAAGAGAGTACAATTCTTTTTTAATTTATATTCAAGCATTCTCTGGTGTTTGTAATTGTAATCAATTCAAATCAGAGATTTTTTTTCAATTGAATTGTTTTTTTGTTTTGTTTATTTACAAATCAATATTCGAAATACGTAAACTTTTTATTATCCTTGATAAAACAAATGTCTATGTAATCTCCTAATGGATATTTGATATTAATTTAATAAGAAAAACAAGACTAGAGCGTGCTCTTGATTCGTCTCCATTTCATTTAAGATCGTAGAGATTATCATTTTTCTAATATGCATAGAAAGTTCATCTAATTTTAGATTTGTGAGAGTTGAATATATACTTTCTAATGAACACCTACAACTTTCACTTGTCTCCATTAAACAACAGAAAAGAATTTCAATAAACAAGGACAAAAAAACTATTCTCTTCAATTATTTTCTAAGACATTAGTAGTTTTTGTTAGAATTCTATTCACAATAAAATTCTTTACTAATTTACACTTGTTTAAAAAAAGAAAAAAAAATCTTAATTGAATGATTGTTTAGAGAGAAATGTTCTTTTCTTTTCTTTGACAGATATCGATTGAGATTATCAATAGATTTCCATAAAATATCTCAATTGACAGTTCACATCTAATAAATAAATAATTTCATCGGAAGAAAACAGATCTTTTTCTTGTTCAAAAATAGTTTTCTTTTTTTCTTTCGTTTTAAATATTAATTAACTTGAAGTTTATTCCTATTGCATTGAAGTTATATCTCATCGTCAGACTAACTAATGATATACTATCTTCTATTCATTGACTTGCAACATTTCATTTCAATTTGCATTTTCCTAAGAACAAGTCAACTGACAATTGTCCTCATTTTATTTGTAGACTTCGATATCGAAATGGTTGTTTCACATGCGTCTATTCAAATGTTAATCTTCGCATTGATGTTACTACAAAGTAATTCATTGTCGAATGGTCATTTATGTCAATGCCAATGTTGTCAATATGTGGGGCCATTGTATTCCAATCATCTCGGAATATGTCCATGTCTACTTCACAATATAACAACACCATTTCCATGTTTCAAATCGAGAAGAAATCTAACTGCTCGATTGTGTACTTTCAAATATCAACTTGTTTATGATGCCGATAGACCCAATTTATGTTGTCGACTTAAATCATTCTAATCGCGATCTATTTTATTTAACAAAAATAAATAAATTCACATTCTTTTCTTCCCTCACTTTTATTTAGTTTTGAATTCAGGAAAAAAAAAGGATTAATGCCACGGGCAGGAATCGAACCTGCGTTATCCGGACCACAACCGGATGTACTACCATTATACTACCGCGGCGACATTTATTTCAATTTATTTATACTTCATTCAACCGATTTACTTTCTATAGAATTAATTAAATCAAAAGAAAAATATATATTTTGTATTTCCGGAACGCCATACCATTTTCATGGGAAAAAAGCAATTCATTTCAAAGTGTAGGAGGCTCACTCGACTTCCAAAATAAACTCACAAAAACGAATACTTTCAAATTCAAATCAAATTTAGCAAAACTAAAAAAATACTTTACTTTTTTATTTCAAAGTAAATAAAAAAAAAAAAGGTCATAAAAGGTGCACAGATAATTATCTATTTAAAATCTAATGATAACAGATCAACATAGACCAAAAGAACATTAGAACTTTTCTAATAGATTTCGAAATGTTGTCTATTTTGTCTATATTCATTGTTGGAATCTTATCGATTGTTAATTGTCAAATTGCATTGAATGTTGGTGTTCATTTATTTGTTGATGATCAATATTTAGCAAATATTTCGTCACTTCAATTTCAAAATGGAGTCATTCAAAAAGATGTTGATCATCCAATTGTTTATCCCGAATATCCTTGGGAAAATGCCGTTCATTTTGCTACAAGTTTTCTTCAAGTTCCAGCTGATTTATCTGTCAATGGTAAACCAATGTATCTCGTCTATTATGTTTGTATTGCTCAAAATGGTGATATCAACAAACAGAATGTTACTTTTTGTGTTGCTAATAGTACTGATGGAATCACATGGGAAAAACCATTGTTTTGGTATTATCCATATGTAGCTAATGGAATTGAATCACCTCAACCAACTAATATTGTTTTTGCCACAGAGCCTGGGAAAATATTAGGATCAGTTTTTATTGATATTCATCCGGGAATTCCTCGTTCGGAAAAATTTAAAATGGCTTATGGGAATGAAAGTGGAATGTATGTTTATGTTAGCATATCTTCTGATGGTTTTAAATGGACACCAGGTACACAACGAGCTCATCCATTAGTGGCATTAGCTGATACACAAGCAGTCATGTTAAATACTGGAGACAATAATGGACCTTACATTGTCTATGGTCGAAGAGATCAAACTAATTTCCCTAATACAACATTGTATTGTCCTGGTACTACTCCAGCTGCGAGAAAAGTAATTGTTTCAATATCGAATGATAGTGTTTATGGTCCTTGGTCAGAACCTGTTGAAACATTTCAATTAGGTCCACCGGATCCAATTCAATGTTTAGATAGTTATAATTCAGCAACATTATTTTATAAAGGTGTTTATTTTCTTTTTCCATCAACTTATTTACATTGGGCAAAAGTAGAGTCAGGTGCATCTTATGCATCAGGAAATGATGGAGTTATGGATATTCGATTAGCAGTGAGTCGAACACCACTTGGTCCATTTAATTATCCATCACGAGATTCATTTATTTCACGAGGTATTGGAACAATTGATCCTCTAGTTAAAATTTTAAATGGAACAGGAAGTGATCGAGATGCTGGCTTCGTTTTCTCGTCAGCAAATGGTTTATTAGATCCAGATTTTGTTCGA
>Ga0209930_1002740_pt1 | contig 19685 bp, 17 predicted proteins | sample ThiBiot_500_biof_2_FD_183948 | JGI IMG/M metagenome (GOLD analysis project Ga0209930, IMG submission 183948) | Wastewater bioreactor microbial communities from Cape Town, South Africa - Thiocy_cont_500_biof (SPAdes) | ecosystem: Engineered > Bioreactor > Thiocyanate-remediating >... | reverse complement strand
GTCGGGGTCGTCGGTGTATTGGTCCAGGGCGACGATGTTGCCCTTGTTGCGGCCGATCAGGGTCGAGACCGCGGCGACGATCCCGGGCCGGTCCGGGCCGTGGACGATGAGGCACGCGTCGTCGCGGCGGTCGTCGGTGTGGATGGTCATGACGGGATCCCTCAGCTGCGTGCGGCGATGAAGCTGTTCGCCCAGTCCGACGTGGCCTTGAGCCCGCCGAACGTGTAGAAGTGCAGCTTCACCGGGCCGGAGGCCGGGTCTTCGGCGAGGAGGGCGGACAGGTCGGTGACGAACGTGTCGGGTCCGGCGGTGCCCATCAGGTTCGTCAGGGAGAACCCGTACTTCTTCACGATCATCGCGTTCGCTCCGATCCCGAACCGCCGCGCGAACCCGAGGAGCCGCTTGATGCCCGCCGGACCGGGCGTCCCGATCCGGATCTGCGACGCGATGCCCCGCTGCCGCACCTGGTCGATCCACGCGAGCACCGGGTCGGTGTCGAACGCGAACTGCGTCAGGATCACGGCATCCAGCCCCTGCTCGCTCAGCGCCGCCGACTTGTCCTCCAGGTGCTTCCACAGCACGTCCGACGCGATGTCCGGATGCCCCTCCGGGTACCCCGCGATCGACACCTCACGCACCCCGTAGTCCAGCAGCAGGCCCGTGTGGATCACATCGAACGACGACCCGTACGGTCCTTCCGGCTCCGCCGGGTCGCCGCCGACAACGAACACGTGCTCGGTCGCCCCGACCTCCTGCAGACGGCCCAGGAACTCCTCCAACTGCGCCCGGGACGCCAGACGCCGGGCGGAGATGTGCGGCACCGGCACGAAGCCCATGTCCTTGACGGCCTTCGCCGCCGCCACTCGCATGTCGAGGTCTTCGTTGCCGAGGAACGTGACGTTGATCTTCGTCCCGGCCGGGATCACCGACTGGGCCTCCTCGAGACCGGGCACGTCCTTGCCGGTCATCTCCAGGGAGAAGTCGGTGACGAGCTCGCGTGCGGCGACGGGGTTCGCGGCGGGAGTGGTACGTGACACGGATCGACGTCCTTTCGTGTGGGCCGTTCGCAGCGTCGCGACGGCCGGAGTGCTGCTCTGCGTCTCTGAGGGGACTTTACCTATGTCGATAGGTAATGACAAGAGGTATTGTGAGGACATCGCGGCACCGACGCCGCGATGTCGGCCGGGTCAGGCCTCGACGTCGTCCTGGATGTCTCCGAGGTCGTCGGCTCCCGGATCGGCGTCAGCGTCTGCAGCGCGGAGGGCGGCGAGCATGCGATGGATGGTGGCGTTGAAGCTCTCGATCTCGGCATCGGACATCCCGGCGAGGATGATCTCCTGGCCGCGCATGGAGATCGGCCGCATCGCGGCGTGCATCGCAGCGCCGGCCGCGGTCATGTGCATCGGGCGCGATCCGCGCGGTCCGTCGGACAGCACGATGAGCTGGCGGCTGACGAGCGTGGCAGCGCTCTTGGACACGATCGCCTTGTTGACGTCGAGGAAGTCCGAGACCTCCGTCGCCGAGGCGCCCGGAAGGCTGGCCAGCGCCGACAGGATGCGCCATTCATTGGTGCCGAGGCCGAACAGCCGGCGCAGCTCGTGAGATTCTCGCCACACGAGCTCGTAGGTGAGCAGCGCCAGGAGTCTGGGGGTGAAGGACTCGTGGTCGAGTGCATCCGGGAGGCGATCGCGCACCACGTCCGGCGAGAGGTCGTGCTCGGGGTGGGCGGCGTTCTGTGCAGGCATTCTGCTCCTCTGGCGGCGGGGCCGCGACGACTCCCGCCTGGTTACGAGTGTCCCAGACGGATCGGAACCCGGGCGTGTTCGCACACCCGGGTTCCGATCTTGCGCTGTGGCTCAGTGGGCCATGGCGGTGAGGGCGTCGGGGTCGATGGTGGCGATGGAGCGGGTGTCTTGGAAGGCGCGGATGCCTTCGATGCCTTGTTCGCGGCCGATGCCGGATTGCTTCATGCCGCCGAAGGGGGCGCGCAGGTCGAGGCGGGTGGCGCCGTGGTCGTTGACCCACACGTACCCGCAGACGAGCTGGGAGCCGACGCGGTGGGCGGCGTCGGGGGACGCGGTCCAGACCGATCCGCACAGGCCGCCCCAGGTGTCGTTGGCCAGCCGGACGGCTTCGTCTTCGGTGTCGAACGGGATGATCGGGATGACGGGTCCGAACTGTTCCTGGGTGACCACCCGCAGGGTCGGGTCGGGGTCGACGACGATCGCGGGGCGCAGGAAGTTCCCCCCGGCCAGGTCTCCACCGGGGAGCTGGCCGTATTCGCGGACGTCGGCGCCGGCATCCTTCGCTTCCTGGATGATCTCTTCCACGAACGCCTTCTGCGCGGCCGAGTGCAGCGGCCCCATCGTGGTGCCCTCGTCGAGCCCGTACCCGATGACGGCCTTGTTCAGGCGGGCGGCGAGCCCGTCGACGACCTCGTCCAGGCGGGAGCGGTGCACGAACACCCGCTTCGCGTTCATGCAGATCTGCCCGGTCGTGTCATAGATCGCCGCGTACAGGCGGTCCAGGTGCGCGTCATCCAGGATCGCGTCCTCCAAGAACACCGCCGCATCATTCCCACCCAACTCCAGCGTCACACGCGTGAGCGACTGCGACGCCATCTGCATGATCCGCTTGCCGCCGTTCACGCTTCCCGTGAAGCACACCTTCGCGACATCGGTGTTCTGGATGAGGCCCGCCATGTTCGCATCCTCGCCCGTCACGACATTGAGCACGCCGGCGGGGAGCTTCTCCGCGACGCGCTGCACGACGCGGGCGGTCGCCAGCGGCGCCGACACCGGCGGTTTCACGATGACGGTGTTGCCCGCGAGCAGCGCGTGCGGGAGGGCGGCTCCGAGGATCGCGATCGGCCAGTTGAACGGCACGATGATGGTCACGACGCCCAGCGGCTGATACGCGACCTCGGTCGACACCGGGATCGCGCCCGGCACGACGGGCAGCGTGTGCGAGGCATCCACCTGGTCGGCGATCATGAGCGCCAGGTTCCACCGGATCTCGAACACGAGGGCGTCGACCCAGCTCTCGAAGCGGATCTTGCCGTTCTCCTGCGACAGGATCGCGGCATCCGTGTCGCGCTCGTCCGCAATGCCGGCGATGGCCTCGGCCATCTTGGCGGCGCGCTCGGTGGCGCTGAGCGCCGCCCACGCCGGGAAGGCCGCGTTCGCCGCGGCGACCGCGTCCGCCACATCCGCGGTCGATGCGGACGCGGCGTGCCCCACGATCCTGCCCGGCTTGCCCGGGTCGGCGATGGCGATGGTGTCGGGCGTCTCGCGCTCCGCACCGCCGATGAACAGTCCCGTGCGGACTGTCTCCAATGTCTCGGTCATGACGATCAAGCACCTCTCTGTGTCTTCGACATCCGTGATTCCGGCCCGCGAGACCCGAGGGCCGCTCGCCGCGGGACGCGCCTGTGCGTCCCTAAACAAGTTTACGTCCATTCCTGTTTACACGTAAAGCACTTCGTGTTACTGTCGCCTCGTCGCGATCCGGAGAGCGGGTCGGACCACAAGCGAACGTCGATGGAGACGGCCCGGTGCCGCTGCTTCGTCGACACGAATCGATGACGAGGAGGCATGCGATGAGCCGTTCCACACTGCCGACGGCGGAGGAGCCGCACACCGTCGCGGAGCTGGAGGACCTGGCGTTCGAGCTGCGGTCCAAGCTGCTCGAGCTGTGCGGGACGTACGAGGGCGCCGTCCACATCGGCGGCGATCTGTCGGCCGCCGACATCTTCACCGCCCTGTTCCACTACGGGCTGCACGTCGACCCGACGGATCTCCGCAACCCCGCCCGCGACCGTTTCGTGCTGAGCAAGGGCCACGCCGCGGTGTGCATGTACATCACGATGGCGATGCGCGGGTTCTTCTCGTACGAGGGGATCGTCGAGACGTACGGACAGCTCGACAGCGCGTACGGGATGCACCCGTGCAAGGTGCAGCTGCCCGGCGTCGAGGCATCCACCGGCTCCCTCGGCCACGGCCTGCCGATCGCGGTCGGGATGGCGCTCAGCGCCCGCGGCCGCGGAGAGTCGCATCGCGTCGTCACGCTCCTCGGCGACGGCGAGACCGGCGAAGGGTCGGTCTGGGAGGCCGCGATGGCCGCGCGCAGCAACAAGCTCGGGAACCTCGTCGCGTTCGTCGACCGCAACCGCCAGCTCATGACGAGCTTCGCCGAGGAGCGGGTCGTGTTCGAGCCCTACCCCGACAAGTGGGCCGCGTTCGGCTGGAACGTCGTGCACATCGACGGCCACGACATGGCCCAGCTCGTGGAGGCGATCGACGCGCTGCCGCCGACCGACAGCGACCGTCCCACCGTGGTCGTGTGCGAGACGGTCAAGGGCAAGGGCGTCGACTTCATGGAGCACAACCTCGCCTGGCACGCCGGCTCGCTCGGTGCCGCCGACCTCGAGCGCGCGATGGCCGCGCTCCTCGCATCCCGTGAGAAGGAGTCCGTCTGATGCCTGTCACCTTCACCTTCGGCGAGTTCCTCGGAGCGCGCTCGGTCATCGGATCCACCCTCGCCGAGCTCGGCGAGGAGCACGACAACCTCTGGGTGATCACCCCGGACATCGGGGCCACCCTCGTCGAGTTCCGCGACCGGTTCCCCGAGCGCTTCCTCGATGTGGGACTGGCCGAGCAGGCCAGCGTGGGCATCGCATCCGGACTCGCGTACGACGGGAACATCCCGGTCGTCTCGGGCATGCTGCCCTTCCTCTCGATGCGCGCGCTCGAGCAGATCCGCACCGACGTGTGCTACCCGAACCTCCCGGTGAAGATCATCGGCACGCACGGCGGCCTCGTCGGCAACGGCGGCTCCACGCACTACGCGGTCGAGGACCTGGCCCTCATGTGCGCCCTGACGAACATGACCGTCACCTCGATCGGCGACCCGCTCATGGTGGGCGAGATCATCCGCCAGTCGATGTCGATGACCGGCCCGATCTACATCCGCCTCGCGGTCGGCAAGAAGGACAAGGTCCTCTACGAGCCCGGTCAGCACGAGGTGCGCATCGGCAAGGGGATCGTCGCGCGCGAAGGCACAGACGTCACGATCTTCACCCACGGCACGACGGTCGCCCAGGCGCTGGATGCCGCAGACGAGCTCGCCGAGGACGGCCGGTCGGTGCGCGTGGTCGACATGTTCACCCTCAAGCCGATCGACGAGGAGCTCATCGTCCGCTGTGCGGAGGAGACCGACGGGCGCTTCGTCGTCCTGGAGGACCACCTCGCCTACGGCGGACTCGCCTCGCGGATCGCGGACGTCGCGGCCGACCGCGGCATCCGCCTCACCGCGTTCGAACGCCTCGGCATCCCGCAGGTCTACGCCGGCTTCGGCGAGGACGAGCAGCTGCGGGACAAGTACGGGTACGGCCTGAGCGCCACCGTCGCGGCGCTGCGCAGAGCCGTCGCCGCCTGACCTCCTTCCACCCCACGCCTCAACGGAGAGACGCATGAGAACAGTCGCGGTCACGAAGATCGGCAGCCTGCGCGACCCGGACGAGTCGACGCGCGGCCGCATCGGCCTCGTCGACTTCCCCGAGCCGGAGCTCGGCCCCGAGGACGTGCGCATCCGCATCGCCTACTCGGCGATCTGCGGCTCCGATCCGCACCTCGCCGAGGGCTTCTTCGGGACCGACGTCCCGATCGGACTCGGCCACGAGCTGTCCGGCGTGGTCGAGGCGCTCGGCGAGCGGGCCCACCGCAACGGGCTGCGGATCGGCGACCGCGTGTCGGGCAACTTCCTGCGCTTCTGCGGCACGTGCCGCCCGTGTCAGGAGGGGCGGCAGCAGTTCTGCGAGCACATCCAGGACTACAACCGCCCCGGGATGGCCGAGACCATCACGTGGCACGAGTCCCAGGTCTACCGGCTGCCCGACGAGATCTCGCTCCTCCACGGGTGCCTGCTCGAGCCCACCTCGGTCGCCGTGCGCATCGCCGACAAGACCCGCATCCGCGTGGGCGACCGCGTCGCGATCTGCGGCGGCGGCCCCATCGGGCAGCTCGCTCTACAAGTGCTGCGGATGTACGGCGCGACGTCGCTCACGATGATCGAGCCGATCGCGGAGCGCCGCGAGATGGCGCTCCGCCACGGCGCGCAGTTCGTCATCGACCCGGTCGCGGAGGACCAGTACGCCCGCGCGGACGAGATCACCGACGGTCGCGGCTACGACGTCGTCATCGACGCGTCGGGCTCGCCGCGGGCGGTGCGCGGGCTGCTCGACATCGCGGCCAAGGGTGCGACCGTGATCTACGGCGCCATGTACCCGGAGAGCTTCGAGATGCCGCTGAACCTCTCGGACTACCTCTACCTCAAGGAGCTCACCCTCACGGGCGTGTTCGTCTCGCCCTACGCGTTCCCGCGGGCGCTCCAGGTGCTGCCGCACCTCGAGCTCGACGAGCTGACCGCGGCGGTCTTCGACCTCGAGGATGCCGCGGAGGCGTTCGCGGTGCACGTCAGCGGGCGGCATCCCAAAGTCGTGCTCCGGTGCAACGACCTCGACGAGAGGGAGAGTGCGGCATGACCGTCGTTGAGGAGCCCATCGGCACGGCGCTCGGCGAACCCGTGCCCGCGCTCGAGGCGCGCGACATCGTCAAGCGCTTCGACGGCGTCCACGCCCTGGAGGGTGCGGCGTTCTCGGTGACGCCCGGCGAGATCCACGCGCTCCTCGGCGAGAACGGCGCGGGCAAGTCGACGCTGATCAAGATCCTCACCGGCATCTACGCGCCCGACGGCGGCACGCTGCTGCGCGACGGCGAGGAGGTCGAGTTCGCGAACGTGCGGGTGGCGAACCACGCCGGCGTCGTCGCCCTCTACCAGGAGCTGTCGGTGATCCCCTCCATCAGCGTCGCGGAGAACATCCTCCTCGGCGAGCAGACCCCCAGCCGGGGCGGCCTCGTGCAGTGGCGCCGGCTGCGCAAGACGGCGCGCGCCCAGCTCGACAGCATCAACCAGCGCATCCCGCTCGGGATGCTGGCCGGCGACCTGACGCCCGTGCAGCAGACCATGGTCGCCTTCGCCCGCGCTCTCGCGACGGACGCCCGCGTGCTCATCCTCGACGAGCCCACGGCCTCGCTCACCGACACCGAGATCACCGACCTGTTCGCGGTCCTGCGGTCCCTCCGCGACCGCGGGGTGGCCATCGTCTACGTCTCGCACCGGCTGGAGGAGGTCTTCGAGCTGTGCGACCGGCTCACCATCATGCGCAACGGACGCACGATCGTCACGAAGGACGTCCGCGACTCCCACATCGACGAGGTCATCTCGACGATGGTCGGGCGCTCCGCCGGCGAGCTCTACCCCGAGCGGGGAACGGCCACCACCACCGTGGCCCTGACCGCCAGGGGCATCGACGGCCGGCGCGTGAAGGACGTCTCGTTCGAGGTGCACGAGGGCGAGGTGCTCGGCATCGGGGGGCTCGCCGGGTCGGGGCGCAGCGAGCTGCTGCGCATCCTCGCCGGCGCCCAGCGGCGCAGCGGCGGCGAGATCAGCATCGGCGGAGTGTCGCTGCGGCTGTCGCCGGGCGTGGGCAGGGCGCTGGACGCCGGCATCGCGCTCGTCCCCGAGGAGCGGCGCAGCCAGGGCGTCATCCTCGGCGCGTCGATCCAGGACAACATCACCGTCGCGAACATCTCGGAGGTGAGCACGGCGGGCATGGTCTCGACGTCGCGCATCTCGGTGATCACGCAGCGCGGGATGAAGGACCTCCAGATCAAGGCGCGCAGCGCCCGGCAGCACGTGAGCGAGCTCTCCGGCGGCAACCAGCAGAAGGTCGTGCTCGCCAAGATGCTCGCCAGGAAGCCCAAGGTGCTCCTGATGGACGAGCCCACGCGCGGCATCGACGTCGGAACGAAGGCCGAGATCTACCGCCTGATCCGGCGGCTCGCGGCCGCGGGGACGGCGGTCATCACGGTCAGCTCCGAGCTGCCCGAACTCATCGGGATGAGCGATCGCATCCTGATCATGCACGAGGGCCGGATTTCCGGCGAGGTCCCGGCCGAAGGGGCGGACGAAGAGGTCCTGCTGGCCTATTGCTACGGAAAGGCGGAGACGCATGACAACCACGAGTAACCCGGGGCTGGAGGACGCCACCGCCCTGAAGATCCCGCGCCGTTCCGTGGGGCAGACGCTGCTGTCGTCGGGCACGGTGCTGGCGCTCATCGTCCTGATCGTGTTCTTCTTCGCGATGCGGCCGGACGTCTTCCTGAGCTTCACCAACGTGCGCAACATCCTCTACCAGGTGGCGATCCTCGCGATCATTGCCGGTGCGCAGACCCTCGTGATGGTCGTCGGCGACTTCGACCTGTCGGTCGCGGCGACGTCGGCCCTGGCCGGAGCGGTGTCGGCATCCCTGATGCTCGGCGGTATGCCGGTGGCGCTGGCGATCCTGATCGGACTGATCGTGGGGCTGCTCATCGGGCTGGCGAACGGGCTCCTGATCGCCTACCTGAACCTCTCCGCCTTCGTCGCGACCCTGGCGACGCTGACGTCGGTGACAGGGCTCGCGTACCTCGTCACGCAGGGGACGACGCTGTTCAACCTGCCGCCCGCGTTCAACAACCTCGGTCAGGGGAAGATCCTCCAGATCCCGCTCCCGGTGTTCTTCGCGATCGGCCTGCTGCTCGTCCTGTGGTTCGTGCTGCGCTACACCACGCTCGGCCGGCGCTGGTACGCGACCGGCGGCAACGCCGAGGTCTCGCGCCTCTCCGGCGTCAACGTGCGGCGCGCACGACTGCTCGCGTTCACCGTCGCCGGCCTCGTGTCGGCGTTCGGCGGCATCCTCCTCGCGGCGCGCCTCGGCAGCGCGAGCGCCGTGCAGGGGTCCGACAACCTGCTGTTCTCGGTCGCCGCGGTCTTCCTCGGGATGACCGTCGTCCGGTCCGGCGCGGCGAACATCGTCGGCACGGTCGTCGGCGTCGCCATCATCGGCGTCATGAGCAACGGCCTGAACATCCTGGGCGTGAACTCGTACGTCCAGCAGGTGGTCACCGGGCTCATCATCATCGCGGCAGTGACCCTGTCCTCCCTCAGAAGCCGGGAGCGGTAGCGCCGCCGGCCTTCTCCCTGCGGCCCGGGCCCTCCCGACCGCACCCCACCAAGAAACGCAGTGACAACAAAGGAGTGGAACACATGCGCAAGAAACTCATGGCCTTCACGGCTCTCGCCGCCGCGGCGGTGGTCGCCCTGTCCGGATGCTCCGGATCGGCGGGCGGCAACGCCTCGGGCGGAGGCGACGGCAAGCAGTTCAAGGTGATCGCCTTCACCTCGGGCAACCAGACCCCGGTCGGCGCCTGGTGGGTCAAGGCCGTCACCGCCGAGGCGAAGAAGCGCAACTGGGATCTCACGATGATCCAGGGCGACTTCGACTTCCAGAAGATGAACCCGCAGGTGGAGAGCGCCATCGGACAGGGCGCCGACGTGATCCTCGACGGCTACACCGACGTCGCCTCGATCGGCTCGATCGTGAGCGCCGCGAAGGACGCGAACATCCCGATCTTCGCGGTCGACTCGGGCACCGAGGCCAACGACGCGTTCGCGGTCAACATCACCGTCAACCAGCAGGGCATCGTGGACCAGACGCTCGGCGCGATGGACAAGGCGCTCGGCGGCCTCAAGGGCAAGACCGTGATGGTCATCGGCCACGACCCGCACCCGGGCATCCGCAAGCGCGCGGCGCTCGCCGAGAAGGACCTCAAGGCGGCCGGCGCCATCATCGCCGGCGGCGAGATCCAGAAGGTCACCTCGCCCGCGACCGGACGCACCGAGGCGCTCAACTTCGTCTCCGACTACCTCTCCGCCCACCCGAACGGCCTCGACGGCGTGTGGGTCGGCTGGGACGACGCCGCCCTCGGCGCCGTGCAGGCCGTCGACGAGGCGGGCTCCAAGGCGGTCGTGACCGGATCGGACGCCGTCGCCGAGGCCGTGGCGGCCATCGAGTCGGGCAAGATGCTGGCGACCAGCCTGCAGCCCTGGCAGGACGTCCTGAAGCAGGTCCTCGCCGACGTCGACACGTACCAGAAGGACAAGTCGCTCCCGAAGAAGAACTTCGTCGAGGTGGCGTCGACGCTCGTCGACAAGTCCAACGCGGCGACGATCACGCCGTCGGACAAGCTCGGCTGATCCCGCGATGCCGTGGGGGCGTCGGACCACGCCCCCACGGCATCCGGCCGCTCCGGCGGCATCCACGACAAGAGAGAAGGACATCATGCGCCTGACAGACAAGGTCGCGATCATCACCGGCGGTGCGAGCGGCATCGGCCTCGCGACGACCGACAAGTTCCTGCGCGAGGGCGCCAAGGTGCTCATCGGCGACATCGGGGCGGATGCCGCGGCCGCCGCCGTCGCCGGCTTCGAGGCGAAGGGCTACGCGGGTTCGATCGCGGCGACGCAGGTCGACGTGAGCGACTTCGCCCAGGTCGAGGCGATGGTCGCCACGGCGGTCGACCGCTTCGGGCGCATCGACGCCATCTTCAACAACGCCGGGATCGCGGGGGGCAAGCCGCTCATCGACCACGACCCCGCCGTCGACTACCACCCGATGATGCGCATCGACCAGGACGGCGTCTACTACGGCATCCTCGCCGCCGCCCGGCAGTTCAAGCGCCAGGGGACCCCCGGGGTCATCGTGAGCACGTCGTCGATCTACGGCGAGCAGGCCGCGGAGCTGTCGTTCACCTACAGCGCGGCGAAGTCGTCGGTGATCTCGTTCACCCGGTCGGCCGCGTACGAGCTCGCCGAGTACGGCATCCGCGCCGTCGCCATCACCCCCGGTCGCGTCGGCACGCCGATCATCAACCAGTTCTCCGAGGAGCTCCGCGAGACCTTCGCCGCCGAGCAGCTGCGCAACGCCCTGACCCGTCCCGAGGAGATCGCCGACGTCGTCGCGTTCCTCGTGTCGGACGAGGCCAACGCGATCAACGGCACCGTCGTGCACGTCGATGACGGCTACTCGGTCTTCAAGCAGCGGCTTGACCTGCCCACGTTCTGAGGCATCCGTGACCCCCGACCTCGACGTGGCGTGCCACGTCAACGTGCTCGCCCCGGACGCCTCGCCGGCCTCGCTCGCCGCGGCGCTCCCGGTGCTCGCGGACCTCGGCTACCGCCGGGTGGTGCTCCCGCCGCTCGACCCCGCGGCCACCGACGTGGCGCGCATCCGGAGTCTGTTCGCCGAGGCCGGGGTCACGCCCATCGTCATCGCCGTGCAGGGACCGGGTGCCGACGTCTCGTCGGAGGACGAGACGGTGCGGTCGGCGGGCGGGTCGCTCCTGCGCGGCGCGCTCGACCTCGCGGTCGCCCTCGGCGCCGACCAGCTCAACGGCGTGCCCTACGGCCTGTTCGGCCCGCCGGGCGGCCCCACGCCGCCGGACGCGTTCGAGCGCTCGGCGCGCGAGGTGGGACGCGTCGCGGACGAGGCGCACGAGCGCGGCGTGACGATGACCTTCGAGGTGCTGAACCGCTACGAGACGTCGCTGGTCAACACGGCTCGCCAGGCTATGGACTACGTCGGCGCGAGCGGCTCGCCGCACCTGCGCATCCATCTCGACACGTTCCACATGGCCGTCGAGGAGGCGGATGCCGCGGCCGCGATCCGCACCGCGCTCCCCGCCCTGCACTATCTCGAGCTCGGCCAGTCCGGCCGCGGCGACCTCGCATCCGGCGCCGTCGACGTCGGAGACGTCGTGCGGCAGGCGCTCGACGACGGGTACGCGGGCCGATGGGGCGTCGAGGCGTTCTCGCGCAGCGTCCTCCCCGCCGCGGCGGCGGACGGCCTGGCGATCTGGCGCGCGCCGTATGATGACGGCGCGGCCGTCGCCGAGAACGCGCTGCGCGTGATCCGCGCGGGATGGGCGGCGAGCGTCGTCGGTCGCCGCGCGAGCCGCCTGGCGCGGGCCGAGCAGCCGGCCGACACCCGCTGACGCGGGGGACGGACCACCCACAACAGAAGGAAGACGCCGATGTCTGACGTGACGCACACCCTGGACCGACTCCTCGACGAGTCGGTGTTCGCGGGGAAGATCCACCTCGACGGCGAATGGGTCGAGGGCGGTGGGGGAGAGATCGCCTCGATCGAGCCCGCCACGGGCGAGACGCTCGCCATGGTCGGCATGGCATCGGCGGCGGATGTCGCCCGTGCGGCCGAGGGCGCGGCGCGCGCGCAGCGGGAGTGGGCGGCGACGCCGCATCCGGTCCGCGCCGGCGTGCTGCGTCGTGCGGGACAGCTGTGGGAGCAGCACGCCGAGGAGATCATGGGCTGGAACGTCCGCGAGGTCGGGGCGATCCCGCCGCTCGCGGGGTTCGCGCTGCACGTGACCGCGGCGGAGTGCTACGAGGCATCCGCCCTGCCGTCGGCGCCGCTCGGGCAGATCCTCTCGAGCGAGGAGCCGCGGATCTCGCTGGCCGAGCAGGTGCCGGTCGGGGTCGTCGGGGTGATCTCGCCGTTCAACGTGCCGCTGATCCTCGGCATCCGCGCGGTGGCACCGGCGCTCGCGCTCGGCAACGCGGTGCTGCTCAAGCCCGACCCGCGGACCGTCATCACCGGCGGCGTCGCGATGGTGCGCATCTTCGAGGAGGCGGGCCTTCCGGCCGGGCTCCTGCAGCTCGTGCCCGGGGGCGCCGAGGTGGGCGAGGCGATGGTCGCCGACCCGCGCGTGCGGGTGATCGCGTTCACCGGGTCGACGCGTGCCGGGCGCGCCGTCGGCGAGCTCGCCGGCCGTCACCTGAAGCGCGCGCACCTCGAGCTCGGCGGCAACTCCGCCTTCCTCGTGCGCGCGGACGCCGACGTCGACCAGGCGGTGAACCTCGCCACGTGGGGCGCGTTCCTGCACCAGGGCCAGATCTGCATGACCGTCGGCCGCCACATCGTGCACGAGTCGCTGTTCGACGCGTACGTCGAGAAGCTCGCCGCGAAGGCCGAGTCGATGGTCGTCGGAGACCCGGCGGCGGGGCAGGTCCACCTCGGACCGCTCATCGACGAGGTGCAGCGCGACCGCGTGCACACACTGGTGCAGGATGCCGTCGCCCAGGGCGCCGAGCTGCGCGCCGGCGGGACGTACGAGGGCCTCTTCTATCGGCCGACCGTCCTGGCGAACACGCCGAAGGACGCCGCGGCGTACTGCGACGAGGTGTTCGGCCCCGTGGCATCCGTCGTGTCGTATTCGACCGACGAGGAGGCCGTCGAGCTCGCGTCGGCGACCGACTACGGCCTTTCACTCGGCATCGTCAGCAAGGACGCGCTGGCGGCGCTGGACCTCGCGCGCCGCATCCCGACCGGCATCGTGCACATCAACGACCAGACGGTCAACGACGAGGCGAACGCGCCGTTCGGCGGCACAGGGTCGTCGGGCACCGGATCGCGCCACGGCGGCGTGCAGGCCAACGTCGACGCGTTCACCGAGACGCGCTGGATCACCCTCCGCCGCGAGCCGGGGCAGTACCCGCTGTAGCGGTGCGGCCCGACCGTCGCTCAGCGGCGGTCGGGGGCTCAGCGGCGGTCGAGGACGAACCGGTCGCGGCCCGCGTAGGTGCCGACGACGCCCTGGCAGACCATGACGGCCACGAGGAGGGCGAACGGCAGGATCCATCCGCCGCTCGCCGCGTGCAGAGAGCCGAAGAGGATCGGTCCGCTCGCGGCGATGACGTAGCCGGCCGACTGCGCCATCCCCGACAGCGCCGTGGAGGCGTCGTGATCGCGCGCACGCTGCGCGATGAGGGTCAGGGACATGCCGAGCGAGGCGCCCGAGAACAGCCCGATGGCCGCGACCCACGCGTCGATGCCGGCGGGAGCGACGAGGAGCCCGAGGGTGCCCGCGATCCCGAGCAGCGGGAGGGCGGCGGGAGCCACCCGCGCGCCGCGTCCGCGCAGCAGCAGGGGCACCGACAGCGAGCCGACGAGGGCGAAGATCTGGTACACCATGACATCCACCCCGGCCACGACAGGGCTGCGGCCCAGCGAGGTCGAGAACGTCGCCAGCCACGTCACGAGCATGTAGAAGCTCGCCGACTGCAGGCCCATGTACCCGGCGACCTGCCAGGCGAGCGGGTCGCGCCAGATCGCGCTGCGGGTGAGGATGCCGGGGGCGTCCGGGTCGGCCGACCGCGCGGCGGCCGCAGCGCGGTGCGCGGCATCCGTCCCCCTCGTCGCCCACGCCCACGCCGCGAGCGCGAACGGAAGTAGGGCGCAGCCGATCATGACGAGCGCGAGCCGCCAGCCCGTCGGCGCACCCGCCGGCCCCGCCTGGGAGACGGGGACCGCGACACCCGAGGCGAGCGCCCCGACCCCGCCGAGGAGCGCCGTGTACAGGGCCATCACGACCGGCACGCGGACGAAGTCGCGTTTGATGAACGCCGGCATCAGGACGTTCACGACGGCCAGCGCTCCGCCGATGAGAATCGTGCCGAGCCACAGGCTGAGCGTGGGTCCCGGGAACGAGCGCACGAGCGTCCCCGCCGTGAGCAGCACCAGCGCCCACAGCACGGTGCGGGCCATCCCGAAGCGTCGCGTGAGCCCATGGGCGAAGGGCGACACCAGCGCCCACGCCAGCAGCGGCACGGCGGCGAGCACGCCGAGCGCGGCGGGCGACAGGCCGGTGTCGGCCTCGATCTGGGGGATGAGCGGGCCGACCGAGGTGATGGTGGGGCGCATGTTGGCGGCGACCAGGATGACCGCGACCAGGAGCGCGGGCAGCGACGTCCGCATCGGCGTGGCTTCGTCGCTCATCCCTGCGGACTCTATCCCACCACCGCGCGGCGGCCTCACCTGATTCCCGCTGGCCGGTACCCGCGCGTCCCGCGATCGTGCGGGCCGGTAGCGTTGCGGGCGATGTCCTCCCCGCGCGCCCTGCCCCCTGCCATCCGTTCGCTCCCCGCTCTCACGATCGTCGTGGTCCTCGTCGGCGCGTCGCTGCGCGCCCCCATCGTCGCCGTCGCGCCCGTCGCACGGGAGATCGGGAGCGACCTCGCCGTGGGCGCCGCCGTGGTGGGGCTGCTCACGAGCATCCCCGTGCTGTGCTTCGCGGTGTTCGCGCCGCTCGCGATCGGGATCGTCCGACGCGGCGGAGCCGACTTCGCCCTCACGGTCGCGCTGGCCGGCGCGCTCGTCGGCTGCATCGTCCGCTCCACGGGCGGCGTCGCGGTGGCCCTCGTGGGCACCGCGATCATGGGTGCGTTCATCGCGATCGGCAACGTCGTCATCCCCATCGTCATCGCGCGGGAGTACAGCGCCCACCGCGCGCACACCATGACGGGTGTCTACACGTCCGCACTCAACGTCGGCACGATGACCGTGACCGTCGCGACGGCGCCCCTGTCGAGCGCGATCGGATGGCGCTGGGCGATCCTGTCGTGGGCGGTGTTCGGTCTGGCGGCGCTGGTGGTGTGGATCCCGCTGCGGGGGCTGCGCGCGGCGCTCGCCCCGAGCCCCGGACCGCGCTCCCGGGCCGCCGAGGGGTCCACGGCGGTGCTGCGGCACGGTCCGACGTGGCTGCTCGCCCTCGCCTTCGCCGGCCAGGCGTTCGCGTTCTACGCCATGACCGCGTGGCTCCCGACGCTCCTCGCCGACCAGGGCTTCTCCGGTGCCGCCGCGGGGGCCATCTCGGCGATCTTCCAGGTCGCCGGCATCGCGGGAAGCCTGCTCCTGCCGGTCGTGACGCTGCGCGCGTCGCTGCGCGTCGCCGCGATCGCGGCCGGCGTCGCGTGGCTGACCGTGCCGCTGGGGTTCCTGTTCGCCCCGGGCCTGTGGCTGGTGTGGTGCGCGGTCGGAGGCCTCGCGCAGGGCGCGGGCATCACGATCGTGTTCATCATGATCAACGGCTTCGGCGACGACGCCCACACGACCGCCGGGCGCTCCGGCTTCGTGCAGGGCTTCGGCTACGCGGTCGCCGCGGCCGGGCCGCTGCTGCTGGGCGCGCTGCACGAGGCGACGCACGCGTGGGTGCTGCCGCTCGTCGTGGTGCTCGTGGCCGTCGTCCTGTTCGCCGCCGCCGGCATCGCCGTGGCCGCGCACATCCAGCGCCTGCAGCAGCGCGGGCGGGACTACGCCTCCAGCGGCCAGCCGGTATAGGCCTCGGCGAGGTACTGCCGGCCGGCTCGCGACTCGGTGACGGTGCGCAGCTCGCCGAGCTGCCGCATCCGATCGAAGTCGGATGCGTCGGGCGCGACGTGGAGCATGCTCGTCATCCACCACGAGAAGTGCTGGGCCTTCCAGATGCGACGCGACGCCGTCACCGGGTAGGCGGCGAGAAGTCGCTCGTCGCCGTCGTCGAGCAGCGCCTGCAGGGCGGTGTTGAGCAGCAGCACGTCGGCGATCGCGAGGTTCATGCCCTTCGCGCCGGTCGGGGGGACGGTGTGCGCGGCGTCGCCGACCAGCGCGACCCGGCCGCGCCGGAGCTCGTGCGCGACGAAGCTGCGGAACCGCAGCACGTCGCGCTGGAAGATCGGCCCCTCCTTCAGCGTCGTTCCCGGGACCCGCGCCTGCAGCTCGTCCCACAGCTGCGCCTCGCTGTACGCCGCGGTGTCGGTGTCGGGATCGCACTGGAAGTACATGCGCTGGACGGTGGCGCTGCGCTGGCTGATCAGCGCGAAGCCGTTCTCCGAGTTGCTGTAGATGAGCTCCTCGGAGCTCGGCGGCGCCTCGCACAGGATGCCGAACCACGCGAACGGGTACTCGCGGAAGTAGCCGCCCGTCGACGAGCCGGTCACGGCCGCGCGCGTCACGCTGCGCGACCCGTCCGCGCCGACGACGAACTCGGCCTCGATCTCGAGTCGCTCCCCGTCGGCGTCCGTCGCGACCACGCGCGGACGCTCGGTCGTGGCATCCTCCACCGCCTCGGCGGTGACCCCGAAGCGGATGTCGTGCCCCGCCGACACCAGCGTCTCGAGCAGGTCCTTGAGCACCTCGTGCTGGGGGTACAGCCACACCGCACGGCCGACGAGGTCGGCGAAGTCGATCCGGTGGCCGGCGCCGTCGAACCGCAGTTCGATCCCGTCGTGGCGGTGCCCTTCGGTGAGGACGCGGGTGTGCACGCCCGAACCCGTGAGGGCTTCGACCGTGCCCTGCTCGAGGATCCCGGCACGGATGGTGCGCTCGATCTCGTCGCGGGACCGCTGGTCGATCACGACGGACGCCATGCCGGCCTTGCCGAGCAGGTGGGCGAGCAGCAGGCCCGCGGGCCCCGCTCCGACGATCGCGACCCGGGTGCGGACGGTGCTGCTCATGCTGTCTCCTTCGACGTCCCCGGACGCGCCGGGAGTTCGTTCATCCTTCCGGCTCCGCATCCGGATCGGATGCATATTCTCATTCATTGGGAAGGATGTCGTGGCCTGCGTCGTCGACGACGCGGTGCGCTCGCGAGGGGGCGGCGCTCCCGCCGCCTGTCAGGAGTGCAGGGCGGCGCGGATGTCGCGCGCGGCCGCCCGCAGTTCGCGGAGTGGCGGCTCGACGGGCGCATCCCGTGGAATGACGACCGAGAGCGCCGCGATCACCGCACCCGCGTCATCCCGCACCGGCACCGCGATCCCGGTCGCGACATCCTCGATGTACCCCGGCGCGACCGCGTGGTCGAGGCGCCGCACTTCGGCGAGTTTGCGGCGGAGGGCCGCGGCATCCGTGAGCGTGGCGCGCGCCGACGCGGGGAGCGGGCCGGCGAGGATCCGCTCCTGCAGTTCGGGCTCCGCGAAAGCGAGCAGCACGAGCCCCGACGACGACGCATGCAGCGGAAGACGTCCCGCGACGCGGGTGATGTTGGACGTGGCCTCCGGACTCGACAGCCGTTCGAGGAACAGGGCCTCGTCCTGCTCGAGGATCGCGAGCTGCGTGTGCTCGTGCACGCGGCTCTGCACCCGCTCCATCGCCGGGAGCGCCGCCTGCCGCAGGCGAAGCGCCCGCGAGGAACGGGTGGCGAGCTCCCACAGGCGCATCCCGACGCGGACGTGCCGGTCGTCGTCGCGCTCGAGGAGGCCGGCCTCGACCAGCTCGCCGACGACGCGGTGAGCGGTCGACGAGGGCAGACCGGCGCGGCGCCCGATCTCCGACGCGGTCTGTACCGTGCGGGTCGGCGTGAAGGTCTCGAGCACGCGCAGCAGGCGGTCGGTGACGGAGTCTCCGGAGGGCGAGTTCGCCATCCGCCCACTGTAGGCGCGCGAGCAAGGATTCTCGGTGACTGAGAAAGCGATAGCCTCGCCGAGGGAGGGACGATGGCCGACGATGCGGGGATGCTCGCGCGCGCGATGCGCGTGCTCGGGTGCTTCACGGAGGACGAGCCCGCCGTCACGGCCGCCGAGATCGCCGAGCGCACCGGCCTTCCGAGCTCGACGGTGCACCGCCTGCTCGCCCAGCTCGTGGGGCATGGGCTGCTCGCCCGCGCCCCTGGCCACCGCTACGCGATCGGCTCGCGTCTGTGGGAGCTCGGCGAGCTGTCGCCGCTGTCGCTGCGCCTGCGCGAGACGGCGCTCGTCCACATGGGGCGGCTGTACGAAGCGACGGGGGAGAACGTCCACCTCGCGGTGCTCGACGGGGCGACGCCGGAGGAGTCGGACGCCCTCTTCGTGGGCCGCGTCACGGGTGCGGCGTCCATTCCGACCCTCAGCCGAATGGGCGGGCGGCAGCCGCTGCACACGACCGGGGTCGGCAAGGCGCTGCTGTCGACGCGGGATGCCGCGTGGCTGGAGCGCTACTTCACGGTGCCGCTCGAGCGCGAGACCTTGCACTCGGTGACCGATCCCGAGGTCCTCCGCGCGGAGCTCGCCAGGGCGCGGGCGCGAGGGTATGCCACGACGCGCGAGGAGATGACGCTCGGCAACGTCTCGGTCGCGGCGCCCGTCGCCCCGGTGCAGGGCCTCCCGCCGATCGCGATCGGGCTCGTCGTGCACCTGGAGCGCGCCGACGAGCGCCGACTCGCGCCACTTGTGGTTCAGGCGGCGCGCGACCTGCACGCCGACCTCCGCGCGCAGCGCTAGCCGCGTCCCGCGGGATCCGCCCGACGCTCGCCCGAGGCGCCGCCGCGCGGAGCCCTCCCGACCTTCGCCCTCCGTTCCCGCCGCGCGAAACAGCGGAGATGTGCAGGAATGCGGACGCGAGCCGGCGATGTCATCCGCATTGCTGCACATCTCCGCAACCGTGCCCCGCCAGAGGCTGGGCATGACTGCCCCAGTCCCACTGGGTGGGAATCGAGGATGGGCGGGCCGCGGCATCCTGCCACTCTTGACGGGACTGCCCTCGAGCCGCCTCGAGCGCCCGGTCGAAGGAGACCCCATGACAGACCCGCAGCCCACCGCCGCCGCCCCCGAGTCGCTGCTCGCCTCGGCCGACATGCCGTCCCAGTCGCAGATCACGCAGGAGATCCACGACCTGCACGCCGAGTACGAGCGTCGCGAAGCGGCGGGCGAGAAGCTCCCGCTCACGATGCACGACTTCCCCCCGTACCGGTCGAGCATCCTGCGGCATCCGACGAAGAACCCGAAGCTCGTCGACCCCGAGACGATCGAGCTGCTCTCGCCCGCGTTCGGCCAGCGGGATGTCGCGGCGATCGAGGCCGACCTCACGCTCCAGCACGCGGGTGAGCCGCTCGGCGAGCGGATCACCGTGCGCGGCCGGCTCCTCGACTCGTGGGGGCGTCCGCTCGCGAACCAGCTCGTGGAGGTGTGGCAGGCCAACTCCGCCGGCCGCTACATCC
>Ga0209930_1002729_pt1 | contig 19742 bp, 18 predicted proteins | sample ThiBiot_500_biof_2_FD_183948 | JGI IMG/M metagenome (GOLD analysis project Ga0209930, IMG submission 183948) | Wastewater bioreactor microbial communities from Cape Town, South Africa - Thiocy_cont_500_biof (SPAdes) | ecosystem: Engineered > Bioreactor > Thiocyanate-remediating >... | reverse complement strand
TTTTTTAACAACAACAAAACAAAATATTTATTTAGCAACATTTGTTATATCGAAATTAATTCAACAAAATCATCAAGTTTTTATTTTTGTTGACATCGAATCGTTTGTTTTATACGTGTAACAAGAAGAAAAAATGCCTGTCGAAAAAGACAACCACCACTCAATGTGTATATATAAAATGGCATGCCATTAGCTAGATAAGTTAATAGAATTCCAAATGAATAAATCAAATTTTCTATAGCTAAACGATGTTCTGTTTTATATGTATGTCGTGTAATTGTTGAGTAGATTTGTTGAACAGCTTGCGGCAGTGTAAATAGTGCATGAAAACTAATTTGTACGAGAAGCATAATAAATAAATGTCGATCAATTAAACGAAATCGTTGTCGTTGTTCACTTTTCATTGATATCGTACTCATACGTGGTAATAATGGTGATTGAATACGATATTTTATTTTACGAACATTGGTTAATGTTTTTATACCGAATAAGAACATTAAACATAACGGTAGGAGAATTGTTACACATGTATAAACTTGATCGGAAAATATTCGACATGGTATTGTTTTACTATAACAACGAAGTGGTGTATTCAATAGATTAGCTTCGTAACAATAGAAAATAGGTGAATATAAAATCATGGACATCAATGTGACAACGATTGTGCCTTGTTGAACATTTTTTAATGTACTCATTTGTCGACGATGAGCATCTAAACATGATAATAACCAACGATCGATACTTGCTAATGTAATTAGCCACGATGCAATCGTTCGCGATGTATAAAGTGTAAATACTCGAAGTTTACATAGCCAACTGACTGTATCGGTTAGATCAATTGTCCAATAGGACACCATTCGTGTTGTTAAACCTGATAGTAAAGCGATAAAATTGGCTAGTGATGATATAGCAAATAACCATGCACATGGATTCGATCGTAGTGATCGTTGTGAAAGAACAAGTATGTTAAGAATATTTCCAACTGTACCAAATACAAATATTAATATCGAAAAATAACAATTAATATTTGTTAGCATGATTAAACGATGATTGAATCGAAGAAAATAGATTTGTTTGATCTTATCAATGAAGATTTTCTATCTAGTTAATGAAAACAACACAAGAAAAAACGAAATGTCATTTTTGTTCTTTGTTATTAATTCTCATTTGTCAAAAGTACTATCTTTCGAAAGCATTTTCTGTCCTATCTATTTTTCTTTCTTTCTCTTATCTTACGACAACGATGGAAATATAGGAGTCGTTTCGTTCGACTTACTATCAATAATATCAAAGAAAAAGTCGACCATACGATTCCAATCGATAGAAAGAAGAAGAAGAAAAATACTAGTGCAACATACTTCAATCAAGCAGTATATATATATATATATATATTGATGTTCTCAACAAATGGAATAGCTAAACATTAATCTTTTTTATTCAATCGAAAGTCAAAGCTACACGGTGTACTCTGAGGACAAAAGAAAAGAAGAATTTATTTTTTTAATAGGATTAGACTGAGAAGATATTTAAAACTTGTTTTTTTTTCGAGAAGAGAAGATTTACAGTTTGATGTGGTGATTTTGATTGAGCGGAAAAAAAACAAGAATTATTTCTCGATTCTAGTGTTTCGTCGATAAATAATACGAGAAAATTGATCAAAAAATAGTTGCTAACTTTTAAGAACATCTGACTCGAAGAAAAACAAACGGAAATCAGCAGCAACTCATAAGATTTCTCGTTACTTTTATGTAAATTGAATATAGAAGAAGTAGAAGAAGAAAGAGCACGCAATCGATCAGTAATTTTCCATTTATTTGCACGGCTTACAAAGAGAACGAAAAGCCGGATGTTATAAAAGACAAAGTATTTATTAAACGGATTCTCTAGGTTAGATTGCGTTTTTTTTTGTTCTCACATTGAAAATCCACTGAAGCAATCTATATTAATGCGAATCTCATGTTTATTCAAAAAAAAAACAACCAAACAGAACAGATCAAAGAACAATCATTTTTGAGTAGATTTCAGAAAAATAAATCTGATGACTGAATGTAGTGTAAGAAATAATTTATGAATATATTCTTCTTCTTGTCTCGCGTTATTTAAAACGTTCAAGAAAGCGAAGAAAAAAAAATCTCATTATTTTGTTCCCGACTGCGAACAAGTTTTCTTTTTTTACGCTCAATGAGAACTATTTCCTTTTTCTTTGTATCGATAAAATCGAAAAATATCGCCTATGGACTTATGCTCAGTCGCTTCACTTCTCGACATATTATCCTGCGTCATAGAATATTTAATAAATCATCGGTCTGATTTTCTCTAGTCCACAACGGTAAATTGTAAATGAACGTTCTGTTAAAAAGCGATAGGATTGGCTGTAATCTGTCAAAAGGATTTTAAGAAAGTTAACACACATGAGACATGAAATTGTCACAATCCATTATGATTGAGATTGACATAAACATTTTCTTCTTATAGTTCGAAGCAAATCGAACAAAGCTTTACGAAATAGTTTTCCTCCACATAATGTATAGATATAGAATGGCATACCATTGGCAATAAATGAAAGTAGTAAAACAAAATTATAAATAAATGATTCTAAACTACTGCGTGTCAACAATACATTTTGATCAATTACTGTCGAATAAATTCTATATATCGCTTGAGGAATAGTAAACAGTGCTAAGAGAATAGTTTGAGAAAATAACATGAATAATAAATAACGGTCTGTCTTTTTCTGTTGTTGTCTTAATGTTGTGTCTGTACTTGAAAGTGTTAAATTATGAATCAAACGATCATGTATAACACGTCGTGTACGCTGATGACTTTGTTGAATATTTAAAATCGTCAATAGACCAAATAGAAACATGACAGACAATGGCGAAAGAATTGTTACTAATGCATAGACTAAATCTGTCGAATATCGACAAGCAAGATTTTTACTATAGCATTTCAGTGGTGTCCCTATAAGATTTGCTTCGTAACAGACAACCATTTGAGCATAAAGACAAATTGAAATTATTACAATAATAATTGTTCCATAGTACGCATTTTTTAATGTACTTCTCTTTCGACGATTTGCTTCAGTTGATGATAATAACCATCGATCGATTGTCGCGAATGCTAGTAACCAAAATCCAATTGTTCGTGATGAAAAAACAGTAAACGTTCGAAGTTTACATATCCAACTGATAGTTTCAGTTGGATCAGTTGTCCAACCAAGGAGTATACGTGTTATTAAACCGAATAGAATCGAAATTAAATTGGCAATTGATGCCATTAAAAATAACCAACCGCATGCATTCGATCGAAGGTTTCGTTGTGATAAAACGAAAATATTTAGAATATTTCCAATTACACCAAAAATAAATATTATCAATGGAAGATAACGATTCATTTCTTTCGATACACGATCAAACCAGTTGTCTTGCGTTTTATTGAATGATAATATGGTGTCTGTGTTCATCTTCATATAAGTAAAGATTTTAAATTAAAATGCGTACATAGTTATATATTCTTTGCAACAGAAAATTAATCTAAAAAGAGAGATAGAAGAACAATATTTTTTCTAAATAAGAGTGATGATTACTGTGTATATATTAGAAAACAAGGGTTGTTCTAGATACTTCTGATTCCCCCAGTCGAAAAAAAAATATTAACACATTATCTAATCAAGTGACTTGTTCAACTTTAGCGTTCAAAATTTAAGAACATATTAACAATAGTATCTAATTTTAATTATGCGACCATTGAAGTACTAGTAAGTCACGAGTATGTGGTGGAAAAAAACAAAATTAGATAGTTGTTGTTTTATCATCAAGGAGATCCTCTTTGATTCAATAAATATTCCGCATGACGTGGTAAAAGTATAACAAAAAATAAAAAAGTAGTTCATGAATTTTACAGAACTTGACATCAACATGGTTACTTTAATGCTGTAGAAAATTGAATCCTAAGAAGTTTCTTTTTTAGTCACCAGAAAAAAAGGTTGTTTGATTAATTTACACGTAGTGAATGTATGCTTCTTGAGAAAAGTGCATTTTCGATGTATGCATGATCCGCATATCACACTCTTTGTATAAATAAATGTTCTGATTTGCATTTGAAAAAGCATATCGATAAGATGAGCGCCACGAAAAGTTTTCAATCATTTGAAAGCAAAGTAAGAATTGATTTGCTCGATTTCTCGACAGAGATTTTATGGCCTACAGACATTTAAAAATTCATCTCGAATACGTGTCATCAAACGTACGAGTGTTCGATCAAATCGTGTTTCAAAAAAAATCGTACCAAAACCAGAAAGATCGATAAGTTCGATACATGTGAATAGTTTACATGAAGAAAAATACGGACAAACTTTGGATCATACGAAAAATAAAGAAGTTCGAAAAAAACGAAGGTAAATTAAGTGAACTTTGATAAATTTCGATTTCGACGAATAGAAAACAGATATTGCAGAGCGTATTACTTTTATTATTCCGTATGTGTATTTCTTATTCTAGCAGCTATTGCTGCTCTTCTTATTGGAATTTTAATAAAGCACGAATCAAAGTCAAAAAGTAATGAAGTGTAAAATTCAAAATTCAATTTTCTTTCTCCTCATATAGTTTCTACGGAATCATCAACATTTTCAACTACTTCAATAAGTAAATTAAAGAAAATTAATTCGCAAAAATCAAATAGAATCATCTCTCTCTAGCTACAACAACAACGACAGCCTATATCTGTAATACAACATGTCTAAATCAAACTTGGGAAACATCATCGAATCTTACAGCTCAATGGTTGTTCGATGGCGCATTCTCGGATCAAATGAATCTTTACAATCTCACAGTAGTCAATAATGTAACATTCACAACCAATGGTTATGTACAACAGGCAGCAGTATTTACTTCGGGTTCGAATCAAATGCTTATTGGACCATATGTACCTCTATTATCAACTAGTTTTACAGTTGAAACATGGATTTATATAACTCAATTGTTGAGTATAACAGATCACAGTATTATTGGTCTTTGCCCATCGGCTTCAACTCGTCAATGTTTACATATAACAATTCGTCTGAGTTCTTCGAATTATTATTTATATTTCGGTTTTTATGGTGATGATTGTCGAGGTGTTCTGCCGGTGAAATTAAATACGTGGATTCATGTAGCATGCGTATTTGATTTAACTCTAATGAAAAAATTTATTTATTTCAATGGTATTTTGGATAATAGTTGTGCATCGCAAACATTTCAAGCTACTGTTGACAACGTAACAATTGGTTATATATCAAGCATAGTATCAAGTAGTCCAAATAATTATTTTCGCGTAAAATAAAAAAAAATTTTGTTCGACATTTTAATCGTTTGTATAAATAGGGTTATATCGATCAAATAACCATAACAAAACGAGCGAAATCAGCTTGTGAAGTATTGAATGATGCATCACTGACAACTTATTTTACTTTTAATACTGGTTTGGAATTGATCGATTCAGGTCCGAATAATCTTCCAACACGAACTCAATCGACATCAACAAATCCAAACGGTCGTTTTTCTCAAGGTCGAACATTTTCAAATTCACTCTCATCATACTTTCAAATTAGCGGTCTAACTGCATTGGGCATTTCAAATCAATCATTTTCAATTTCATTCTGGATTCGACCTCAATCATTAACTGGTGTTCTTGTTCATGTCTCAAGTGATTCATTTGGTACCGGTTGGTGTTTACCGTTCATCGGTTTTGCTACCAATGGATCTCTAGTTGCACAAATTAAGAATAATTTCAATACGATTTCTGTTTTCGGTCCTATTCTATCTATTTCAACATCAACATGGTTTCATGTTGTTCAAACATGGAGTTCAACAAATGGTCTTCGGCTTTATCTCGACAATATTCTCGTCGCATCAAATACCAATCAAGCCACAGCATATTCTGCTAGTGAACTATCAAATTACGTCACATTAGGTAACGTTCTCAATGGAACTAGCTGTAGTCAAGGTGTAATTAGTACATTAACACCTTACAATGGTGATATCGATGACTTTCGAATATACAATCGTGAATTGACTAGTGATGATATATGTACACTTTATGTTGCATAATAATGTTTTCATTTTTGTCTTCTAATAACTGTAGTTTTTATTTGTTTGCCTTTAATAAAATAAATTCAATAAAATAAAAATAGATGTATCTTACAGTTCGATTAGAATTTTCTTCTTTTGTTTGGCCAAATCTCGTAATTTGAGTTTACCTTGTTCGGGCAGATCACAATCTTTCAAATACAATTTTCTTAATACTTGATTTTTATTGATAATTTCACTGAGATAATCAATGGATTTATCCGTTGGAAATTTATTCATTGACAACGAAAGAACTTTTAATGTTTGATTTTTATCATTTAAAATTCTTGCCAATTGTTCAAGTCCTTGTTCAGTGATTTCATTTTCCGATAACCATAATTCTTTTAATATTCGATTTTGTTCTAACATCTCGCATAGATACATTATGCCTTCATTCGTTATTTGATTTCGAGTTAAATAGAGAATTTTCAGACGAGTTTTATCGTTATTCGAAAGTGCACGACAAAGTTCTTTGACGCCACTATTTCCTATTGGATTCGATGATAGATCGAGCGATTTTAAGACAGAGTTTTGTTGTAAATTCGACGCAAGAATTTTCATTCCTTGACTAGTTAACTGATTCGTACAGAGCCAAAGTTCGGTGCATTTTCGTTGCGAAAGAACTTCATTTGTGATAAAAACCATGTCACGATCAACTAAATTCAAACGTGACAAATCAACATGATATTTCGGTTGAAATTGTCGAAGTTTTTCAACTAATTTTTGATTGTAATAAATTTCTGAGGTTGCTGTTGTTGTTGTTTGATTTGCTACTGGATTTAAACGAAATTGAATCGCTGCTGTATAAACAGGAGTTTTCTTCGGTTGAACAACTTGAGTCATATTAACTGATACATTAACTCGAATTTCAATTTGAACTCGATTTCTTGTTTGAATTTCGGTTCTGTTCATTGTCAATCGTTTTTTTTTTCTTAACCTTGATGTGCACTGAAGATAAATAGTTGAAAATGATAGTGTAATTGACTGGTTGTCGTCGTTTTTCTCGTTCTAATTAAATCATATTGTGAAATATATGCATATGTTGACATGTTTTTACCTGCACATATCATCACATGTTTGTAAGTGACGAACCGCATTTAATTAATAGTTCTCTTGATATTTTTTTTTCTTGTTTTTAACATAAGCAAAAAAACAAACTGATTCAATCACGACCTTCAAGACGAAAATATAGGCATATGTACGCATCGTATTCTCATCTAGTGAAATAATAATTTAAAATTTGATTTGTTTTTTGCATGAATTTTCAATTGTTTGCAATCAGCTCGTGATAGATCACGTTGATCAATTGTAATTTCTGTTAATGTTTGATTACGTTTGAGTAAATCAATTAAACTTTGAATTGTTTGATCTAATTGAAGTAGATTCCATTCGAGTGAAAGAATTTGTAATGTTTGATTATGAATAAGAGCTTGAAAAAGTTCATTAATACCTTGATCAGATAGACGATTTTTAGGCAACCATAAATGCGTCAATATACGATTCGATTTAAGCATATTCGCAAGAACTATTGCAGATTGATTACTAATTTCATTATTATTTAAACAGAGACGTTTGAGATTTGAATGTGAAATGATTTTAATGAAAATCTCCATTGCATCATTACTGAGAACGATATCGGTGAGATATAATTCTTCTAATGTATAGTTTTTTTCTATTGATTTCGCAAGAATTTCAATGCCTGTCAATGTCATTTCTTTGCCTCGAAGAAATAAGATACGTACTCGTTTCATTGAAATGATTTCTTCAGTGATCATTTTCATATCATTATCGGTAAAATTCTTTCGAGATAAACATGCATGTTCGTGTTCTCTTATTCGTTTGATATCATCATAAAATTTTTGATCGATCGATTTCGATTTCGATAATGTTGTTGTTGTTGTTGTTGTTTCTTGAATTGGTGTAACTGAAATTTTTTCGAGATAAACATGCGGGGATTCAATTTCTTGAAGATAAACTGTACAAATATTGTTATTTGTTTGTCGATCGATTTTTTTCACTTGAAAATTAGTTCCAGGCAGAAGAAGAACTTCTTTTTCCTTTCGATAGCACGAATGTTGACTGATATCAACGCCATTTAAACATTCAATTACGAATAATACTCGATGAGATGTCTGTCCAAAGAAATTTTTTTGTTCGGAAATATTTCGATTGGCCGAACATGATGAAAAGCCCCACCAGATAATCGTATTCTCAAGCTGATATTTATCTTGATTGACTAAGAATATTCCTCGATAGACAGTCGAATTCACCTTTGGTAAACGTGCTAGACCAGTAAAAATTAATTTCAAATAAGAAAACCACGGTATCAAACATGCTCGATTTTCATCACGCAATCTGGAATTGAGTTTGAAATAAAGTGAATCTGTATACGGTCGCCATTCCATTGTATAGAGAATAATAGCTGCTGATTCATCGATTGGTAACTGACTCGAATATCTCGAAGCACGTTCTTTCGCTTTGTCAACTTTTTGTAGAATATCAGGAACAATTGATATCAGTGGTTCAACGGCTTGTTCAAGTGAAACTAAAGGTTTTTTATCAAAACCATGAATAGGTGTTAGATAGACACACGGCTCGTTCGAACCATCCGAAAAACGATAGATTGTTTTTCTTAGATGCATGCAAATGTTTTCTCCTCGTAGACACTACTCAAAAAATGACCATTTATAGATAATGATTTGAAAACGCACTCAAGCATTACTATGCAATTTGTTTTCTTCCGACACGTCATAAATGTCTATACGCAATAAAAAATCATCGTCATCGTATTTGAGAAGCTATTGAAAATTGTTGGATGTGTGTGTGTGTGTGTGTGTGTGTGTTTTTTCCAATTTCATTAATGATATTCTTTCGAACAAAGAAAAAAACTATGTTGTGCGTGATGTTTTTTTTTAAAGAAAAAAGAAAAAAAAGTATTTCATGGTAGTAAAATATGTCGGTTTTTTTCTGCGAGAAAATCCGTTGCTACTCCGATGCATGGGTTTGTTTGTTTCTTTTCTTATGACTACAGGTAAAAAGATTTTTATGCAATGTCAATAGAGCGTATAGAAAAAGACGTTGACACCTTTTTCTGTTTATCAAATAAATTATTTAACGACGTAAATGTTTTGAAAATGGGCTTATCGAAAAGTTATTATTATCATTCGATTTCGACAGTTGTAAATCTTCTCATTTGCAAATTACGTAGGTGTGCCAAGTCGAAAGTATCAAGTTCGTTCGCTTGCAGTACATTGATATATACTTTTTTTTTCGATTCACGAATGACGCAGAAAGCCTGACACTATGCGGATAAAGTATAAGAGAGAAAAAGAACAGATTTCTGTTTGCTCGCCTCTCGACAAATATAAAGGCTGACCTTATGTTTTTTAGATTGATTTTTTTCTTCAATGGCAGTATGTTCGATAATAATGACACCACTAGTAAATGAATCCAATTTGCCCATGAATTCAATTGCACTGACGGCGGATCGATTGGCTCGAAGTATAAGTATCGAAAATGAAAATCCGTCAACAAAATCAAATCGAATCTATCAACGAACGAAAAGTTTATACGGCAAAACGAGAAAGAAGAAACGTTTGAATTTTATCGAAAAAGAATTCTATTTTCTTTCAATCGATTGTAATATCCGACGATATTATTCAACCAAACAACCTTATCCAATACCAACGAATAATTATCAATTAAGTTTACCACCATCCGGTTTCAAACCTATTGGTGTTCAATTACTTGCACGACATGGCAGTCGTTCATTGAATAGTCATGATTATGATTTACAAACATTACGTATCTGGCAAATAGCAAAAGATCAACAGATGTTAACACAACTAGGTAAAGAACTTAAGATCGATACGGATTTATTTATGTTTGCAAATAATCATGTTGGGTAAATATGAATAGAAAAAAAATTCAATTTGAATTCATTGTTTTCAAACATTTGAATAGACGTGGACAATTGACTGAATTAGGTAAAAAAGAACATTTTGAACTCGGTCAACGTTTATATCGACGTTTGAAATGTTTATTTCATACGACAAATCAAATTTCAATTATATCCAGTGGAAAAAAACGTGCTATTGATAGTGGTGAAGAATTTCTGAATGGTATCATTGAATCATCGTGTTCAATGGATATTCAACGTCTTAAAACTGATAAACATCTATTATATTTTCATAAGATATGTACAGATTATTTAACATTTCGAAAAACAAATCTTGAAATTAAAACAATTCTTAATTCAATTAAAAGTTGTCAACAAACACGAGATTATGCTCAACAAATATTAAAACGTATCTATCGAAATGAATTTGTTGATTTATTAATTAAAAATTACTATCAATTTACATTCGATGATCATCATGATCCGAATGAACATATTCCAAATGAAGTTTCGATTGTTCTTTGTTTATATTCAATGTTCGCTGTTTCACCAGCACAAAATGAATTTTATCTATCGAGAATGTTAGCGAAATATTTTACCGAAGAAGAATCAAATTGGTTTGCGTTTATTAACGATGCACAAGTTTGTTTATTTATATTTCAATAAAAATCATTATTGAAATTGATCATTTTAGGAATTCTATTTCAAAGGTCCATCAATCGAAGGTACAACTATCACCTATGATATGGCCAAGCCATTATTAGTTGATTTTTTTTCTTCAATCGATTCGTACATTGAATCCAAGAGTAAAGTTGCCGTACATTTACGTTTTGCTCATGCTGAAACAATCATACCATTTGCAACTCTTCTACAAATTCCGAATTATACAAATCAATTTTCATCATTAACAAATCTTTATTCCCATGATAATAATCCTTGGCGAGGTGATTTAATTGCGCCAATGGCTGCTAATATTCAATGGGAAATCTATCAACATGAATCGAATCCGAAACAAATTCTCATACGTATGCTATACAATGAAATCGAGGTCAGATTTAAACATGACTGTCAACCAATAACACCGAATTCATTTTTCTATGACTATCAAGAAATCAAGCGTGCTTATTTCAATGATCTTTGTATATAGAAGAAAAAGAAAAGCAAAAAAAAAGTGTTTTTTTTTTTCGTGCGATTATATCGATTTATTTTTCTAATAAAAACTAATGCATACCAGAAATGGCCTCATTTTATAAAACATTTACCCTTAAGATGGATATATTACCTCTCGTTATTCATCTAGTTTTACTCGATACTTATCAAAGTTTTTTTAGTAATACGCCATTCGATTTATCAACAATAAAATCTCATCGAAATCTAACATGTTCAAATGATTTTAACTCGATTGAAACATTTACAGATTGTGATTATTGTGTTTACGAATATTTTTCTAATGGGACAAATTCAGTTATTTCGTATGATTGTCTTTATCTAACAAATACATATCGTTTAGTAACAAAACGTTGTTCAGGTTTTACTGATTCGAGTGATATTGGTTATGGTGTTTGTTCACAATTGGAATTCGAATATTTCGATATTGATTTACTCTGTATATGTGCAACAGATTTTTGTAATCAAAATTTTACCGCATGCAAGCAATCCGTTGATACAAATCCAAATTTACCGAGTCTTCCTTCACCAATAGCTCTGAGAAACGAAAAAATTCAATGTAATGATACAAAATTAGGCTTATTCGATTCAACATATTATTGTGTTCGTGATTCAACACCGTATATTGATATGAATCAGTGTGAAGAATACGTTCGAAATCATACTGTTCTTTGCATGTATCTCGAAAGTGGTGATAGCAATTATTTAACTCATATTGCTATACCCGATGAAGATTATGAATATGTTCTAGCGGAACAAATTTATCGTATGCAACAAATGGATGAAAAACCGAATGTAAAACAATTTTATAATGAAACACAAACAAATTTTTATATTCAATGGAATGAACAGGATGAAGACTTGAATTCAACGATGATCTATAATCGATGCTTTTGTTTAACAGATTTTTGTAATATAAATTTAAGTTATTGTCTACAATCATCGTCTTCGATTAGAAATCGATCGAAACAATTATTCGACCGAATGAATAATTTCTTATCTGGACTCGTATTATTATTATTATTATTATTAATGATACAAAACGAACTAGTGATAATATAAAATTTTATCTTATGGGAAAAAAACCCACATCACCGTCAATCTTGCTTTTCTTATCACTCAAAAAAAATCCCTTTTTTTTATATTCACACAACAAAATAATGACACAGGCTTTTTACGTTTCAAATATCATGTTCTACGAAATGATGCAAATATTAAATAATGACTCATTTTTATTTTTGCTACTCAAGAAATTGATTTTCACAGAATTCATGATTTAACTCGAAATATTGTCAGTAGATTGCAAAAAGAACCACTCACATAGACACACGTATAAGTATTGCAAGTTTCGGCGAAAGACAAGTATCTGTTGTTTTTCTCTTTTCTTTCTATGCGTTTATGCTTTTACTTCGTCTGCTCGACGTTATTTTGAGAAGAACGAAAAGAAAAAAACCCTGAAATCGGTTATTTCCAAGCAAGACTTTATAAATAGAGAAATCAAGAATACAATTGTCAGTGTATTTTAATTCTTGAATAACAAACAAATACTAGACGTGTCTAACAAAATTTTTCAAACTGGATTTAATAAAAATGCTCGATGAAAACTATGACCCAGAATTGTTTGACGGCATGGTGGATCTCGACCTTGATCAAATACTCCCCGACGATGATTCAATCAGTCAAATTCAATCGATAGAAAATTGGTTAGTCGAACCATTTTCTTGTCCCATCGATAGTAACAATTGGACTGATGTGCCATTGGTTCGAGCCGAATGGTTCATATATGATTCGTTAACGAAACGTCATCGTTCGCCACGTTTATTCGAATTTTTAATACTTTTATTATCGAAATCACATTATGAAATCTATGCATCGTTTATGGATCGTTCGAAAGGTCTCTTTCAAATTCATCAACCGGAAAAAGTAGCCGAACTATGGCAAGCTGTGAAGAGTCGACAATCAAATCAAAAGATGACATACGACAAATTTGCTCGTGCAATTCGATGGTACTACAAATCGAACATCATGCAAAAGACAAATACGCGATATACATTTCAATTTTCATCGAACACATTAAAAAATCATTTCACCGATGAAAATAACAATTCAATTGTTCGTTTGCCAGCATAAGAAAACCAAATGATATATGCTTGAGAGCATATTCGAGGTTTATTTTCGATTTATACATATATGTGTAGACGCGGAGATTAAATGATAAAAACTCTCCGAATTCTACTGGAACAAAATGAGACTTCATATCGGATAATAGTAATTACTCTGGATTATTATTTGTATATTATATAAATGTGTTATTATTTTTTTTTGTAGTAGTAGTATAGCCTTTTTCTTACTGATTTAGAGAATAAAAAACATGTTTGTGTTGAAATTTTTTTTTGTTTTTCAAATGTTTACCAAATATGTACGGTTATTGGGCCGTGATTTGTCAGCCACATTTCGATGAAAGTAAGATACACCTTTTTCTTTTTTCTCTTTCTTTACTTTTAGACGGCTTTTTCCCCAGCATGCCACGTTACTCGATTCATCACCATGGATTTTTATTAGCCGTAAGTATAGTGTACATTCATGTCGGCGATTTTTATCGCATGTTGGAATGTTTATCATGGACTTTGATAAAAAACAAAGCAAAATATGAGTCTTCACCAAGATGAATAATAGAATATTTATCTATTCAGACAAAAATTTCACTTGTTTTTATGTTGCCAATGTTAAATATCATGAAAAACTTTTCTTTAATATCATAAAAATTTACTATATGTCAGGTTGAAATGATACAAAGCTATTCGTTCAATGGCAAAACAGTTTTTTTAATGCTTTTCGAAATATTTGTCCGCCTGCTAATGTATAAATATAAAATGGCATTCCACTAGCAATGTACGATAATAATAACTCAAAATTATAGAACAATTCATCGATTCGTTCTTGAACAATTGTTCGATCGAAATGATCGGTTAATGTTGAATACAATTTATGTATTGTTTGTGGTAATGTAAGAATAATAATAAGAAGAATTTGTAAGAAAAGCATTTGCCGAAGATGATGATCTAATTTTTTCCATTGTTGCTGTTTTTTATAAGATATTTTATAGTTAATCGATGATGTTATCAATTGAGATTGATGATGTATATTTGAAATAGTTAATAGACCAAAAATAATCATTAAAATCAATGGTAAACATATTGTAAAACATGCATATGTTATATCGGTTAATAATCGACAAGAACGTGTTTTACCGTAACATTTCAATGGTGTATGATGAAGATTAGCTTCGTAACAATAAATTGTATGAATATAAAGACACAATGATAAACAACTGATGATAAAACAAGAGATTTTCGCTGTTTTTAATGTACTCATATGTCGATAGGCTGCATTCGATAATGATGAAACCCATCGATCGATTGTAGCAAAAAGTAGAAGCCACAATGCGATTGTTCGCGATGTAAACATAACAAAAGCGCGAATTTTACAATACAATGCAACTGTTTCAGTTAAATCAAATGACCAACCAGAAAATATTCGTAAAGTTAAACCGAATAGAATCGAAATTAAATTTGAAATTGATGAAATAAGAAATAACCATGCGCATGTATTCATTCTCAATGTTCGTTGAGAAAGAACTAAGATATTAAGAAAATTGCCAATAGTTCCAAATAGAAATATAAATATCGATACATAACGATTTAATTGATTTTTTACAAGCGTTATTTGTTCGATTAGATATAGTTCCGATGATGATAATTGCGTCATGAGAATTTATTTTTCCAAAAAAAAAAACACTAATGGGTGTAATCTATGAGAAGATGTCTATATATTTATATATACTTTTTTTTACATGAACTAATCCTTCTTGTCTAATTCAAGAATAGAAGATTTAACTCGAGCATACTTTTTAAATAATGTATAGATAAACATCAATTGTCAATCATCATTTTCTTATCGAAATAAAATGATTTGACTTTTTTTTGAATATTAAACATGTCCTTGAGAATATTCATGAAATAAAAATAGCCATTGCTTTCTCTCGTAGGTACATATAACTTGACGTCATTGAGTATACCTTTTCACATCGTTGCATATTTTGTTCTTATCAATTAAGACTAATCTCTAATAATGAGACACACGTTCCGATGGTAATCCACAGCACGAACATTTGCGTCCATTTGATTATTATTTACCTTCATTAGGCATTTATTTCAATGTTTTTCTTTTAGTTCCATCATTTAATGTCTCGTATTTAGTATTGAACACAGCTAAAACGACACGGAATAATTTCGATCGATTAACACGAAGTGTAAGACTTGCCGAAAGATATACTTTTTCTTGTTCTTAGTTCGAAATATTCTAAAAATCAATCAAATGTCTTCATCAACTGAAACTCGACGAAAACGATCGTATTTCTTTTTTTTTCAGAGTTCTATGCAATCGAAATAGTGGTGACCAAACACTACTTTTTTGAGTTCATTTTAACCTGTCCACTTTTTCTATTCCGTCAAAATCAGCAATGTATCGATCAAGCATTTGCTGATGTCTATCAACGATATTCTTGTTTACAAAAAATTGTCAACGAACAATCGAAATAGCTTTACCTCGAGTTTGTCATTGTTCACTATGGTTGTCAACTCTTACATGAAAGAAAACAAAAGTCAAGCATCAATTTTCATTTATATAATGATGTTCAAATAAATTTTCGTTATGTAAAACAACAGAAAACGATATTTGTTTTATACAAATGTATCGATATTGTCCATCATCGTTGAACAAACAATAGCTGGCGACGAAAGACGTCGTTGACAACGACGTGTACTCGATTGAGATAACTTTTTCGCTGTTAATTCCAATGTATAAACTGATTTTGCTAAATTAGGCGTTACTGCCGTGAGAGTATCAGCTGAAAGAGAATTATTATTGTTCTTATTCAATTGTGATTGATGAAGATATTGATATTGCGATGTTTGACCACCGTAGTAATAATCATACGGAGAATCATAATATGGCTTAAAAAGAAAGCAAACAAAAATAGATTTGAAAAAAGAAAAACAATTTAAGAACAATGACAAACCATAGTTGTTGGATCTTGACGATTGACAGGTTGTTCTAAAAGTGAAAAATTGCTTTTGTTTTTGTTCTTGAATGAAAATTTAAACATATGAAATAAAGAAAGAACTTCATGCATGATTAAATATTGACTTTTCCCGTTGTGTGTTGTTTATCGATCGAATATCTCTACCTTTCGGGTTTTCAATTCCATTTGCTGCGCCTTTATAATGCAGATAAGAAATAACTGCATTAGTTACGGATTTCACTGTTGGCACTTGATTGGCAGTTTTTGTTCGAGATTTTTTTCGTATTGATGGTAGATTTTTACTTGATTTATAATTACCTTTTCTTGTTTGATGAGATTGAACCATTGGTTTGCTCGTTGTTGTCGTTGTTGTAAGCTGAGAACTACTTTTGAGAACTAAAAAAAACGAAAGATTTCATTAACAAATCGAAATCTTCATGTTTCTACTCGGCTCATCATATTTCTCGAAATCATCTCTCCATTTGACATTATTTCGTTTTTCACTGATTCTCGTTCGATTCAATGGTCGTTGAATACGAAGAATAACCTAACAAAAAAAAGCGAAACTACTTTCATCTAACAAAACATATATTCATTTACTGGATACGGTGATGCATAACTAAGAATAGTCAATGCATCTTCATAAACAATCGATTGAAACGAAATTGTCAATGCCAAAATACGATCACCTAGATGACATAAACTTTCTTTTTCAACACGAAATTATAACGCATAGAACCTGTTTTTAATAGATTTGCTGTATTTGGCTTTTGTGTTGGCATTCGACGAACGATTTCTTTTATGAATATGCCTGCTCTCATGTTCCCTGTAATGCTAAAATTGAGACCTCCAAATGTTGGCTCGAGCAGTTCGACATCGAGCATTTCATAGTCCTAATTAAAGAAAAAAACATTTGTCTGTTTTTTTTTTGCTTTTATTGTTTAAACAAACTTGATCCATGTTAACCGATCGAAATGAAGATGAAAAACGATCAGATTGCTTATGAACACTTAAAACTTGAGATTGCCGAAATGGAAATGTTCCGAACTAAATCACGTTGAATTTAATCGCGTGTGTTTTTTTCTTTTTGTTACCTTGTAATCAGTGACATCTAATGGCAGCTGTGCCGTTGATTTGTCTGCATCTAAATGAATCGAATAACGAAAGAAATGAATATAAATTTCGGAGTATCAAACTATGTTCAATCGATGATTTTTTTCGAGCTGAAATCGTTGGAATTGATTCATTGAATTTTCCATTTAATTCTTCAGAGACAAAAGAAAATGCACATACATTTTATTTTTCGAGAGAAAAAAGAGCAAAGCACCTTGAAATTTCGGTCGTAAGTAGATCAACCAAATTAAAAATCCGATAAATCCACAGAGAATAATCGTGCCAACAATTGCTCCAGCTAGTGCTCCATTCGAAATACAACTATTCGTTGTCGTTGTTGTTGCCTTACCACTTGAACTCAATTCCAAGAATGAATCAGCAGAAAATGGATTACTAATTGCTGAACATTGAATAAAATCAATAGATAGAATTAAAAATATGATAACGTATGACATGCGTCCTTATTGAACATCGATTGTAAGTTTTGTATACGAAGAAAAACGATGATTATGTGAGCAAAGATGAAGAGAGAAGAGAAGAGAAGAGAAGAACCGAGAGGTAAATATTATTCGATCGAGAGTAATTAAACAATCAATCAATTGATCCGATCGTTTACTTTTGTGTTCTTTTCAACTGAAATATTATTCTTGGTTTATTGAACAACAATGTTAGTATTCTTGTTTTTTTTTCGAATAAGTCAACTGAATATATTCGCCCTTAAGCTTATGCATATTCAATTGTGAACAAAAAGTTAAATCATCGTATGGGTCGATTGAGATATATGTATTTTTTTTCTCTTGTAGGAAAGGCTGTTGTTGAATATTCATTTACGTCAACGAAATGAATACAGTGAGATACTTTCCTTGGTATTCGATTTCGCATCCGTTTCCAGTAAATCAACATATTTAATCATGTTAACTACAGAATAGAATGCCTTGTTCTTTCTTTCGCCGAGATTCGAACACGAGAATAGAAGCCGATAAACAATCGAATTAATTTTTTTAAATTGTTCATGCTTTTAAATGGATGTGTATTTTATTGATTGAAAAAAAAAGAAAGACAAAATATTGTGATTAATTCGATGTTGTGACTGTGAATCCGTTATCTTTTGTATTAAAAGTAACTACAGCACCTTGTGTTATTGGATTGCTACCATCGAATGAATAAACTGTTGAGGGTCCCGATGGTGAGTCTAGAAAAAAGAATGATTTGTCTTTTCATAAATGAAACGAATTTAAATAACTTACATTGAACACCTATTGTAGCCGATTCACCTCCATCAGATAGGTCAAGATACTTACACTTAACCATATTAGGTTGATTCTCAAGGAATATTATTTGAAAATGATAATATGCTGAGGGTGCATCATAAACGCCCGCAAGATATTCCAAAGTAACTTGTCGATTTGGTCTCACACCATTGACAGCGTAGTAAACGCCTTGCGATGTATTATATGTGAATCTCAGATCATACCAAAAACACATCACAGCTGGATTTACGAAGACCTCACTTGGGAGATTAGTATTTTCGTATTCATGTGAACATTCTTTGCCAAGACAAACAACCTAAATGAACCGTGTAAAAGATCGAAGATTTTAAAACAAATCACATACACCATTGCTAGTCACAGTAATATAGTTGGATGAAGAATCATAGAGTGTTAATGTAACAGGTAGACTTATTGTTGCATTAGAATCATCGACACCATAATTACCTGCCCAGTTGGAAATAAAAGTACTACCAGTTATTTGAACAGGCAAAACAACACTACATATTCCACCTGAACAACTTTTGTATTCTTGTGAGCAAACATATCCAAATGATCCACAATTTTTAATATCGTTCAGAAGATTAACACATTTACCCGATGAAGATAAAGAATAACCGAATTCACAAGATTTAGCTAGAGAAAGTAAAATAAACGAGTAATTTTATTATCAATAGTTCTTACCTTTTTTGGATTCTGATGTGCCAATGGTGAATATAGAAAAAGAATTATTATCAAAAATATTTAAAATTAAGTTTCAATTACTTCGATAATAAGGTTGATAATAATCTGGTTTCTTATAGTTTTTCTGTTGATAATACGATCTTCTCATTCGCATATTTATTTCACAAATCTCTTGAAAATCTGTTTGATAATCAGTACGAATACTATCATCGAAACGATTTAATTCATAATCATATCTTGGTAAATCTTCATCAAGATCTAAATTTAAAAATATTTTATTAATTTTCACTCGATTAAATATACGAACGAGAATCAGAAATTGTGTGAGATGTAATATCAAAATCGGATTCGATTGGAGAATGATCATTTGACAAACTTGCATAACCATTTGTAATTAATTCTCCAAGAGAAATAATTTTCTCATC
>Ga0209930_1002723_pt1 | contig 19785 bp, 17 predicted proteins | sample ThiBiot_500_biof_2_FD_183948 | JGI IMG/M metagenome (GOLD analysis project Ga0209930, IMG submission 183948) | Wastewater bioreactor microbial communities from Cape Town, South Africa - Thiocy_cont_500_biof (SPAdes) | ecosystem: Engineered > Bioreactor > Thiocyanate-remediating >... | reverse complement strand
GCCGCTTGCTCTGCTGCACCTTGGAGGACTCGTTGCCGCGAGTGTACATCAAAAACGCAAACACCACCAGGCCCGCCACGATGAAGAATGCAATCTTGCGGTGCCGTAGCTCCTCTTGGCTGCACGTCACACGCACAAAGAGTAAAGGTCAGTCGATCGCTTCAGGCGAGTGCAGAGTGCAGAGTGCGGCTTGACGAACTGAACTGTTGTGCACGTACTATTCTCGCAACTCGTGAATATGCAGGAATCGGTTCTTGGTTCCATCCGGCAGCTCGAACGACGACGGCAGCGGGAAGAGCGACATGTAGAACTGGTGCAGGTATCGCACGGCCTCCTTGGCCTTTGGGTTCGAGTGGTTCATGTTGTCGTTGAGGCAAATGAACTTTTGCTGCCGAAGCCGGATGCCATCGAGGCGGCTCTCAATGTTGGTATCGTTCTCGTTGATCATCAAAAATGCCACATCATCCGTGCCGAGGATCTCGTGTCTAGAGATACCCACACTGCGTCAATGGCAAGAACCACTACGAAAGCCTCGACCGGTGGTTGACGCGCGCTCTCTCGCGTACTTGTTCTTGGCCTTATCGCGGTAGAACTTGAGCACATCCTTGACGACCTCCGTGGTCTTGTTGAACGCCACAAAGTCCAACACCTTCGACTCCTACCGAATCACGCCCATCATCAGCTGAATCACGCGAACAAACATATGCCCGAGTACGTACGTTGCTATTCGAGAACAACTGCTCGACCATCGAGCGGTACTTTTCTCCTTCGAGCGGATGGCCGTAAACTCGAATGGCGAGCGTGCGGAGCTCGTTAGCAATCAGTTGCCTGCGTTCGTACATTAACACAAGCAAACAATGTAAGAATGCATTCGTTCTCGCAGTCTCTCTCTCTTCTCTCTCTGGCGTACCCATCACCATCGACATCAAAATCGGCAAAGGCTTCCTCGGCCGTAATGTTGACCTATGAAACGTACAGCGCATGAGAACGGTGACGTGCACTCTCCCTCCCTCCTTCTCGCCCAGCACGAACCACGACCAACCTTCTGGTGAATCAAAAAGTAAAAGTACGAGAACGAGTACTGCATGTCGTCGCGCGAGCGCAGCTTGTTGGCAGAGGTCTTGTCGAACTCGGCCGGGAACATGGCTTGCAGGTCTTTCATGATGCGCTTGTTGATCATGTGCGGCATGTGCGCCGGCACCTTGCGCGCAGCGTGTCCGAACTGCTTGTTGAACAGCGCATCGACGTGCTTGAGCGACGAGCCAAACATATCGAGCAAGCGTCGGCCACGAGGCGACGACGGCTGCTTTCGTTCCACGACCACGTTGGTGTTTTCTTGTTGCCACGGCCAAAAGTCTTGTTGGTTTCCTTGCTGCGCAGAGGTGCTGTTGGCGTGAGTACTCACGCCGACAGGGGCGAGAAGAGGACCTCAACAAAAGCTCGCTGACACGTACACGCTTCTTGTGCTTGTAGAGAGCAATCAGCTGGTGCATGTCTAGCATTGGCTCGCTCTTGGCGAGCAACTGCAGCTCGCCTTGGTCGATGGGAATGCCGTCACCGTCCTCTGCTAGCAGCACCAGTTGCTGATCCTCACTCAGCTGCTCCTCGCCGTCATGTTGTTGCTCTGTCGAGTTGAGGGCACGGTCCCAGTCGCCGAGCTCGCGGTCTCGTGCGAGATATAGCAAGCCACGCCGCGGAGGACCACTTCCAAAGAGGCCACGATTACGATTGACTTTGGCCTCTGCTTCATGCTCCTGCTCCTGCTCCTCCTGTTCCTTCTCCTGCTCCTCCTCTCCGTCCGGCTGCTCGTTGGCACTTGGTGGCTCGTTCGCTGGCTGCTCGATCTCGGTAGTTGAATTGTCACCGGCATCGCCAGCAACCGGTGGCGCGGTGCTGTTGGTTGCCAGCGCCGCCGTGGAGTTGGATGCCGCGTCGCCTGTTATGGTTCCATTGGTAGTGGCGTTGGAGCTGCGAACGAGGGTAGCGAGCGTGATGTTCCACGAGATCTCAATGTCGGTGCCGTTCGAGTACGTGACCGATAGTAGCACTTGTTGGTGTGGTTGGTCGCGATGGAACGTGAGTACCATGACCTTGTGCTTCTGCGAGATGGTGGCCGTTCTCACGAGTTCGCCATTATCGTGACTGCCATCGGTGATGGTATTGTTGCCGATGATTCCTGACAAGTTAAAGTACATGGCCGATGTGCCGAGAGGAATGTCGAACGAACCACCGGGTTCTGATATCTCGATGCCGTACAGATCGGAATAGATGATTTCGACTGCGTGTACACAAACGAAGCACCGACGTCAGCCATGAGGACGCTCGACGGCGGCGGTGGAGTACTGAGCGCTTCACGAACCTCCGCAATCTCCAGCATCGAATCCACACTCGGCATTCTTGCAGGCGTTGTCACAGTACTACACGCGCCAATGCGATCAGTACGCGAGAGAGAGAGAGAGAGACAGAGAGAGTGTGTTCGACAGTACCTTGTCTCCGACCCACGTGTCAGGACATGCTCGCGAGCAGTACTTGGTACTACGATCAGCTCCCCAGCCCGAGGGCGAACCAGAGGCCCAGCCAGAGTTGTCTGCGAGGCCATGTGAGACTTCTCGACACACGTTGCGCTACTTGCTTCCAACTGCCGCCAGTACGTACAACGAGACCACCACGAACCCTGTCCTGTAGCGGCGGTTGCATTGGCGCAGTCACCACCATCAAACGAGCACTAGATAGATAGTCGCGATCGAATGAGACTGTGCTCACACATATGCTGTGCATCGAAAGCGATTCGGGAGGGCACCAGAACGTACATCTGTCACGTTGCATGCAACATCGCAGTAACCGTCGCCGATCCAGTTCGACGGGCAGCCTTCGTTGCAGTTGGGTACAGGCCAACTCAGGAACACCTTCTGGCCTTGCGAGCTATTGAACGATGGAGCGCGAGTGAGCGTGCTGGTGTTGGTGTTGGAGCTGGTGTCGTTTGGGGCATGACGTACTGCGTATAAAAGTCGTCGGGATACACTGGCCTACCGAGCATCACGTCGTCGTTGAGATACAAGAAGAACTCGGACAGCAGTGGGATGCGATGGAGGTGTGCCTCGATCGCCGGGCTGCTGAAGGTCGGCAGATGCGACTTGTTGGCAAAGATCTGCGCCGCAGAGCACGGCATGTTTGTGTGTTCGATCGATCGGTCTATCGTGAGTATATTCGAGGTCCGTTGGCGGCTCTACTATTGGTCGCAACGCAATACGCACCTCTTCGTGTGTGACGAGCGTCAGCCGCGGGTTCGAGAGGTCGAGCCACGATGGAATCTGCCCATTGGTGACGATGAACACGTGTCGCGCCCAAGGTGCGAAGCGCTCGATCGAACGCAACGAGTAGCGCATCTCTTCGTTATCTGGTGGTGCCAATGCGCAGGAGGAGTACGCGTGATCAACAACTGCAGCGATCGAACGCGTACACGATCACGGTCACGATCGAGAACGAGCGATATGACATACCTTCGAAGCGACTCGAGGTTGCGACGCTGCTGTCATCACAGCCTTCGCGCGATGTTGCATTGCACGCTGTACGTGGTTCCAGCCCCAAGGAAGTTAGTATCGCATTCAAATCGAGCAAGAACGGCAGCCAGCCATCGACGAGATTGATCGTGTCGCTGTCGTACTCAGCAAGCCAGCGTCCAACTTGACCTTGCGTAACTCTGTGCACGAGCAAGCACACAAGAAGGAGCGTCAATCAGCGGCTCGTACGGAATCTCTTGCGTACATCGAAGACTTCTGCATACCGTGAGCCATCAACGGATCAGAGCCATTGACCCACGTGTATACGATATCGATCGTCGGCCAAGGCGCGTCTTCCAGCAGCACACCCGATGGCGCCGGTGGCAGCGGCACTTGCTGTCCGCCGATGTTGGTTGCAGTGCCTGGTGCTCGCGCTCGCTCGATCAATACCAGCTCCATGTGCATCGAATCGTGAGGCGCGTGCGCGGGTGCTTGTGCGCGGCCACATCGTCGTGCGTACTAGAGAGTATCAGGTACACGAGCTGGAAGAGCGAGTTGAGCGTGACGATGGCGCCGACCACCAGCACCACCATGCCCCACTTGGACGACAGGAACGTGTAGATACGGCGTTGGATCAGCTTGCTGAGCGCCATCGTGCATCGATCTCAGGACAGTCTCCAACACCTCCCAACGCCACGATCTCGATGCAGATATCTATCAATCCAAGAGATAGATTCTGATTTCCTGGCAGTCGATATCCGCGCACGAGAGAGAGAGCGAGCGAGAACGATGCTTGCAATCGATCACGATCGATCCGATTGCTAACACAGCGATCGAGCTCCCTCGCTCCACCTCACACACTCCTCGGTCTTGGCCTCACGTCGACTCCCCCTCTCTCACGTTTCGGTCTCGGTCTCGGTCTGCTTCCCTGCACCGACGAGAGCAGCAACAGCAACAACAAGAAGCGAATGATCGATGAAGGATCGAGCGAGCGAACGAACGCTCGGGCGAAAAAGCGAAAACCCGAAAGCGCGAACATGCACAAGAACACAGAGGCTTCTTCGCGTTTTCGATCTCTTCGTTTGTTGTTGCTCTCGCTGCCGCTGCATCATCATCAGAGAGAGTCTGCGTGTTGGTGTGGTGGTTCTATCCTATCTATCTCGTTATCTATTGGTCCGGGAGCGACCTCATCCTTGGTGTGGGACGCAGCAACACAACAACAACAACACCAACACAAAGTTGGAGTTTCTAGTGTGTGATGGAGGAGCGTATCGAGAATGCCACGAGCGATTGGTTGATTCAGCCTGATTGGCGGCTGAATCTCGAGATCATCCAAGCTGTAGATCCGAGCAAGTACGTCGTGCACGATCGAGAGGCGGTGTTGCCGATGATGGAGGAGCTGACGAGTGTGGCATTCGTAGTTGCGAGCTCGTGATGGAGGTGTTGCAACGCAAGCTGCTCGATCCCAATCGCCAGGTGCAGATGCTGGCGCTGAGTGTACGTAGAACGAATCGCGCGAATCAGAGCGAATCAGAGCTCATTGAATGGCTCTCACACGCATATGGTGTATTGCAGCTCACTGAGGGCTTGATGAATGGAAGCTACCTCATGATGTCGCTGTTCAATACGGCGCCATTCCACAACACACTCCGCCAACTTGCCGACGATACACGAGTATGCGCGAGAGTGCCTGAGAGTGTGAGTGGATGAGTGGGTGTCTGGCTGACCGTACATATGTTCCTGCATCGTAGACGCACTACACTGTCAAGGATAAGCTCCTCACGTTGGTGCGCGCGTGGGGCGAGGCATTGGAGCGCGATCGCGAGTTTGCGAGCTTCTGGGCCACGCTGCAGTACATGCGCAACCGCGGCTACCCCTTTCCGAAGAAGACCGCCGACACGCCGCCGTTCGTGCCTCCGCGAGGTTGTGCCGCACGCCAGACCGTCGTACGTGGCTCTCGAGCGTGATCCGCGCCACTTCTCCCTCTCTCACACATACAAGAGTGAAGAAACTAATCAATCAATCAATCAATACGCTGTGAAGTTGGAACACGTCGGTCCGCAGCACGCTCAAGCTCCTCCGGTTCCACAGGCGATTGCCAGCCGCGCCTCGGCTCCACGCGGTGGCGCTCCCGACGTCGAAGAGATCATCTCGAACGGAATCAACAGCGTCATCTTGCTGCTCGACGTGTGTTACCAAACCAATCCGCACCATGAGGACATTCAGGACAACGACCTGGTGCGCGAGCTGCTGCCGCAATGTCGCTCGGTTCAAGCACGCGTTCGTAAGGTGCTCGAGAGCGAGCAGATCTACATGGCTGGCAGTGAATCGCTTCTGCATGTTGTACGTCGCACTGTTCCTTGCTTGGCTGGCCTTGCCGTGTCTTGCCTTGCATTGCTGCCGCATTCCCTGACTCGCGGCGATGTGGTACTGCAGGCTCTACAATTCAACGACGAGATGTGCCGCCTCGACGAAGCCCTCGAATCCCTGGCGCGCGGCGTGGCTCCCAAGCGCCCTCTGCCGCAGCAGGAAGACATTCCGCCCGAGCTGCTTCGGCAACTAGCAAACGAGCACGGCCAGCAGCATCAAGTGCCCTCACGCCGTACTCCCGACGACTTTGAGGATGCGCCGGCGCTATCTCTTGATCGCCAAACGCGCCGGCCCTCTTCCTCCGCACACGCCATGCCGCCATCGTCGTCACTCATCGCTGCTGCTGCCCCAGTCGCCCAGCCGCAGCAACACCAGCACCACGTGGAGCAAGAGCAACACCAGCAGCCCCCAACACCGAATGAGTTCGATCTCGGAATCGTGCTCGTGCCCCAGCCACCCAAGGCCACACGCAAGCGTTCGACCTCGACCAAGACGCCTTCCAACGACCTCCTGTCGCCTCGAGATTCCGCCTCACCGCGCGTGCTGCAGCCCGTAGCCGCCGCGCCACCTACCGCGGCTCCGGCCACTCCCAAGGCGCCTGCCACTCCCTCGCTGCCGAGCGACGATCCGTTCATGGCACTCGCGTCGCGCCTCACTACCAGTCCGCCTTCGGCAAGCGCCAGTGCTCCTACGCCATTCGGCAGCTCGGTGCCACCCACCGCTACGGCTGCGGCTCCCACGCCATCCACCATGTCGCTTCTCGCAGGCATTCCATTCACACAGCCACAGCCACAGCCACAGCCGGCAGCCATGGCGCCGGTGATGATGCAGCCTATGATGGCTGCTCAAGCCATGACGCCACAGCAGTACCAATACGCACTCCAACAACAGCAGCAGTATCAAATGATGCTACAGCGACAGCAACAACAGCAACAACAACAGCAGCAGCAACGCCAGTCGCCAGCAGGAACTGGTGCTCCGTGGCCGAGTGGTAGCCGCTAGAGCTATCGATGACGATGGCGATGGTGCTTCGACTCGCGCGTGTTACGTAACACGCGACAATATATAAATACATGGTCTCTCGTTGGCGGAAGAGAACACGCGATGACTACAAACACGAACGTGTCTGATCGATAGATAGATAGAGAGAGGGAGAGAAGATGTGATAAATACCGACATAGACAGACATGCATAAATAAGATATCAACCTTGCTAACGACGAGGCGTAGCGAGGGAGAGCGAGAGAGAGAGAGAGAGAGAGAGAGAGAGAGAGAGAGAGCGCGAGATACCGACACATCTACCGAGACTGGCCTACATAAACTCAAAGATGATAAAGAGCAACTCGTTCGGTAGCCACGAGACCGCGAGGTGCGTCTCGAACGTGCGTATCATGAGCATCGTTTTGACGACGTCCCGCATCTCCTGCGGCGCATAGCGATGGAGATCGAGGCGCCAGCAGTTGATGCCTCGCGTGCCGATCAAGAAGCGCATATTCGGCGTGGTCGCCACCTCGATCGGGAGCTTATCCGGTCGCACCTGGAGGCGTTTCGAGTGAGACACGAGCTGGCAGGTGAGAGCGAGCGAGCGCGAGGCGTACCGCGCGGATCTCGGGGTCGGCTCGAAAGTACAGCAGCTCGCGCGCCACGTCGTAGTGGTTGTAGCGCGCCGCCGTGTACAGCGGAGTCCAGCCGTCCATATCTTGCTCGTTCACATTGCAACCGAACTCCACCAGCATCTCGATCAGATGCCACCGTCCTGCGCCACGTCGACCTCGATGGTATCGTCAGCCGACCGCCACCAAGCCGAGCGCCACAACATAACAGCGCGTCGGCGTGCCACGCACCGTGGATGGCCGCCATCTGGAGCGGTGTGGCGCCGGAGCCCGACGCAGGCAAGCTGGCAGCACCTTGGAGCAGCTCACGCAGCTTCTTCTCGCGGCCCTCGCGGATCGCTGCCAACAGCGAGTGAATGCTCAGCATCGCGCCTGCTGGACGAGTGGAGTTGGTGTGGGTGTGGGTGGGTGGTGGGTGGGAGAGGAAGGAAGAGCGAAGGTTGCGATTGTTCGCGCTTGTTCGGCTGGTGCGACTTTTCCGGTTGGTTGCCATTCGTTGATATTCCGTGAAGCGCACAAGATCGGCTGTGCAATATTCGCGACCAATACCCATATCTATCCGCTCTATGCCGCGCTGCTCTCATTAGGCCTCGTCCTAGACGCCGGCTCCTCCTGCGGCTCCTCCTTGTAGCGCGTGTCGAATCGCGCGGCCAAGGCGAGCCACGCCCTCCTCAATGTGCTGGTCGTCGTAATGCGCAAAGCACAACCGAACGCGGTTCCCGTGGAGGCCTTGCGAGGAGAAGATCTTGCCCGGCGAGAAGGCCACGCCGAACGTCTCCTTGCTCTGCTGCAGGAGGGCGCTGGTGTCCTGTCACACACGCACACCTTGCCGAATTACGCGGAGGCCCTCGACACTGCGGCCCGACGAATGCGTGCATCGCGCAAGTGACGTACGAGCGAGTCCGGCAATCGCACCCACACGAAATAGCCTCCCTCCGGCACCACGAACGACACGCCGGCCACGTCGCCGAGGTGCTTGTTGAGCGAATTGCACAGCACGCCACACCGATGTTTGTAGGTCTCCTGCAGCGAGGCGATTCGCGCCGCCAGCAAGCTGCTCGAGAGCGGCGTGCCGAGCAACGTCTCGGTGAGCACTTCCTGCATGAATCCCGAGTTGCCGCCGCTCTCGATCAAGCCGCAGTGCGTGAATTCGTTCACGACCTCAGGTCCCTGTGCAGTGGCCGCCACAAGTCCGAACGTCCACCGGTGCGTGGCGAGCGTGTCAGCAGCCGCTCATCATCAAGGCATGTGGCTTCACCATCGTCGTTGTCGCTGTGTTGCTGTTGCTGTTGCGCGCTCGCGTACCGAGTGAATCCAACCGAGTCGCAGGCCTGGCGCCAGAATCTTGGCAAACGAGTTGATCGAGATCACATGACGGCCTCCTTGGTCGTAGTACGGCAGCGGCAGTGGAGGACTCTCGCCATCGAACGGCAGCAACTGGTACACCTGCGTTTCGTCGGCGTGAGTGTCGCGTTAAACAAGACCACGCCACAAGGCCGCCGCGACACCAACCTCATCGGCAAGCACGGCAATGTTGTGGCGCACTGCTAGGTCCACCAGCACGCGACGGCGCGAGTCAGAGAGCGTTACGCCGGTCGGATTGTGGTACGTCGGAATCGTGTACAGGAAGGCGCGATACTGGTGTCGCTTGAGCGTCGGCGCGCGGTCGTCGTGTGCGTGTTGTTGCGCCTCGGGCGTCGACAGATGCTGCTCGATGAGACGCTCGAGCTCGTCGACCCGCATGCCTTGCTCATCGATAGGAACGCCCACCACGCGAAGTCGATGGTCTTTCTGCAGCATGCCCAGCGCCAGGTGATAGCATGGGTCCTGTCGGTCGAACGACGCACACGCGCACACGGTGTCAGATGCGTCATCATCGTCGTTAGTGTCGTCATTGGACATACCTCAACAAACACCAAATCGCCTGGCTTCGAGTACATGCAACATGCCAGCGATACGCCATGGCTGGCGCCCCACGACGCAAAGATCTGCTCGGGCGTCACGGGCGCGCAGCGGCTCTCGGCACTCACGCCACGAAGCTCCTGCTGCCGCGCCAACATGGCATTGATAAAGTCGCACAAGGCAGCACGAAAGCGTCGGTTGCCCTGTTCATCGCCATACTGCAGCAACTGCTCGGTGTCGGCCACGGCGAACGCTCGGCTCGTGGCCTCTTGCATCAAGTCTCGCGGGAGATGCTGCGTCGCTGGCTGTCCGCGAGCCAGATTGATGATGGCTGGGAAGGCCGTAGTGCTCGCCATTCTTCTGCTGCTTCTGCTGCTCGTTGCGCACACGCGACTACGTAACCGTACGTGACGAGCGTACCCAACAATCACGGACGGAGCGATAAGAACACAAACGCCTACGCCTCGAATACTGCGGCCGTACATACACGCACACAACGCGAGGCAACCATCCAACAAACCCAACGCAACAGAGAGAGAGCGAACGAAAAGTCTGCGAGAGCGTTTCGTGCGGGCGGCGAATCTGTCCCCGCTGCTCCCTCTCTTGCACTCAATGGAATGAATGGAATGCAGGTCAATGCAACCCTCTTGAGGAGCAATGCTTTACTGTGTATGTGTTAGAACATGGCTGCTAGAATCAATCTCTCACCCACGAACGCTCGTCGGCCGTGAGCCACGGCGAGATTGTCGACCACCAAGATATCTCCCGCCATCCAGTCGAACGACACACTCTCGGTCCAGAGCGTGTGCCGAATGTGAGCGAGTTGGTCGCTCGCGAGCGGCGTGTGCTCCGGGTCGGCGAACGTGCAGTTCTTTGGTAGCGAGCTCGTATCGTTGCCGTATGTGCGCTGCAGCGCCTCCAGCGTCGGCGTCGGCAAGTCGCTGGGGTGGAACAGATGCGCGTGGTTGCTCCACACCTCCTGCTGCGTCACCGGATGAACGCGAATCGTCGGCCCGACCTTGTACGTACGCAGTCGCTGCGCTGGCGCACTCGTGCTGGAGCTGCTCGCTTCCTGCTGCAGCTCTAGCGACTCGTACGGTAGCCATTCGAACTCGGCGCCGAGCTCGCGGCAGTAGCGCTCGACAAGAGCCGCCTCTTCGGTATCGAATGCCGTCTGCCACGAGACTCCAGGGCCCATGCCTCGACTCGGATAGTTCACTTGGTACAGCAGGCTCTGTTGCCGGAACGTGCGCACGACCTCGGGATCCAGACGCCGCAGCACGCGGCGCGAGTCCACCAGCGGCGTCTGCCCGCCGCTGCCATACTCGGGCGCCACGACGCAGCAGAAGGCAATGCAGCTTGGGGGCTCGCGAGAGTACGACATCTCGTTGTGTAACGCCATGTCGTAGCAAGCCGGATATTCGGTCGACGTGTACACTCGGTCGAGTACCACCGTACGCGGCGAGATTCCATCGCGATACTCGCGTAGCGCCGCACTACTGCCGGCCAACGCACTCACGACCGCCGAAAAGTCCTCGGCGCCATGCACGTGGTAGCCGCGAAACAACAGCGCTCCGGCGTGTGCCAGCATCGTTCGCAGCTCGCTGCGGCTGTCTTCGATCCGTGCACACAGCTGCGCAACGCTCGCGACTCGAACCGACGCTGGAGACGCGACGACCGGCAGCGGTACCGTTGACGAACGCACATCGTGCGCCAGCCGAACGACCGCGCCCTGGCCGACTGCCGTGTGCCACGCCGCGACCGCCTCAGCTGCGCGCGCCAGAGCTTGTTGCTCTTCCACCTCAAACGACCGTAGCGCTCCAGCCATCAAAGTAGACCCTCCACTGCCGCGAGTTGCCATCGTACAAGCGATCACAGCCGGAGCCGAACCCTCGTGGCTAGAGAACGTTCGCTTCGGCTCTTGCGCAGGAGTGCTGCTGCCAAGCAGGCTGGCGTCTTGGCCGCGTTGCTGCAAGTACACGATCAGCGCTTGCGGCGTAGCGTGCTCGTACAACGCCACCAACGGAACAGGCTGTGCCAGTGCCACACTGAGCGAATCCGAGAGTATGATCAGCTGCAACGAGTCGATGCCGAGCTCCTTGAACGACGCTGCCAGAAGGCTCTGCTCAAAGGTCGCCACCTCAACGCGAATCACTCGCGCAATGCACGCCACGACGGCATCACGGACGTCGAGCTTGCTGGTTCGCGGCACGCTTTCGGTTGCGGTCTCTCGCGTCGTCGCTGGCTGTTTGCTGTCGATAGTCGCTTCCAGCGGCATTTGGTTAGGTGTTGCGTCGATCTGATGGTTCATCGCACCTCGATCGACACTCTGCCCGGCCCACAACAGGAGCACCTCGCGTGTGAGCGATCGTGCCGCCATGCCTCGCTGGCTGCTGAGCAGACGATCTCCTGCTGCCAGCAGTGCTGGGGCTTCCATATCGGCGTTGGACATCACCACGGCTCCGACACCGCGCGTCGCATCGACTCCGATCCAGATGCACGATGCTTGCGTGCGTCCCATGTACCATTCGTACTGCTCGGAAGCCGCCGGGGCTTCTCGGTTGCGCAGCATGAACCGCCGAACGCCACATGAGACTTCACGCTCGATTGCGCTCGCCGGCCGCGCAAGAATCTCGCTAAACCGAAGGCATTGTCGTGGCGTCATGTAAACTCCATCGGCGGCGCCAAAGATCGGCCCACATTGCCACGGTTCGACTCGTCCTCCGGCACGATCAAGCGTGCTTGCGAACGACTTGTTATCGCCGCGAGCCTGAGGCCCGATGCACACTTGACCGATGCCAAGAGGAAGCAGCAATAACTCCTCGAGCAGCTCGAGGTAGCTTCGTTGCATCACGTGTGAGATGACGTGCGCCAGAATGGCGATGCCAAAGTTGCTGTACAGGCACTGCTCTCCGGGCTCGAACTCCAGGCGGCATCCGCGCTGCAGATACTCGCTCAATCGCTGCTCATCGAATGCCATCAGCTGCTGCTGCAGCGGCAGGTCGGCGTTCTCGCGTTCGGCAAGGTCGTGCGGAAAGCACAACAAGCCCGAAGTGTGCGATGCCAGATGAACCAGGCGTATCCGGCCTGCCACCTTGCCGCACATGGAGGCAGGCAGTAGCGAAGCCAGAGTGGCTTCGAGTTGCAACGCGCCACCAGGATAGAGCTTCATCAACCGTGCCAAGAGCGCCACCGTAAGCAATCCCGAAACGCAGCCAACGGCAAACAGTGACTCGTCCAACGGCGCCGTGCCGTCATGAGGCACTTGCTGTATCATCGTGCCTCGTGCCGTTGTGACGCACGAGAGCTCGACCACACGTTCGCACGAACTCTCGATCTTCATCGCCATCGCTGCGCTGTTCGAGTGGTAGTCAAAGTCGAGCTCCAATGGGCTGCACGGTACTCGCTGGTAAGGATACGCCGGTAGCGGTGCTCGCTTGCATGCGCTCCAGTCGAATACCCGCTCCCACGCGACATCGATGCCATGCGCCCACGCCTGGCCAAGGAACTCGAGCACCTGCAACGCCGACGTTCCGTCTCGTAGCAGCGAGCCAAGAATCACCACCTCGCGCTCTCGGTCCTCGCGGACAATCGAGCCTGCATCGCCGAGATGTGGTCGATTTTCGCGCACCAGTGACGAGAGCACGCGTGACGCACCAATCTCGACCACCACCACTCGGCGATTGTTGGCTCGCTCGTACAACTGCCGGCACGCGTCGGAGAATCGCACCGTTTGCCGCATGTGCTGCCGCCAGTACGACGCCGACCGCAGCACCGCAGTGAAGTCACCGAGCGGCTCCCCAGTGACGCACGACAAATAGGTTCCGCCATCGTGAGTACCGCCAGCGACTGCACGACCGGGTGCGCTAGAGTGCTCGCCAGCCGACAAGATCGCCGCTACGCTGCTCTCGAACGACGCGAGCACCGATTCGACCATTGGCGAGTGAAAAGCATGCGAGACCTTGATGCGCTTGGTTGCAATACCAGCCTCTCGGCATCGGTGCTCGAGAGCCGCGATCGCATCGAGTGGCCCCGAGACGACAGTCGAGAGCGGTGCATTTGCGCCAGCGACATTGAGGGACGATGCCGTGCTCGGGTCACTGTCGATCAAGCACTGTGCCTGGTTCTCGCCAGCTTGCAGCCACAGCATTCCGCCGAGGCCACTCTCGATGCGTGACAGTGCTTTGGCTCGTGCCACCACGATTGCCGTCGCTTGCCCGAGAGACAAGGCTCCACACGCATACGCGGCCGCAACCTCACCCAGGCTATGTCCGGCAACGATCGCTGCTCGTATTCCAACACTGCGTAACCACTCGATCGTGGCTACGGCAAGTGCGAATCCCACAACGTGACTGCTCTCGCACTCGATGATCGTCTCGGACGCCCGAGACTGCGAAGCAGATAGCGACTCCCCACCGCCAAAGAGCAACTTACGAGCGTCGAGGCCCGTGTGCTCGAACATCGCCACGGCGCACGAGTCAAACGAATGCGCAAAGATGCTCGAGTGCGAGTACAGAAACACGCCGGTTCCTTGCGCGATGCCTCCTTGGCCAGCAAACACGAATGCCACGTCGGGCCGCTCGAACACTGCCTGCTCCGAGTCGACATACGCAAACGGGCTGCTGTCAGATAGCGACAGTGGCCGCTCGCTCGCGAGCACGGCTTCGTCCTCCCGCTGGCTCGCCACCGTGCGTGCAAGCGCTCGTGCCGCACTGGAGCTCGATGCTCGACACACGATCGCCGCGCGATAGCGACGGCCGAGCGTCGCGTTCGAGCTTGCACAATACAAGCTGTGGCACAGTGCCCATAGGTGCTCGTCTTGTGCCAGTGGCGATGTGACATGTTCGCCAATCTCGTGGACGCTCTGCAGCAAAGCCGAGCACAGCTCCAGCAGCGCCACTCGCGTGTGAGCCGTCACCAGCAGCACCGCTTGGTCTTGACAGAACGACTCACCGGCAGCAGCAGCAACACTGCCGCCGCCACCACTGCGGCGAAGTCTATCAGCCATACTCGCCAGGTCGCTATGGCTATGGCGAGCCGCCGGCTGCCGCTCGCGATACTCCTCAATGACCACCGACACGTTGTTGCCACCCTGTCCGAGCGAGTGCACCAATGCCTTACGTGTCGGATCAGATCGTCCTCGAGCGCTCGATGATCCCTCTCGATGATCCCATGCCTGTGCACTGGAGCTCACTCGCAGGCGCGAGGCACCGAGGCCTTGCATGCTCGGGTGCAGCTGCTGAAAGTGTACCGTTGCTGGAACGACCCCTCGCCGCATCGCCAGGATCGTCTTGATCAGGCCCGCGATACCCGCCGCCGGGCCAAGATGGCCCACGTTGCTCTTGACCGAACCGAGCCATGTCGTGTCACGGCTACGTCGCCACGAGCCCGCCTCGCTGCCGGAAAACACCTGGTGGAGTGCCTGGTACTCTTGTAGGTCGCCGAGCTGCGTGCCCGAGCCGTGTGCCTCGATCACGTCAATGTCGTGCGGCTGCAATTGCGCTTGTGCCAGCGCCGACCGTATCGCCAGCGCTTGTGCGTCGGGATTCGACGCCGAGAAGCTCAGCTTGTCGCTGCCATCGTTGACAATGAACGAGCCACGTATCACGGCCTGAATCGGATAGCCGTGCCGCTGCGCCTCTTCGAGTTCCATCAACACCACCACGCCGACGCCGTCGCCCGACACGAGTCCCGAAGCCTGTGCGTCGAACGATCGGCACCTACCGTCGGCCGAGAGTATCATGCCCGGTGAGTGCACGTAGCCTTGGTGCTGTGGAAATTGCACGCTACAGCCGCCCGCAAGAGCTGCGGTGCAGTCGCCGTTCGCGATCGCTCGGCATGCAAGGTGCACGGCTGCTAGCGATGAGGCGCACGCCATCTGAACAGCAACCGCGGGGCCTTGAAGTCCGAGCTTGTACGCCACCAAGCAAGGCGCCGCGTCAGCGAGATTGCCGCGCTCCACCAGAAAGGCCGATGCCGCAGCACTATCACCCTCGTGCAGCTTGCCGTCGCCAGCCAGTCTCGCTCCGACGTAAGAGTCCCACGTGCTCTTGGCCGTGCTCAAGAAGCAACCGATACGGCCATCGAATGCGCGCGGCACCAAGCCGCCCTCACGAAGTGCGTCGTGCGAGCACTCGAGCAGCATTCGGTGCTGCGGATCAATGAGCGCCGCCTCGTTGGCGTTGAGCTCAAAGAACGATGCATCGAACCACTCAGCTTGCTGGAGCACGCCGTTGGCACGCACGTAGTTGGCGCGCTGCACTACGCTCGCCAGAACGCCGAACGCCATCATTTCCTCGGCCGTCCATCGCGTGATACAATCGCGCCCTTCCAACAACGCCTGCCAGAACTCGCTCGCCGAGTCGCACGAAGGCACTCGGCAAGCAAGGCCGATCACCGCCACCGCCGTGTGGCGAGAGATGCTTGGCGCAGGAACAGCAAGGTCGGGGGCACGAGCGATACCCGGCTGCAACGCTCGTGAGTGCTGCTGCGCTAATTGGCGCTCGATCAACGAGGTCTGCGCCTCCACTGTCACGTGACGGAGCAGGTCGGCCACCGACACCACGCAAGCAAACTCTCGTTGAAGTCGTTGGTGTAGCTTGAGCAACATGATCGAATTGCCTCCGGCCTCGAAGAAGCGCTGCTCATCGTGCGGCCGCGTCCCTGTGAGCTCGAACCACACTCTCTGGATCGTTGCCTTGACGCTTGAGCCAGAGAAGGGAAGTTGCGACGGACCAAGGCGTTGGCGCCCGAGATCGCTACCGGTACTCAGCGGGAACTCGGCACTCGCATGGTACGAATCGTCGAGCCGCGGAATCGGCAACTTGGACTTGTCGATCTTGCCCGTCCGATTGATCGGAAATCGACCCTCCTCCATGATCATGATCCACCGAGGCACCATCCATCGAGGCACCAGCTCGCTCACGTGTCTCTTGATCCTCTCCTCTTCCTCCTGTCGGTTCCTCTTGTCTCGCCATTCTCCTTCTCCTCCTTCCATCACGACATATCCCACAAGCTCCTCGATCGATGATCCTCGTTCCTCCTCTCCATCGCCGATCTCGTGATCGCCGTCATCCTCGAGTTCGGCTCGGACATTGCCTCGATCTCGACTCGAGCGACGACAAGGAAGAGCGATCGAGTGCAGCATCACAACTGCCTCTCTCACTCGAGCGTGTTTGCAGATCACTTGTTCGATCTCTCCCAGCTCGACTCGATGTCCTCGGACCTTCACTTGTGTGTCTCGGCGATGCAAGTACTCGAGTTCGATTCGTGTGTCGTTCTCCTGCTCCTCGATCTCGATCCATCTCACAATGTCGCCGCTCTTGTACACTCGGCCGTCTCCGAACGGATTGATGATGAACCTCTCGCGAGTGAGGTCGGGTTGGTTCACGTATCCGATCGCAACGCCAGTGCCGCCGATCAGGAGCTCTCCTGGAACACCGATCGGGACGAGGCGCATGTGCGGGTCGACGACGTACAAGAGAGCCTGGGGCACGGCTCTTCCGATTGGAATCGATATGTCTCGCGAAAAGTCGCCGGGAACGAGTCTGTGAAAGGTCGATGCAAATGTGCATTCGGTGGGCCCGTAGAGATTAAAGCCCGCAGTCTCGGGCGAGAACTGTAGCATCCTCGCTGCTTGATGGCGACCCAACGGCTCGCCCCCAAACGCCAGTACTTCGAGTCGCTGTAGCGCCTGCGGAGCAGTGTGTACCAGGGCGTGGAACCAGGCGGTCGAGCAGGCCACGAGATGCAAGCGTGGAAGTTGTGTGTCATACACTCGTTGCACATCTTCGCTCAATATCACGAGCGTGCCACCGTTCGTGAGCGCCACGAAGATCTCGAACACCGACGGATCGAAGTTGAAGGTGTTGAGCTGCCCGACTCGATCTCCTCGTCGAACCTCGACGAACCCTGCCTCTTGAACAAGTCCAATCACGTTCGAGTGACTCACTGCCACTCCCTTTGGCCTTCCCGTCGATCCCGATGTGAACAACACATAACATTCCTCTGATCCATTGATCGATGCGATCTCCTCGTCTCCTTCCTCCTCCTCCTCGTCGTTGTCGTTGTCGTTGTTACGATTCGAGAGGTTGATCTCGATCGTCGATGTCGATTGAGAGTCAGAGTGATGGTCGTCGTCGTCGTGATGCTGATGATGATGAGCCATGATCTTGTCGACGAAGCCGATGTTCGAGTCATCGACCATCACAGCTTGCACGTGTGCTTGAGAGATCATGAACGCCAAGCGATCGAGAGGAAACTCGGGATCGAGAGGAACGTATGAGCTGCCGTGCTTGAGAATGCCGAGGATGGCAGCGATGGCATCGATCGAGCGACGCATCGAGATGCCGATGCGAGCTGGAGCCGAGATGTTGTGTCGGTGGAGCAGACGAGCGATCGAGTGTGCTCGGAGAGCGAGCTCACGATACGTGATCGTCAATCTCCCGCTCTCGACTGCAATAGCAAGTGGGTACTCGCGAGCATGCGCCTCGAACAGAGCCACCAACGATCCAGTTGTGCGTGTGCGATTGGGGTGCGTAGGTGGTCGCGTTTGCTCCAGCATGGCATGTTGCTCGTGCGGCGCCAGTAATGCCACCTGCTCGATCTCACACGCAAAGTTCAAAGTGACTTGCTCGAGTACCGACCGCCAGCAGTGCAAGAGCGCCAGCACATCATGGCCAAAGTACTGGTCGGTGTTGAACGAGCAGCTGCACGAGATACCATCCTCGGAGCAGCGCCAGACTTCGAGGCTGAGATCGAACTTGGACCACGGCAGGTGGTCGAGACGGACCGAACGCTGCTGTAATCCTGCGGCCCAAGCAGTGGCTGTCTCCGGAAGCTCGGCTTGGTACGCAAACACGATCTGAAAGAGCGGATGGAGCGTGGGCTCACGCGCTGGGTCAACGGCCGCCACGATCGCGTCGAACGGAGCCTCTTGGTGCTCCATCGCCTGATAGATGCTCGCTTGCACACGGTTCACCAACTGCCCGAACGTTCGGCATTCAGAGAGATCGGCCAAGAGTGGTAGCGTCTTCATCAAGCATCCAAAGACGCCTTCGAGCACTGGTGACCGAGCGGCGAATGGGCAGCCGAGCACGAAGCGCTTCTGGTCGCTCAGCAGGCTCAGAGTCAGCTGCCATGCGGCCAAGAGCACGACGAACGGAGTTGCACCGATGGCACGGCTCTGCTCGAGCACCGTGCGTGCCAACGACTGCGGAAGAGCAAAGTCCATTGCTGCACCACGGTTCGTGATGGCCATCGGTCGTCGTTTGCTCGGGAATGGCAGCGTCAGCGGTGGTGGAAGCGGTGAGAGCGCCTCGATCCAGTACCGCAACGAGCCAGCGTGAGCACCTTGCGCGGCACTCTCGCGTTGCCAACGAGCAACATCCGAGAATTGTAGCGTCGGCGCAGCAGTCGAGTATGCAGCAGCGCCAATATCAGCGACAATGTCGTTGTAGTGCTGCACAAGCTGCCGGAAGAACATGGCGACCGACCAGCCGTCAGCATTCATGTGATGGAAGAGCGCTAGAAACGCGAAGCGTCTCGTCGGTGGCATGTCACTCGCGACCGTACACGACGACTGCTCCGTCGGCAGCTCTCGAATGCTGTACAACCGCAAGCGCGACGTGCCGCTGGCAAGGTCGATCGGAATCACGGCCTCGGCGCAGAGGGTACGCTCGAGAATCGCTGCCGCTTCCGATTCGCTGCAGCCCGCTGGCAGCCATAACTCTTGGCTGCTAAAGGCGCGCGAGAAAGCAACCGACGGCCACACTTTGCGCTGCACGATGCCCGAGGTCGAGAGCAGTGGATCGGAGGCAGCTGGTTGGCTCAAGTCATCATGCTCGAACACGACGCACAGGGCCTCGTGCATCGCGTACAATGCAGCGAGTGCCTGCTCGAAGGCCTCTTGATCGAGGTCGCCGAACAACTCGAACGCGTATGGAATCGTGTAAAAGGCGCTATCGGGAGCGGCGGCCTGCAGAAACCACAGCTGCTCTTGCGTGAACGACAGTGGCAAAGCGTCCCCTGGCTCCGTTCGTCGTGCCGTCAGGCTCGTGATGCTGCTTGTGACGTCGGATTCATGCGCTGCCGCTACCGATGACTCGATAAGCGCCGCCAGCGCTGCTGGAGTCGGAAACTGGAAGACGGATGCGAACGCAACTTCGACCGGAAAGTTGGTATTGATCAGCGCTACCAGCCTGATTGCTCGAAGCGAATGACCGCCAAGTTCAAAGAAGCTGTCGCTTGGGCTCACGTGCTGTGCATCGAGATTAAGGCATTCGGCAAACAACTCGCAGAGCTTGGCTTGCATTCGCTCGGTCGGCGATGAGTGAGTAGTCGCCGTCGCTGTTGGTGAACGCTTGATATCTGACCCTTGCTGGTTCGCCTTGGGACTTGGGC
>Ga0209930_1002722_pt1 | contig 19798 bp, 20 predicted proteins | sample ThiBiot_500_biof_2_FD_183948 | JGI IMG/M metagenome (GOLD analysis project Ga0209930, IMG submission 183948) | Wastewater bioreactor microbial communities from Cape Town, South Africa - Thiocy_cont_500_biof (SPAdes) | ecosystem: Engineered > Bioreactor > Thiocyanate-remediating >... | reverse complement strand
TTCCTGATGCCATCCATGAGTGGCAGCAAATCATCATTATCGTTTCGGTACTTTCCATGGCGCTGGGTGCGGTGGCTGCGATTGGCCAGCCGAACATCAAGCGGATGATGGCATACAGCTCGATCGGTCATATGGGATATGCGCTTCTTGGGCTGGCGGCTGGAACCGGCACCGGCGTCAGGAGTGTTCTTATTTATCTGTTGATCTATGTGGTCACCAATGCGGGGGTGTTTGGTTGCATTCTCGCTATGCAGCGTGATGGAAAAGCGACGGAATCCATATCCGATCTGGCGGGCCTGGCGCGGACGCGGCCAGGCCTTGCGTTCGTTTTTGCATCGCTGATGTTCAGCCTCGCGGGCATTCCGCCGCTCGCGGGATTCTTTGCAAAGTTTTACGTCTTTCTCGCGGTGATAGAGGCTCAGCTTTACGTGCTCGCCGTAATCGGCGTGGTCACCAGTGTGATCGGTGCCTATTACTATCTACGCATCGTCAAGATCATGTATTTCGACGATCCGGCGCCGGCATTCGATAAAGTGTCGGGCCCTGGACTTGGTAGCGTTCTGGCTGCCTCGGGGGCATTCACGTTCCTGTTCATCGTGGGCGCTGCGCCGCTGCTCGGCGCGGCAACGATCGCTGCGCATTCGCTGCTGCCGTGAGCGTTGCTGCGCCATGGCCGGTTGGTTATGGGCGCAAAGCCTTCGACGTGCTGGATTCCACAAATGAAGAAGCGCGGCGCCTGGCGCTGGCTGGTGAGCAGGGGCCGGTCTGGATCACCGCGGGTCGGCAAACGGCGGGGCGTGGGCGGCGCGGCCGTCAGTGGGAAACGGCCTCCGGCAATTTGGCGGCTACGCTGTTCTTGCGGCCCGGCAGACCTGCCGCCGATTGTGCGCAACTCTCCTTCGTCGCGGCGCTGGCTGCGCATGATGTCGTTTCCGGTTATGTCCTATCCGCCGATGTCCGCGTGAAATGGCCAAACGATATTCTGATAGATGGCAAAAAAATCTGCGGCATCCTGCTGGAGTCGGCGAGCAGCGGAACAGCGGTGCCCGATTGGCTGGCCATCGGGCTCGGACTTAATCTGGCGACATCCCCGGAGCGGACCGAGACACCCGCAACCAGCATGGCGGCCTTCGGCGTGCCTGCTCCGGCGCCGGCTGCCGCTTTGCAAGCCCTCGCGGCTTCGTTCGCGGGATGGTATCAATTGTGGCATGAGAAAGGGTTTGCGCCGGTGCGCGAGGCTTGGCTCGCCCGTGCCGCCGGTTTGGGTACGCGGATACGGGCACGGTTGGAAGGCGGGGAGTGGTACGGCGTGTTTGAAGGCATTGATGAAAACGGCGCCCTAATCCTGCGCGAAGCCCAGGGGCGAATTCGTACCATTGCCGCCGGTGAAATCTTCTTCGGTTGAACGTGCCATGCTTCTTGCGATTGACGCCGGTAATACCAACATTGTCTTTGCGGTGCATGATGGCGCCGCGATCCGGGCGGAATGGCGCGCAGTCACCAAAACAAGCCGCACGGCTGATGAATACGCAATTCTGCTGAAACAATTGCTGGACATTGAAGGTCTGGGATTCTCGGACATCGACGCGGCTATCATCGCAACGGTAGTGCCAGCGGCGTTATTCGATCTGCGCCAACTGTGCCGCCGTTTCATGCATTGTGAGCCACTGGTGATCGGTGAGCCGAATGTGGACCTTGGTATCGAGGTGCACATAGACCGGCCGGAGGCTGTGGGTGCCGACCGTCTGGTCAATGCTGTTGCGGCACACGCTGCCTATAAGGGACCGCTGATCGTGGTCGATTTTGGAACTGCTACGACGTTCGATGTCGTCAGCGAGAAGGGAGATTACGAAGGTGGCGTGATCGCACCGGGCGCCAACCTTTCCGCGGAGGCGCTTCATCAGGGAGCGGCAATGCTGCCGCGGGTTGCAATTCAGCGTACGCAAAGCGTGATCGGGAAAGACACCATTCCGGCCATGCAGTCCGGCCTCTATTGGGGGTATGTCGGACTGATTGAGGGGATTGTTTCGCGCGTCAAGGAAGAATACGGAAAGCCGATGAGTGTCGTTGGGACCGGTGGTTTGGCCAGCCTTTTCTATAAACAAATGAATATCATCGATCATCTGGACCCGGATTTGACGATCCGTGGATTAATCCAGATTTACGCGCGCAACACCGGCGCGAAGCCGGCCGCGAACGGTTGATGACCCAGACAGCGGCCGGGTGTGAACTCGTCTTCCTTCCGCTTGGCGGTTCCGGCGAGATCGGGATGAATTTCAACGCCTATGGCTATGGTTCCGCAGATGATCGGGAATGGATCATAGCAGATTGCGGTGTGCTGTTCGGGCGTGAGGCGAATACGCCCGGTGTCGACGTTATCATGCCCGATATCCGTTTTCTGGCAGAGCAGCGTCAGAACGTGCTGGGAATGGTCTTAACCCACGCGCACGAAGACCATATCGGCGCGATCGCGCATTTGTGGCCTCAGTTGCGATGTCCGCTTTTCGCCACTCCGTTTACCGCGCGGTTGATAGAAGAAAAATTGGCGGAAGCGGGGCTTGATGAAGAGGTTGCGGTTACCGTCGTCCCCATAAGCGGTCACGTGGTGTTGGGGCCATTTGAAATCGACTACATCACACTCACCCATTCCATACCGGAGTCGAATGCACTTGCGATCCGCACGCCGCTTGGCGTGGTGGTTCACACCGGCGACTGGAAGCTGGATCCGGAGCCATTACTGGGCTCGGTCAGTGATGCGCCCGCCTTGCGCAAACTGGGCAATGAAGGCGTCCTGGCGCTTGTCTGCGATTCCACCAATGCGTTATCGGCCGGTCATTCCGGGTCTGAAGCTGCTGTTCGTGAAAGCTTGATCAGTTTGATTGCGGGCTTGAAGGGGCGCATCGCAGTGACGGGCTTTGCGTCCAATGTCGCCCGGCTGCAATCGATTGCTCATGCTGCGCGGGCTGCGGGCAGGGAGATTGTGCTGGTTGGCCGGTCGATGCATCGTATCGTCAATGCAGCCCGTGATGTGGGTTGCTTAACGGATTTTCCTGCATCCGTGAGCGAAGATGAAGCGGTTTCGCTGCCGCCAGACCGCGTTCTTTTTCTTTGTACTGGGAGTCAGGGCGAAGCGCGTGCCGCGCTGGCGCGTATCGCGGCTGGCGAACACAACATCAAGCTGGGGCGGGGCGATACCGTCATTTTCTCGTCGCGCATCATTCCGGGGAATGAACTTGCGATTTTCGAATTGCAGAATCGTCTTGCGGCCCTTGGCGTTTCGGTTCTGACCGAGAAAGATCATTTTGTGCATACTTCTGGCCATCCCTGCCGCGATGAGTTGGAGCAGATGTATCGCTGGGTGCGGCCGCACATTGCCGTGCCGGTTCATGGCGAACGCAGGCATATGGAAGAACATGCGCAACTTGCCCGTTCGCTTCAGGTGCCGGAAGCGATTGTTCTTGAGAACGGCCAGATGCTGCGCCTGGCACCCGGGCGGGCCCAGCTTGTCGACGAAACGCCAGCCGGGCGGTTGCACCTGGATGGCCGCATTCTTGTTTCCGAGGGCGATGGGTATGCCCGTGCGCGAAGGTCGCTCGGCTTTGCGGGCTTGATCGCAGTTACCCTGGTTCTGGACCATAAAGGCCGTATTGCTGCGGAACCGACAATCCTGTTTGAAGGGATTCCCGATCCGGTCCGCCAGCCGGTAAATGCGGCGCTGGGTGAGGCATTGCGGCGGCACAATCCGCGCCGGGCCGATGAGGCTGCCCTTAAGGAGGTGGTACGTCTTGCCGTTCGCCGCGCTGCGGCCAATGCCTGGGGTAAAAAGCCCGTGACGCGGGTGGAAGTCATTCGTCTCTAGCGTGCTTGCAGAGTCCGGGATAGCCCCATAAACAGGGGCCGGAACAGCATTGGAGCGCCGTATGATTGGCCGTTTGAATCATGTTGCCATCGCGACCCGCGATTTGGCGGCTGCCACGAGAATCTACCGGGATACGCTGGGCGCAACCGTGACCGGTGCGGTGCCACAGCCTGATCACGGTGTGACAACCGTGTTTGTTGAATTGCCGAACACGAAAATCGAGTTGCTGGAGCCGCTGGGTGAGAATTCGCCGATTGCGAAGTTCTTGCAGAAGAATCCTGGTGGCGGCATCCACCATGTTTGCTATGAGGTGGATGATATTCATGCCGCCGTGAAGCAGATGAAGGAAAAGGGCGCCACCATTACCGGCAGCGGTGAACCGCGCATTGGTGCGCACGGTAAACCGGTGGTGTTTCTGCACCCCAAGGATTTCAACGGAACACTGATCGAGTTGGAGCAGGCCTGAAGAATGCGCGGCGTCGTCCTCAGCGGCGTATTCAGCATCACCTGGTTTCTGGCGCTGTTTGTTTTGCTACCTGTCGGAATGGCGGGTGAGGGGGGCGCAACCGTTCGGATCGGCTGGAAGTTCGTGGTCGCGACTGCGGCGGCTGTCGTGGCTTTGGGTGTATTTTATGGGCTGATCCAGCTGGGGCTTCTGGACATCTAGGCCAAACAAATATCGGGCCCAGAACGGCGAAAGGCCGGTCGCCCGGCCTTTCAAATCCCCTCGTATTCCTCTCCCCGAACTTGGCCGTTCTTGCGCGTTGCAGCCATGCTCAATGTGCATTCTTTACACGCGAATGTGGCATAAGTCACGCAATTTCAGAAGAGGCCGACGGACAGCGCGCGCCAGAATATTGCTCTATGTGGCACCAACGCTTCACTGTGCCGGTGCTTTCTCCGGGGTATGGGGAAATGATCCCTTCGCCAGCGCTGCGACATGAGTGCGAATATCTGCCGGCCAGGCTTCGATAAGGGCCAAAAGCTGAGCTTCATCCTGCCTGTAAAGGCTTCTAAGCGCGTCTTCAAACCGGGGCAGATTGCCGGCCATCGTCTGCATGAAGCCGGCGGCGGCATCCCGTGCGCGCCGCGCTTGCGCGGTTCCATCGTCGTCGCGCCGGGCGTTTTCCACAAGTTTTCGCAGCGCGACCGATGCGCCACCCGGTTGCTGTCCCAGCCATTCCCAATGGCGAGGTAGCAAGGTCACCTCACGCGCTACCACGCCGAGTTTGGGGCGCCCGGGACTGCGCCGTGGGGATTCTGTTCCGGCGCTATTATGGCGTTGCCGGACATCTTGCGCTGTGCCGTGAAGGTCAAGGTCCACCTGTTTGCCGCTCGCATTCTCGAAGATCAGTACAGAGACATCCGGCCGGGTGCCTGTGGCGCTGTGCGCGGCTAGCGCCACGTCCTCCAACGAGCCCGAGGAGATCAGGCAGTTACCCTGAAAGGCGCTGTATGGTGGGATCGATTGGTCTAACATCGCTGGCCACGGCTCAATTGCCAGCGTGTTTTATCCGGGTGAAACGATAATGTCAATTATACCCGGATAAAAATATCAAACCGAGAATGACGTTCCGCATCCGCAGGAAGATGCGGCGTTGGGATTGTTGATCTTGAAAGACGATCCGATCAGGTCATCCACAAAATCGATCTCCGCACCGGTCAGGAAATCCAGCGAAACCGGGTCTACCAGGACCACTGCGCCATCGCGTTGCAGCACCAGATCGTCATCCATCCGGGCGTCATCGATGGTAAAGGTGTATTGAAAGCCCGAGCAGCCGCCGCCCGATACCGCGACACGCAGCATGGCGGGTGCGGTTTCGGTTTTCAGAATTTCGGCGATGCGCTTTGCGGCCCGAGCCGAAACTGTGACGGGCGTGGCTGTTTCCGTAGTCATGCCCCCTTATGTAGTGGCTGGAAGGCCCCGCGAAAAGCCCATGGATAGACCTGCTGGACATTTGTTGGGCCCGTTTTTCGAGGCCCCTTCGGCCAAGGCGTCATTTGCGACCCGTCCAGCCGACAGCCGCGGGCGGCTTTATCCGGAAGCGGAAAGCGCCACCCGGACCTGTTATCAGCGCGACCGGGACCGGCTGATCCATTCCGCTGCGTTCCGCCGGCTGAAGCACAAGACACAGGTTTTTGTGGAACACGAGGGCGACTACCACCGCACCCGGATGACCCACTCGCTGGAGGTGGCGCAGATTGCGCGTTCGATCGCGCGCGTGTTTGCCGTGGATGAGGATTTGGCCGAGGCTTTGGCACTCGCCCACGATCTTGGTCATACCCCGTTCGGACATTCGGGCGAGACCGCGTTGAACCGGATGACGGAGGCGTTTGGCGGCTTCGACCACAACGCCCACGCGCTGCGTCTGGTCACGAAACTGGAACACCGCTACGCCGATTTCGATGGGCTCAATCTCACATGGGAGACACTGGAGGGGCTCGTCAAACACAATGGCCCGATCGCGGCCGGGGTACGCCCGATTCCGGCCCCCATCGTCAGCTTTGATGCCCGCATGCCACTGGAACTGTCGACGTGGCCGGGATTTGAGGCCCAGATTGCGGCACTTTCGGACGATATCGCCTATGTCACGCATGACATCGACGACGGTTTGCGCGCCCATCTTTTTTCGATCGCCGATCTGGCGGAAGCACCGCTCGCAGGGCCGTGCGTGAGGGCTGTGACGGCGCGTTATGGCGATCTGGAACTGGGGCGCTTCATCGGCGAGCTCGCCCGCCTCCTGATGAGTGAGATGATCGGCGACGTGTTTGCCGAAACCCGTGCCCGTCTTGCCGCCAGTCAACCGCAATCGGCCGCGGCTGTCCGGGCCAGGAACAAGGCAACGGTCAGCTTTTCGAACGGGATGACGAAGCTAGTTTCCGATCTGAAGGATTTCCTGTTCGCGCGGATGTATCGCCATCCCCGTGTGACTGTGACCAACGACAAGGCACAAGAGGTTGTCGAGAGCCTCTTCGATGCACTGAGCGGCAATCCCGCGCTGTTGCCGGCCGATTGGGCGGCGAGTTGTGGCGCGCCGCGTGACGCTGTTACAGCAGGAGTCGTGCGGGACTACATTGCCGGTATGACAGACCGCTATGCGCTGCAGGAATATGCCCGTATCTTCCGCAGGGAGATTATGCTGTGACTCGCCCGGACATGATTCACCGGGCGCAGGATGCTAAACTGCCGCTATCCGGAATTCTGTGGAGTTTGAGTGCCAATGGCTAGAATCGAACCGGGCCTCTACGAGCCTTCCGACGATGTCCGCGTCTTTGACGGAGCGGAAGACGATGTGGATGACGAAGGTTCGCGCCTTCCCCTGCTGATCGTGATCGCACTCCTGGTGCTGGCTGCCTTCGCCGGGGTGGTGTGGCTTGCCTATTCCCAAGGTGTACAGCGTGGGCGTCAGGATGTGCCGCGGGTGATTGCGGCCATGTCCGGCCCGGTCAAGTCCGCCCCTGCCAATCCCGGTGGCGCGCAATCGCCTTACAGTGGTTTGAAGATTTATCAGCAGCAGGCGCCCGCTGATGCGGGAGACAAGCCGTTGCCTTCTATCATCACCCCGCCGGGAGAACCGATGTTCTCCGCCTGGGGGCCAAAGCACCATCCGGAAGCGGAGCAGAATGCGCCGCAACAGCAGGTGGCCCAGAGCGCACCGGCGCCGCAGGCCGCGGTACCCGCAGCGGCACCCGCAAAGGCTGAACCGCCACCGGTGAAAGTTGCACAGACGAGCCCTCCGCCGCAGGCAGCCCGGAAACCTGCCGTGCATGAGCCGGCGCCCGTGACCAAAACTCCGCCCCCGGCACAGCAGGCGCCGGCGAAGGCCCCGGCACAAGCTGCGCCAGTCATTCGCCAGGCTGCGGTCGAGAAACCTGCTGCGGCGGCATCTGCTGGCGGTGCCTATGTGCTGCAGATCGGATCGTTCAAATCGGAATCGGAGGCGCAAGCCGGATGGGCGGCCTATCGCAGCCGGCACGCAGGGCTGGTTGGCGGGCTCTCGCCCAGCATCGTTTCCGTCGATCTCGGCGCCAAGGGAACGTGGTATCGCGTCCGTGTCGGCGCCTTTGGCGACCGCGATGCCGCGAATGCGTTCTGCGCGCGCCTCAAGGCCGACGGGGGCAGTTGTTTCCCGGCCAAGGGCTAGGGAACCGCGTTGGCGATGCGGACCCGCGCGATCTATGGCTGTAGCGGTCTGACGCTGACCCCCGAGGAGCGGGATTTTTTTCAGGATACCCTGCCATGGGGATTCATCCTGTTTGCCCGCAACATTGCGGATCGCGATCAGGTTCGCGCGTTGTGTCAGGCGTTGCGTGCGTGTGTCGGTGATGACCATGCACCAATCCTGATCGATCAGGAGGGTGGGCGCGTGGCCCGGCTGGCCCCGCCCGAATGGGAGCCACGGCCGGCCGCCAGGGTGTTTGGTGACATGTACCGCCGAAACCCCGAAGGCGCGCGGGAAGCGGCTTATCTGAATGCCAGGCTGATCGCGCACGATCTTGCCGAAGTCGGAATCAATGTCGATTGCCTGCCGGTACTGGATGTGCCCGCACCCGATGGCAGCAATGTAATCGGGGATCGTGCTTTTTCCGATGACCGGTCCGTTATCATCGAATTGGGACGCACGGTGATCGAAGGGTTGATCGACGGTGGTGTCCTGCCGGTGATGAAGCATATCCCCGGCCACGGACGCGCGACGGCGGATAGCCATCTGGAATTGCCGCACGTCGCGGCCGCAGGCGATGCGTTGAGCGCAGTCGATTTTGTGCCCTTCCGAAGCCTCAATGCCTGTCCGATGGCGATGACGGCCCATGTCGTTTACGAAGCCTTGGACAATCAGCGGCCCGCCACCACCAGTGCGCGCGTGATTCGGGACGTGATTCGCGGGGAGATCGGGTTTGAGGGGGTGCTGATCTCCGACGACCTTTCGATGAAAGCGCTCACAGGTTCCATCGGCTCGCGGGCTCGCGCAGCCCTGTCGGCAGGGTGCGATATCGTGCTTCACTGTAACGGCAGAATCGAGGAGATGCGCGAGGTGGCGGAATTCACCGGGCCACTGGAAGGGGTGACGCTGAAGCGGACGGAGGCTGTGCTGGCCCACCCGAGGACGGTAGGGCCCTTCAACTGGGTCAAGGCGCAGCGCCGGCTATCGGAATTGCTGGCGGCCGTATGAGTGCATTCAACGAAGCGTTTGACAGCTTTGACGCATCCAACGATGCGGCGCCGGAGGAGGCGCTGGTCGTTGCCGTCGACGGGTTCGAGGGACCGCTCGACCTGCTTCTGACGCTGGCGCGGAACCAGAAGGTCGATCTGGCGAAGATCTCGGTTCTGAAGCTTGCCGAACAATACCTTGAATTCATTGAAGCCCTCGGTCCCAGGAAACTGGAACTTGCAGCTGACTATCTGGTGATGGCGGCGTGGCTTGCCTATCTCAAATCGCGCCTGTTGTTGCCGCAACCGCCGAGCGCCGATGGTGAGCCTTCGGTTGACGAAATGGCCGCGCGCCTGCGCTGGCGCCTGCAGCGGCTGGAGGCCATGCGTGAAGCCGCGGCGCGGCTGATGGCGCGGGACCGGTTGGGCCGTGAGATTTTTGCCCGCGGCGCGCCGGAGCCGGTCAACGTCGTCCGTCTGCGGACACATACCGATACCCTCTATGACCTGTTGACCGCCTATTCGACCCAGCGGGTGCGGCGTGTGGGCGGCGGCATGTATCAGTTGCCCAAGGTGGCCGTTCTGCAGATCGAGGAGGCACGCGCGCGGCTGGAGCGCATGTTGGGTAAACTGCCGGAGTGGAGTGTTCTGAGTCGGCTTTTACCGCTGGATTGGAACTCCGGAACCAGGAAGCGGTCGGCGCTGGCCAGTACGCTTCTGGCCTGTCTGGAGATGACGCGGGACGGGCGGCTGGAGCTTCAGCAGTTGAAGCCGTTTGGTGAAGTGTTTGTAAGGGATCGCAGCGATCCACGAGCGGAGGTGACGTCATGAACCGCATGGTCCGTCTGGTGGAGATTGAACAAGAACAAGAAACAGAGATGGCTGACGAGTGTATTGCAGCAGAAGAAGCCGGCGCGGATGCAGACGACAGGGATGCGCCGCGCCATATGGAACATTTGCGGATGGTCGAAGCCCTGTTGTTCGCTTCGTCAGAGCCCCTGGAGCAGAAGGCGCTGGCGGCGTCGCTGCCCGAGGGCGCGGATGTCGACGGACTGTTGGTGGAGCTTCAGCAACTCTATGAGGGCAGGGGCGTAACCCTCACCAAAGTCGCGGGAAAATGGCAATTCCGTACCGCGCCCGATCTGGCTTTTCTTTTGCGGCGTGAGCAGCCGGAGCAGAAGCGCCTGTCCCGTGCCGCGATTGAGACATTGGCCATTATCGCCTATCACCAGCCCGTCACGCGTGCCGAGGTTGAGGATATTCGTGGCGTGATGCTCTCCAAGGGCACGCTGGATGCCCTGATGGAAGTGGGCTGGATCAAAATCCGCGGCCGCCGGCGGACACCGGGCCGGCCGGTAACCTATGGCACGACAGACGCCTTCCTGATCCAGTTCGGGTTGGAGAGTGTCAGCCATCTGCCGGGTGTTGACGAGTTGAAGGCGGCCGGATTTCTGGAGGCCATTCCACCGTCGGGGCTGGATGTACCGAGCCCGTCTGCCGATCTGGCGCCGGATGAGGACCCCTATGTGGAGGGCGAGGAGGTGGAAGACCTCGCCACGGGCGAACCTGCGCCGGAGTGACACGGCCGGGTACCCCCGTCAGCTATCAAGCCAAACCTGTCGTTAACGGAAACTGACTAATCTGCCGTGTTTTGGAGGCGCGCGCAGTGATCAGCTATGTCGACCGTTCGGTTCGTTATCTCAATGCTCTGGGAAATGCGTCGACCAGCCGTGTCCTGAACCTGATGGCGGTGGCGATCGTGCACGGTGAGGACGATGCGTACAAAGGGCATCCGCTGTTCCAATCGCCAGTGATCAATTCGGCCATCATTCTGAAACACCGGCTGCGGGCCGACGAGACCTATCTGTTTCCCACACCGCGCAGTATCGCCACGAAGGTCATCGTACCGTTCGATCGTCGCGACCTGCGTCTTGGCGGGCGCTCGTTCTTCTTCGAGCAACGCGGATTCCGCGAAGCCATGGAGGAGATCGGGAACTACAGCGATGGCGCGATCCACCGGGATCTGGAAGTTCTGAAGCTGATCAATGCCATTCCCTCGCTGGATCCGTTTTTGCTGCGCGAACATCTGCGCAACAATCAGCATGACGTGGCGGATTGCTATTTTGCGATTTCGGCCGCCGATCAGACGCGGATGTATGAGTATGTGGCGGATTCCGTGCGCACCCTGATCGCGTTGGCGACAAACGGGGGTAGCGGCCGGGAAACGTCCACTTCGAAAGTGGTGTCCGCCCTGCTCTCAACGGAAGTGGATGAAAAGCTGGCGCCCCTGCGCACGACACTCATGCTGGACGGCGAGGCGTTTCGGGAGGGTGTGTTCAGCTGGCGGGGATTTCTCTACTACAAATGGTCGATGCTGAATGTCTGGCCCGAAGTGCGCGAGGTGCTGGGCGAGATCAAGGCCATCCGGGTCAGCGGCGCACAAAGCCCGGACGATCTGGCCTATATCAACGCCTCCAAAAACCGGATTATCGACTGTGTCCGCCGCGCCAGTGCGCAGGTCAGCAAAACGCTGAAGGTCTATGACAACGCCTATGCCCAGCTTGTGGAACATGGGCAGCCGGCCGCTTTCCGCGACTTTCTTCTGGGCGCGCCGAAGATGTTCCTCACCATTGGCGATACGCTGGGCGCGATCTCCCACATTTCAAGCTTCTGGCGTTACCGCTTCCCGAAAGGGCATTCTGGCCGCGCCGATGCAGAAGAACTGATCACGATCTTTCAGGACTTCGAATCCGGCTTTGTGGCACCGGCCTCGCCGACAGCTTCCGCGGCGTAGCCCGTTCTGTTCATATAGGCGTAGATAAAAGCGAACCATCGAGCGTGCCGACTGTCCTTCCAGCAACGATGCCGCGCGATCGCCGCGACGGCATGATTCACGCGCTCTGGGATGAACTGGCGCGGTTTCCTATGGCTGACGCCGAAGTGGCCTGCCGGCACCTGATGCAAACCCTGGCCGCATGGCTGAAAGCCGACAATGCTGCCTGGGTTGGTACGGCACGTTTGCTGGACGGCAAACAGGCGGTGCGCGATCCGATGTGCGGCTGGCGGTCGCGAACGGTGATGTTTCTCAAGGGAAATCGCTGCGGTGCTGAAGCAGAGCGTTCACACCACGCACACGCATATCAAGCAGGTTTATCGCAAATATGGCGCCAAAGGGCGAGCCGGCTTGATGGCAATCTGGCTGTCGCGCTGGTGAGCTACCGCCTGGCGCGCATGTGAGCGCGCATCCCCTGATCAGGGGATTTTTTCCCGTAGATCGCCGGCTTACGGTCGCCCCAGAATAAAAGGGGTTTGCCTATGAAACTGTTCAGACTGGTGGCGCTGGCGCTGCCCGGTTGCGCTTTGGCTTTTGCCGCTCTTGCGTCGCTCTCGTCCGCGCGCGCGGATGTGATTTATTCCACGTTTGGTCCCGGCGACAGCTATGGTCCAGCCTGCGCGCCCAGTTGCGGTTATGCGGTGGTGGTGGGAGGGCCGACGCTTGCGGTGCCATTCACCATCGGCAGCACAGACATGCAATTCGATTCCTTCACCATCGCACTGTCGAACGGCTCGGAGACGATGAATTTCGCGCTGATGTCGGCAAAGGACGGTGCACCCGATGCGGTGCTGGAGACGTTTGCGTTTAACGGAACGGGCTGGCCCGGCCTGACGGGGCCCGTGACGACCAATTCGGTGCTGCATCCGGTGCTTGAAGCCGGGCAGACCTATTTCATCGCGGCGCCCTGCTGTCAGTATGATGGCTATTACACCTGGTCGTTTAATGCGCTGGGTGTGACGGGATATATCGCAGGCTATCCGTGGAGCGGCTACGGCGAGCAGGCGGGTTTGCAACCGGTCGTGCGGGTGGAAGGGACACCGCAGGCGACGAAGGCCCCCGTTCCAGAACCGGCAACATGGGCGATGATGATGGCGGGTTTGGGATTTGCCGGTGTGACGCACCGCCGGAAGCAGCGGATTGCTGCGTGCAACTGAACTCGTTTTCCGGGCCACTGTGCGCGGCTCAGGCCGTTTCCACAACGACGGCCTCGCCCTTTTTGAGGGCGAGGGCCAGACGGCCATCGCGCAAGGCGCGCGCGTCATTGCCGAAGACATCGGCGCGCCAGCCCTGAAGGGCGGCAACGCCTTCATCTTCAAAGGCCGCGAGCCGGTCAATGTCGTCTGCATTGGCGATCAGGCGGGGGGCGACACGCGCCTCGTCGGCGCGCAGGCGAAGCAGGGTCTTGAGCAGATCGATAGCGGCTTGCGAAGGCTCCCGCTTCCGGCGCGGGCGTTCGGCCGGCATGTCCGCCGGCGGGGAGGCCTCGCGGCCTTCGCGGATCGCATCGAGCAATGCCTTGCCATAACGTGAGGTGGCAAAACCTTTTGGAATGGCCCGCATACGCTCCAGCGCATCGGCCGTTTCGGGCGGATGGGCTGCGATCTCCAGCAGCGCATCGTCCTTCAGGACGCGGCTGCGGGGAATATCGCGGGTCTGTGCTTCCCGTTCACGCCATGCCGCCAGGGTCGCCAGCATCGCCACGAAGCGGCGACTGGCCGTGCGCAGCTTCATACGCTTCCACGCCTGTTCAGGTTCGAGCCTGTAGAGCGCGGGGTTCTGCAGGGCCGCAATCTCTTCCTGTACCCAGGAGGCGCGGCCGCTCGTACGCAACTCCTCCGCCAGTTTTTCATACACAATGCGCAGATGGGTGACATCGGCCAGCGCGTATTCAAGCTGCCGCGGGCTCAAAGGGCGGCGGCCCCAATCGGTGAAGCGGGCAGATTTGTCGACCTCGCCATGGGCGAGCTTGCGCGATAGTGTTTCGTAGGAGGCCGCCTCGCCGAAGCCGCAGACCATGGCCGCGATCTGGGTATCGAACAGCGGATCGGGGATGACGCCGCCCTGCTGGAAAAAGATTTCGATATCCTGCCGTGAAGCGTGCAGCACCTTCACGATCTTCGGATCGGCCAGAAGGGCATAGAAGGGCGACAGGTCGATCGAGTCCGCCATCGGGTCGATGATCGCCTCGACATCCTTTGAGGCGGCCTGGATCAGGCAGAGCTTGGGCCAATAGGTCTGATCGCGCATGAACTCGGTGTCGAGCGCGATATAGGGGGCCTTGGTGAGTTCGGTGGCGAGGGCCTTGAGATCCTCGCTGGTGGTTACAATCCGCATGACAAGGCTATAGCGGATTCGGCGCGGGCAGGTATATGCGCCGAATTGGCGGGCTGTGGCGGGCTGTGCCTGAGCCTTGCTTCGCCCTGGGCCTTAGGGGGAGAGGCCGACCGTGCGGCCGGGAAAGCCCGCCGCGTCGAAATAAGGCGTCTCGCCCACCATCTGCATGTCGAGCACGGTTTCGAGCCCATCCGGGCCGGGTGCCGAGGCAACCCGCTTCCGTGTTGCCGTCACCGGCTCGCCGCCCGTAATGGCCTCGCCAATCACACGGCCCTTCAGGGCGCCTTTGGAGGGCAGTGTGATGCCCGCCAGATGGGCCATGGTCGGCACGATATCGGCATTGCTGACCGGCGCAGGGTCTGCAAAGCCCGTTTTGAAATCCGGCCCGATGGCGGCCATGAAATTGCGGGTCTCGGCGCGGCTGAAGCTGCCGTGCATGCCCTGACCGGTCTTAAGCGGTGAATCGGTGACTTCCGCCGTGCACATCAGCGGATCGGGGCAGCCGGTGGAGAAGGAGCGGAAGTTCACATAGATCGCCGGTTGCAGGGTTTTCGCCGAACCCATCAGGCCGACCGCGCTCATCGGCAAGGTGCCGGGGATTTTGCCAAGCCCGTCATTCACGAACAGGCCGCTGACGTAATCCTGTTTCATCAGCACAGCGACCACATCGCGGGCACGCTCCCTGGCGTTGCGGCCCGGCAGATAGATCAGGCTGGAGCCGCCATTGGCGGCCACGATGATGTCGGGATGCTTTGCGCTGCCGCCGATATGGGCCGAGCCATAGCTTGGTGTTTCACCCTTCTCATACGCGATACGGGCGAAGTTCTTGTAGGGATTGTAGAGCGGCAGCTTGAGCGCGCTGGCGATATCGAGGGCGACGAAGCCGGGCGGCAGTTCGCCGGGCGCACCCTTTTGGGCGGCAGGCTTCGCGGCGACGCTGGTGGCGCTTTGCCGGGCGATGGTGGCAAAGCCGTGGTCAGCCGTGACGAAGATATTGGTATTGCTGTCGAGGTCGAGGGTTGCCAGCGCATCGAGGATCATGCCGAAGGCGGTGTCGGCGTCGCGCACGCCGGCCTCCGCCGTCGGGCTGTTGATGCCGGGCCGCACTTCGCCGAGGCTGTCTTTGGTGCCGTGCTGCGAGGCATCGGGATCGCGCGACCAGAACACCAGCACGAAGGGTTTGCCGCTAGCCTTGAGCCGGGGCAGCACGACGCGGGCGGCCAGCTTCGCCAGATAGACCTGTTGGGTGTAGTTCGGCACCGAGACCGGCGGTGTTCCGGGCGTGACAAAGGCCTCCGTCATTGCCTTCTGGAGATCGGGTGGCAGGGGATAGCCGCCTTTATTGCCGGTGGCATCGTCGATGATGACGGTGCCGCTGTTGTCGTTCGCGGCGGTCAGGGCCTGAATGCGGGCAGGGCCCTGTTTGCCGATCACGGCGGTGGCGAAGCCTGCCTTGCGGGCCGCATCAACGAAGCTGGTCTCGTTCAGGTAATTGCCGCCGAAATGGGCGCTGACTTCATCGAGGATCTCATTGTCCTCCAGAAACGGCAGGGTGGTGCCGCCCAGAGCCGCGACCGGGAAACCGGTATAGATCACATTGGCGAAATCGCCGGTGTCGCCGATGTAATGGCCGGTGGCGATGGCCGAGGCATTGACGGTCGTGAGCGTGGGGTAGAGCGAGTGGCTGTTGGTGAAATCGACACCGGCCTGTTTCAGACGGGCGAGGTTCGGTGTCCGCTCCGGCGTGACGGAGCCATAGCGCAAGCCGTCCGCCACGAAGATGACCGTGTTCCGGGTTGGCTTGGCGCTGCCGGCCGCGGCGGCGCCGAGCGGGGCCGCGAGAACGGCGGCAATGAGGATGGCGACGGCGAAACGGATGCTGCGCATGGTAAATCCGGCTTTCCGCCGGCCCCCTTGTTAAGTCTTTCCCCTACAATCCAATTGTGACAATCCTGCTGGTAATCCCACTGGTAATCCCATTGGGCCTGCCGGTTCCGGCGGACTTGACCGGGGACTTCATTCTCCGCCACATACGGCGCTTTCCACGGGGCAAAAATGCACGCCTATCGCACTCACAATTGCGGCGAACTGCGCAAGGAACATGTTGGCAACACGGTCAGGCTTTCGGGCTGGGTCAACCGGCGCCGGGACCATGGCGGCTTGCTGTTCATCGACCTGCGCGACCATTACGGCCTCACCCAATGCGTGGTGGAGCCGGATGCCGCCGCCTTTGCCGAGGCCGACCGCTGCCGCTCCGAATGGGTGGTGACGCTGACCGGCAAGGTGGTGGCGCGCACGCCGGAGACCGTGAACCCCGATCTGCCGACCGGCGATATCGAACTGCGGATCGCCGAGGTGGCGATACAGTCGGTGGCGCAGGAATTGCCGCTGCCGGTGTTTGGCGATCTGGAATACCCTGAAGATACAAGGCTGAAATACCGCTTTCTTGATCTGAGACGTGAACGGCTGCATCGCAACATCACCTTGCGGTCCCATGTCATCGCGTCGATCCGCAGGCGGATGATTGCGCAGGGTTTCACCGAATTTCAGACCCCCATCCTGACCGCATCGTCCCCCGAAGGGGCGCGCGATTTTCTGGTGCCGAGCCGGATACATCCGGGCGAATTCTATGCCCTGCCGCAGGCCCCGCAGCAGTTCAAACAGCTCATCATGGTGGCGGGATTCGACCGCTATTTCCAGATTGCGCCGTGCTTCCGTGATGAAGACGCCCGCGCTGACCGCAGCCCGGGGGAGTTCTATCAGCTCGACCTCGAAATGAGCTTTGCCACGCAAGACGATGTTTTTGCGGCGGTTGAGCCGGTTCTGCATGGCCTGTTCACCGAATTTGCCAATGGCCGCGATGTGGGCCCGGCACCATTCCCGCGCATTCCCTACGACGAGGCGATGCTGAAATACGGGGTGGACAAGCCCGACTTGCGCAACCCGATCGTGATTGCCGATGTGAGCGCGGTGTTCGCGCGCGAGGACGTGGCATTCAAGGCCTTCAAGGGCAAGGTGGTGCGGGCGATCCCGGCACCGGGGGCGGGGGCACAGCCGCGCTCCTTCTTCGACAAGTTGAACGATTGGGCGCGCAGCGAGATGGGGGCGGCGGGCCTCGGCTATATTGTGTTCGAGGAGGACGGCGGCAAGCTGACCGGCAAAGGCCCGATTGCGAAATTCATCCCCGAAGACGGGCTGGCCGAACTGGCGCGGCTGTCCGGCGTAAAGGGTGGCGATGCGCTGTTCTTCGCGGCGGACCGCGAGGCGCGGGCGGCAGCGCTGGCGGGGCAGGCGCGCATCCGGCTGGGGCGTGAACTCGGCCTGATCGACGAAAAGAAGTTCGCCTTCTGCTGGATTGTCGATTTCCCGATGTATGAATGGAATGAGGATGAGAAGAAGATCGACTTCTCCCACAATCCGTTTTCGATGCCGCAATTCGACCGCGAGAAATTCCTCGCGCTGAGTACGGCGGACCGCGACACCATCCTGGGCCTGAAAGCCTATCAATACGACATCGTGTGCAACGGCATCGAACTGTCGAGCGGGGCGATCCGCAATCACGATCCCGATGTGATGCTGAAGGCGTTCGAGATCGCGGGCTATGCGCGGGAGGAGACCGAGGCGCGGTTCGGCGGCATGTTGAACGCGTTCCGCTATGGCGCGCCGCCGCATGGCGGCACGGCGCCGGGGATCGACCGCATCGTGATGCTGATCGCGGGCGAGGAAAATCTGCGCGAGGTGACGATGTTCCCGATGAACCAGCAGGCGCAGGACCTGATGATGGGGGCGCCGAGCGCGGTTTCGGCGAAGCAGCTTCGCGAGCTTCACATTCGCGTGGTGATGCCGGAGAAGGCCTGAGCTTTTTTTCGGCCTGTTCCTTAGCCTCTTCCGCCGCGAAGAGCGCGCGGGCAAGCCGGATGTGCCCCCACATGGTGCGGAGATGGGCGCGAAAGCGGGCCCGCTCGGCCCGAGCTTCCGCTGTATGGTGCCCCGATTTCAGCGCATTGCGATTGCCCTTCGGCGCACCGGCGCGGGCGGCTTGTTGAGGCTTTTCAACGGCTTCACCCCCGGGAGCGTGACGCTGATTGTTTTTCGAAAATTTTCCGCAGGGCCGCGTGCGGGCGGCCAGCCGATAGCGCGCGCGAGCGCGGCGCTCAAGCTGGGCGATGATTTTTTCGGCTTCGGCAAGGCGGATCGTTTCCATGCCGGATTATATGGGTGGGCGAGAGGGGTGGTGGATAACGAAACGGCGGGAAAGTTTGGTGGCCCCCCTCCCGATCCGCTGGCCGCGGATCGACCTCCCCCGTAACCACGGGGGAGGAGGGAAGATTCTGTTATGAAAAATAAAACTGTCATGGCCCGCCGGAGTGCGGGCCATCCAGGTAGAATTCGGCAAATTCTTGCAGGAAGGCACACAGATAATTCTGCAACAGAGGGTGCAACACCAACTGGGCGGCCCGCACTCCGGCGGGCCGTGACAGCGGGGCGATAGCAGTTACTGCACCGGGATCCAGATCGTGACGCCGCCGTTGCCAGTGCGGGTGTCGAAGGTTTCGTTGTGGCGCTGGAAGCCGGGGGCTTCCGCAGGAATCTTTCCGCTGGCCGGGAACCAGTCGTTCCAGATCGTGCTGTAGGTTTGATCCAGCGCGGAGATATGCCCGTCATGCGCAAACACCGCGTAAGTGGCGGGCGCCAGGGTGAGGCTGGTGAGGCCGTTGGGAACGGTGCCGAAGCGTGAAACCTCCGCCGCGCAGACGTAAGCCATCTCGCCCATTTCATCCTGCGTGTTGATGCCGACGGGGATGGCGGCCGTCTTGTCCTCGATCCAGGCATAGTGATCGGTCATGAAACGCTGCCATTGGGCGGGGATGGTCTGCGTGCCGCCGTAGAATATCCGTTCGCGCAGGCCGACGAACAGAAGCTCCCCCAATTGGCGGAAATCCGGTTCGGACAGCGGCGCGGATGTTTGCGGCAGATGACGGATCGCATCGGTGAGCGCGAGGCCCGTGATCGATTCCGCCTTGCGCAGGTCTTCGGGTGTTTTGCCGAACTGAGTTTTGAAGGCGCGGGAGAATGCTTCGTGCGAGCCGTAACCGGCATCGAGTGCGACATCGAGAATATCACCGGCGCGGGCGGCGAGTGCGTAAGCCGCCTCCGTCAGCCGGCGGCGGCGCACATATTCCATCACCGTCATGCCGGTGGCATCGCCGAAAGCATGCGCGAGGTGAAAGCGGGAGACATCGCAACGCCGTGCGATTTCACCGAGCGAAAGATCGCAGCCAAGATTGCGTTCGATGGCGAACAGAGCCTTGTTGGTGACGGACATGTGCGCGGCCTTTCGCGGAGGGGAAGTTTCGCGCGATTTTAGGGCCAGGGAAATGTGTGCGCTTGATCGGCGTTGCGGTGCGGTGGGTTCCGTGCCCCCCTCCGCCGTCGCTTCGCGCCGCCACCTCCCCCGCAGGCGGGGGAGGAGAAGTGGGGATGCTGGATAAGTGAAATAGAACTGTCATGGCCCGCAAATGCGGGCCATCCAGGTGGAGTCCAGCAGATTTCTGTAGGAAGACATGCAGATAGTTCTGCAACAGAAGGTGCGATGCCAACTGGGCGGCCCGCATTTGCG
>Ga0209930_1002713_pt1 | contig 19861 bp, 15 predicted proteins | sample ThiBiot_500_biof_2_FD_183948 | JGI IMG/M metagenome (GOLD analysis project Ga0209930, IMG submission 183948) | Wastewater bioreactor microbial communities from Cape Town, South Africa - Thiocy_cont_500_biof (SPAdes) | ecosystem: Engineered > Bioreactor > Thiocyanate-remediating >... | reverse complement strand
TAATCGTCCAGCATCGGGCCGGGCGGCTTGCCGATGCGCGGGATATAGGGCGCGTAGGCCGCGCGGACGATCCGCTCGACGGCGGGCCGGTCGGCCGGGCCGGCCTGACGGACCGCCGGCTCAGCCAAGCCGCACGCTGCCCGCGGTGAAGGCGGTGGCGGCGGAAAGCTGGAACTGCTGCAGAACGGCGGCGGCGCCGCCGGCGACGACGAGGCAGGCAATCACGGCGACGACGAAGGACCTCATGGCGCGCACTCCCTGACCTCCCCTGATTAAGGGCGGCGCTGCCCGGCCGCAAGACCTTCCCTCCGGCCGGGGCTTGCGCCACCATCGCCCGGCAACAAAGGGGGAATGCGCCATGTGGGAAGCCAGCGAACGATATCCGGACCCGAACGTGGTGGTGATGGACCCGGCCTTCGCCAAATACCGCCTGCCGCTGGCCTCGGTGGAGCGGCTGGCCACCGGCTGCCGCTGGTCGGAGGGGCCGGTGTGGTTCGGCGACGCCCGCTGCGTGCTGTGGAGCGACATCCCCAACAACCGCATCCTGCGCTGGGACGAGGAGACCGGCGCCACCACGGTGTTCCGCAAGCCCTCCAACAACGCCAACGGCAACACCCGCGACCGCCAGGGGAGGCTGGTCACCTGCGAGCATGACAGCCGCCGGGTGACCCGCACGGAATACGACGGGTCCATAACTGTCATGGCGGATAATCATAACGGCAAGAAGCTGAATTCGCCGAACGACGTGGTGGTCAAGTCCGACGGCTCGATCTGGTTCACCGACCCGCCCTTTGGAATCCTTGGCTATTACGAGGGCCACAAGGCGGATTCCGAGCTGGCCCCGGCGGTCTGGCGGATCGACGGGCAGACGGGCGCGCTCAGCATGGTGGCCGACGACATCCCCGGCCCGAACGGCCTGGCATTCTCGCCGGACGAAAAGCTGCTCTACGTCGTCGCCTCCCGCGCCGAGCCGCGCGACATCCGCGCCTATGACGTGGTGGACGGCGCGAAACTGGCCAATCCGCGCATCGTGGTGCACAGCGAGGGCGGCACACCGGACGGGTTCCGGGTGGATGTGGACGGCAATCTGTGGTGCGGCTGGGGGATGGGCGACCCGGAACTGGACGGGGTGCGGGTGTTCACCGCGCAGGGCCAGCCGATCGGCCATATCCGCCTGCCGGAGCGCGCCGCCAATCTGTGCTTCGGCGGGCTGCACCGCAACCGGCTGTTCATGGCGGCCAGCCACGGGCTGTATGCGCTGTATGTGAACACCCAGGGCGTGGCGGGGGGCTGAGGCCCGATGTTCCAGCCGCCGGAGACATTCTGCGGCCTGCCGCCCGGCCCGCCGGGGGCCGGCAGCCGGGTGGCGGTGCTGGGGGTGCCGTATGATTGCGGCATCCACCCGTTCCGCGTCGGCTCGCGCGAGGCGCCGGTGTTCGTCCGCCGCGCCTCCCGCCTGCTGCGGCGCCACCATGCCAGCCTGGGCGATTTCGACGTGGCGGCGCGGCTGGGCGCGGTCGATTGCGGCGACGTGGCGCTGGTGGCCGGCCGCCCCACGCTCGCCTTCCCGGCGATCGAGGCGGCGGCGGGCGTGCTGCTGGATGCCGGCTGCGTGCCGCTGGCGATCTGCGGCGACGGCTCCGGCTCGCTGCCGCTGATGCGCGCGGCGGGGCGGCGGCATCCCGGCCTGGTGGCGCTGCATATCGACAGCCATACCGACGCCTACGAGCCGGGGGAGGAGGACCCGCTGGACCCCTCCACCCAGTTCACCCATGCCGCCGCCGAGGGCATCATCGATGTCGCCCGCTCCTGGCATGTCGGCATTCGCGGCTTCACGGCGGTGCCGGGGGTGGTGGCGCGCACCCGCGCGCTGGGCTACGGCGTGGTGACCACCGAGGACCTGCTGCGCCGCGGCTTCGCGCAGACCATGGCCGAGTTCCGTGACCAGGCGGCAGGGCGGCCGGTGTATCTGTGCTGGGACATGGACATCTTCGACCCCGCGGTGGCGCCGGGCGTGTGCACGCCGACCTGGGGCGGGCTGAGCGCGCGCGAGGGCATCGAGCTGATGCGCTGCCTGTCCGGGCTGGACATCGTGGCGATCGACTTCAACACGGTCAGCCCGGCCCAGGACAGCAACGAGCAGGCGGCCTTCCTGTGCGGCCACATGATGCTGGAGGCGATGCTGCTGCTGTGCCGGCAATTCGGGCTGGACCGGTGACGCGCCGGGGCGCCTGAAGGAAGGCAGGTTCACAAAGAGGCGGAGAGGCGAAGAGAAGGCATGATTCAAATCGCTTCGCCTCTCCGCCTCCTTGTGAATCCTTCCCTGCTTCCTCAGGCCGCGAGCCCGCGTAACGCCGTGGCGAGCGCCGCGATCGCGCCCGGCCAGTCGCCGTAGGATGGCTGGCGGAACTGGCGCAGCGTGGGGTACCAGGGGCTGTCGGACCGCCCCAGCAGCCAGCGCCACTCGCTGTCGAAGCGGTTGAGCAGCCAGACCGGCCGGCCCAGAGCGCCGGCCAGATGGGCGACGGCGGTATCGACGCTGACGACCAGGTCCAGCCCGGCCACCAGGGCGGCGGTGTCGGCGAAATCGTCCAGCTCGGCGGTCCAGTCGTGCAGCGCCAGGCCCGGCGGCGGCGGCTCGGCGCCGGCCCGGCCTTTCTGGAGCGAGACGAAGCTGACCCCCGGCACCGCGCCCAGCCCGGCCAGGGCGGCCAGCGGCAGCGAGCGGCGGCGGTCGATCGGGTTGGCGCGGATATCGGCCAGGGCGGCGTTGCCGGCCCAGGCGAGTCCCACCTTGCGGCCGGGCAGGGCGGCCAGCCGCGCCCGCCAGGCCGCCGCCGCCGCCGGATCGGGGTGCAGATAGGGCACGCCGGCCGGGATGCCGCCCAGCCGCAGGCCGAGCGCGTGCGGCAGGCTCAGCAGCGGGCATTCACGGTCGAACGGCGGCAGCTTCGCGCCGGCTTCCACCACCTCCGCCACGCCCGCCAGCGTGCCCAGCAGCCGGCGCAGCGGCGGCGGCGCCTCCAGCACTACCCGCGCCTGCCGCGCCACCAGTGGGGCGAAGCGGCAGAATTGCAGCGTGTCGCCAAGCCCCTGCTCGGCATGCAGCAGCACGGTGCCGCCGGGCGGGGCGGCGCGGTCCCAGCGCGGCTGCGTGAAGGCGCGGCGGAGGCGGGCGCCGGCGGCGGTGCGCCAGCGCCATTCGTATTCCCGCCAGCCCTCGCGGTACTGCCCGTCCAGCAGCAGCGTCTCGGCCAGTCCCAGATGCGCGTCGGCCAGGGCGGGGTTCAGCGCCACGGCGCGGCGCTGGCAGGCGATCGCCTCGCGCGCCCGGTGCAGCCGGGCCAGCACCAGGCCCTGGTTGACCGCCACGAAGGGGTCTGCCGGATCCAGCCGCGCGGCGATGGCCAGGCTGTCCAGCGCCGCCTCCAGCCGGCCGCGCGCGGTCAGCGTGGTGCCCAGCGCGTTGTGCGCCGCCGCCAGCCCGGGCCGCAGCGCCACCGCCCGGCGCAAGGCCGCCTCGGCCGATTCCAGCCGGTCCATCGCTTTCAGCGCGATGCCCCGGTTGGCCCAGGCCTCGGCGTAGTCCGGCCGGGCGGCGAGCGCGGCGTCGTAGGCGGCCAGCGCCGCCTCGCCCGACCCGAGCAGGTTGCCCAGGTTGTTGTGCGCCTCGGCCAGCCCCGGGTCCCGCGCGGCGGCACGGCGATACAGCCCGATCGCGGCCTCGCGGCGGCCGGCGGCGGCGGCGGTGACCGCCTGGTTGTACAGCGCCACGGCATCGCCCTCCGCCGCGCGCGCCGCCAGCGCCGTGGCCAAGGCGGCGACCGGGGTGGCCCAGTCGCCCGGCGCGGGCTGGCGGAACTGGCGCAGCGTGGGGTACCAGGGGCTGTCCTCGCGCCCGTGCAGCCAGCGCCAGTCGGTGTCGAAGCGGTTCAGCAGCCAGACCGGGCGGCCGAGCGCGCCGGCCAGATGCGCCACCGAGGTATCGACGCTGACCACCAGGTCCAGCCCGGCCATCAGCGCCGCCGTATCGGCGAAATCATGCAGTTCGGCGGTCCAGTCGTGCAGCGCCAGGCCGGGCGGCGGCGGCTGGCGGCCGGGCGGGCCCTTTTGCAGCGAGACGAAGCAGACGCCGGCCACCCCGGCCAGCGGCGCCAGTTGCGCCAGCGCCAGCGAGCGCCGGCGGTCGGCCTGGTCGGTGGCGCCGCGCCCGCCCAGCGCCGGGTTGCCGGCCCATGTCAGCCCCACCTTCAGCCCCGGCAGGGCGGCCAGCCGTGCCTGCCACGCGGCGGCGGCGGCCGGGTCGGCGCGCAGATAGGGCACCGGGCTCGGCAGCGCCTCCAGCGTGACGCCGAGCCGGTGCGGCAGGCCGAGCAGCGAGCAGGCGGCCTCGAAGCCCGGCAGGTCGTCGCCGCGCGGCACCACGCGGGTGACCCCCGGCAGGGTCTGCAACAGCCGCACCAGGGCGCGCGGCGCCTCCAGCACCACCGGCCGGCGCCGGGCGGTGAGTGCCACGAAGCGGGCGAATTGCAGCGTGTCGCCCAGCCCCTGCTGGGTATAGACCACCAGTGTGCCGTCGCCTTCGGTGCCGTCCCAGGCCGGTGCGCTCTCCAGCCGCCGCTCGGCGATGCCGTGGCTGGTGCGGCCCCACCATTCCATCTCCGCCCAGCCCTCGGCGTAGCGCCCGTCCAGCAGCAGGGCGAGGGCGAGGCTGTAATGCGCGTCGGCGTAATCGGGATGCAGGGCGATGGCGCGGCGATAGCTGGCGATCGCCTCGGCCGGGTCGAAGGCGGCCACCGCCGAGCCGAGATTGACCAGCGCGGTCACGTAGTCGGGCCGCAATGCAAGGGCGCGGCGGTGGCAGGCGATCGCCTCGTCCCAGGCGTCGGCCGCCAGCAGGGCGCAGCCCAGGTTGGTGTGGATGTCGGCGGCTTCGGGCGTGCGCGCCAGCGCCGCGCGATAGGTGTCGATCGCCGCGGGAATGTCGCCCTGCGCCTGCAAGGCGATCGCCAGGTTGTTCAGCGCCGGCGCATCGCCGGGCCGGGCGGCCAGCACGGCGCGGAAGCAGGCGGCGGCGCCGGCATGGTCGCGGCGGCCGACCAGTTGCTGGCCCAGGGCGAACTGCGCGTCGGCCAGGGCCGGGTCGGCGGCCAGCGCGGCGCGGTAGGCGGCGATGGCGCCGGGCGCCTGCCCGGCGGCGGCCAGCGCGTCGCCCAGGCGGAACTGCGCCAGCGCGAAGCCCGGCTGCGCCGCCACCGCGCGCCGGAGCAGCCCGGTCGCCTCGGCCAGCGCCTCCGCCCGCTGGCCGAGCTGGCCGAGGCGGACCAGCGCCAGCAGGTACAGCGCGTCCGCCTGCGCCGGCCGGCGGGCCAGCACGCGGGCGTAGCAGGCGGCGGCATCGCCGTCGCGGCCGGCGCGGTGGGCGGTCAGGCCGCGCTGCAGCAGGGCGGCGATATCCGGCATGGCCGCGCTCATCGGGCGGACGAGGGATGGTGGCACTCGATGCGTGCGCCCATCGGCGTACCCCGTGCTGTGTGCGGACGGGCCAAGCCTAGAACAGCTTCAGCCGGGCTGGGAATGGCCCGTCTGCGGCGGCGGCGAACGCGAAAAGGCCAGGGCGGGGGGCCCTGGCCTTGCCGGTATCAGCCTCGTTGGATCAGCCGCGAGGGGGCGTCGGCATTCCGCCCGGACCCATTCCCCTGGGGCCATGCATCCCCTCGGGGCCGTGCATGCCCTTCGGGCCATGCTCGCCGCGCCAGCCGCCCGGATGCGGGCCGCGCACCGCGGTCAGATGGGTGGCGTCCGGCCCGATCTCGCGGGCGGCGACCACCTTGCCCAGCGCCCCGGCATAGCCCGAGCCGCGCACGAACACGGTCTTGCCGACCGCCAGCGCATCGGCCATGCGGGTGGCTTCCGGCGGCGGCAGGCGGACGATGGTACCGTCGGCCAGCAGCACGCCATTGACCTCGCCGCGCGGCGCATGCAGCACTTCCTTCACCACGCCGGTGGCCTCGATGGCCTCGCCGGGGCCGCGCATCGGGCGATGGCCGCCGGCCTGCACGGTGGCGCCGCTGGCGTCGTTGGTGATCGACATCGCCATCACCATCGGCAGCGCCTTGGCCTTCAGCCCGTGGATGGTGACCGCGTCGCCCGGCTTCACCGCGAAGACAAGCTGGGTGGAGGCGAAGGGCGGGAAATGCACTTCGGTGCCGTCGTCCAGGATCAGGCCGTCCACATCGCCGCGCGGGGTCAGCGAATACTGCGCGACCTTGCCCTTGATGGTGGGAAGCTGGGCGGCATCATAGACCGGCGCCCGCTCGGCCATCGCGGTGGCGGCGCCGAACAGCACCGGGCCGCTGACGAGCAGACTGGCGACGAGCAGGGCGGATTTCATCGATGACATGGTCTTCTCCGTTGGTGTCGGCCCGGATCGGGGCCTCACCGGAGTAAAAGCAAGCGCCGTGCCAGAGATCAGCTCATTGATATAACACGATTTACTTTGCAGGGTCAGGGGGCGCGGCGTCCGGGTTCCCGACGGCGCCCGTCCGGTTTTCGGACACCGCCAGCCCGTAGCGCCGCAGCTTTTCATACAGAAGCTGGCGATGGATGCCGAGCAGCCGCGCCGCCTCCGCCCGGTTGCCGCCGGCCTCGGCCAGGGCACGGCGCAGCATTGCCGTCTCCAGCCGCGCCACCGCGCCGGGCAGGTCGCCGGCCAGCCAGTCGGTCACCGTGGCCGTGCCCTGGAGGGGGGCGGGGGCCTGGCCGCCATCCAGGAAATCCAGGTCGGCGGCCGCGATCATGCTGTGGCGGGCGAGGGCGGCCACCCGCTCCATGGCGTTGCGCAGCTCGCGCACATTGCCTGGCCAGGGATGCGCCAGCAGCCGTGCCGCCGCCTCGGCCGAGAGCGCGCGCCGGCCGCCGGCCAGCGCCAGGAAATGCTCGGCCAGGGGCACGATGTCGGCCAGCCGCTCGCGCAGCGGCGGCAGGCGCAGCGGCACCACGCCCAGCCGCCAGAACAGGTCCTCGCGGAACCGCCCCTCGGCGACGGCGGCGCGCAGGTCGCGATGGGTGGCCGAGAGGATGCGCACGTCCACCGCCACCGGCTTGCCGCCCACCGGCGCCACCACCCGGTCCTGCAGCACGCGCAGCAGCTTGGCCTGCATGGCCAGGTCCATGTCGCCGATCTCGTCGAGGAACAGCGTGCCGCCATCGGCCTCGCGAAAGCTGCCCAGCCGGTCGGCCACCGCGCCGGTGAAGGCGCCGCGGGCATGGCCGAACAACTGGCTCTCCAGCAGCCCGGCCGGGATGGCCGCGCAGTTCACCGCCACGAACGGGCGGGCGGCGCGGCGGCCGTGGCGGTGGATGGCGCGGGCCACCACCTCCTTGCCGCTGCCGGTCTCGCCGGTGATCAGCACGCTGGCCTCGCTGTCGGCCAGCATGCCGATCGCCTTCTGCACCTCGCGCATCGCCGCCGAGCCGCCGATCACCTCGTCGGGGTCGGCCTCGGGCGGCGCCGGCGGGGCGGCGGCGGTCTCCGGTGCCGGCAGCATGCGCGCGATCACCGCGGCCAGCTCGGCCCGGCCGATCGGCTTGGTGAGGTGATCGACCGCGCCCAGCCGCATCGCCTCGATGGTGTTGGCGGCGGTGGCGACCGCCGTCAGCACCGCCACCGGCGGCATCGGGGCCGTGCCCGCGGTTGCGGCGGCGCGCAGGCGGCGCAGCACCTCCATGCCGTCCAGCCCGGGCATGCGCAGGTCCAGCAGCACCGCGTCCACCCCGCCGGCGGCCAGCCGGTCCAGCCCGCCCTGGCCGTCTCCGGCCTGCAACGGCGTGTGGCCGAGGTCGGCGATGGTCTCGGCCAGCCCTTCGCGCAGGGCCGCGTCGTCGTCGATGATCAGGATGCGGGGCATGCGGGGGCGATCGGCAGGTCCAGGGTGAAGATGGTGGGTGCCGCCGGGCTGGTCAGCGACAGGCTGCCGCCCTGGGCCTGCGCCATCTCGCGGGCGATCGCCAGGCCCAGACCGGTGCCCTCGGCATGGCCGGTCACGAACGGCTCGAACAGATGCGCCCGCAGCGCCTCGGGCACGCCGGGGCCGTGGTCGATCACCTGGATGCGCAGCCGGTCGCCCGCGCGTTCGGCGCGCAGCGTCACGCGGCTGCCGGGCGGGGCGTGGCGCAGGGCGTTCTGCACCAGGTTGTCCAGCGCCCGGCGGAGCAGCGTCGAATCGACCACCACCTCCGACTCGGGCGAGTCGACATCGAGTCCCACCCGAGTCGCCGAGTCGGCATGCTCGGCCGCGCAGGCCCGCAGCAGGGCGGCGATGTTGGCCGGCGCCGGCGCCGGCTCGCGCGCGCGGGTCATGTCCAGCAGCTCGGCGATCAGCCGGTCCAGCCGGGCGATCTGGCCGAGTATCGCCTCCAGCGCCACCCGCCCGCGCGCGGCGTCGCCGGCCAGCGCGTTCTCGGCGCGCAGCCGCATGGCGGCGATCGGGTTGCGGATCTCGTGCGCCACCCCGGCGGCGACCCGCCCCAGCGCGGCCAGCCGTTCGGCGGCGGCCACGCGGGCCGACAGCGCCGCCGAGCGCGCCTGCGCCTGCGCCAGCCGCGCCCCGGCCCGGTTCAGCGCCGCCACGATGCGGTCCAGGTCGCGCTCGCCGGTCAGCTCCACATGCGGCAGCGTTCCGGCCTCGTAGCCGGCCAGCGCCGCTTCGATGGCGTGGATGCGCCGCGTGTAGGTGGCGATCACCACGGTCAGCCACAGGCTGGTCAGCAGCACCAGCGCCAGCAGCACGCCGACGCCCAGGCGCAATTCGCCATAGCCGGGCGCGCTGGGCACGCGCGTCAGCGTCCAGCCCACCAGGCCCTGGATCGGCCCGGAGAGCGGGCAGGCGCGCAGCAGCACCGTGGTGCCGCCCGAGGCGATCGACCGGCTGGCCGCTTGGTCGTCGCGCGCCACCTCGGCCGCCAGGGTGGCGATCGCCGCCTGCCACGCCGCGTCGGGTGCGGCGGCATCGGGAGCCCCCGGCTGCGGCGGCGCGATGGTGCCGGCATCCCGCTGCCACATCCCGCCATCGATGCCCGCCAGCGGCGCCAGCGCCGAGGTCACCACCGCCGCCAGGTCGCGCCGCAGCCCGGCGTCCACGCCGCCCGAGGGTGCGCCCGGCTGCGGCCCGGCCCAGCCGGTGGCGAAATAGGCGTAGCGGTCGCCGATGGCGTCGCAGGCCTGCGACAGCGCCGCCTCCGCCCGGCTGGTCTCGGCGCTGCTGGATTGCCGGTAGAGCTGCACCAGCAGCAGCCCCACCGCCACCGAGGCCGCCAGCGACAGCGCCCACAGCACGAGCAGCCGGGAGCGGAGGGAGCGCACCGGCCGGATGCTCAGCCGGCCGGCTTCCCGGAACGGGTGGGCTTCTCGACCAGGGAGAAGCAGTCCAGCTCCGCCGCCTTGCCCCAGGAGATCACGTGCTGGTTCAGCACCGTCAGCCCCTCGGCGCGCGCATAGGCGGCGAACAGGTCGGATGACATGAAGTTGCGGGCATGCGGCGCGCGCAACCACTCCTCGCCGCCGGTGTGGTTGGAATGATGCAGGAAAGCGCGCCCGCCCGGCACCAGCACCCGCTGGGCGTCGCGCAGATAGGCGCGCACCACGTGGCGGTCGAAATGCACCATGGCGTCGAAGCAGTAGATCAGCGTCTGGCTGGCATCCTCCAGCGGCCGCAGGTCGTAGCCGCTGCCGACATGGCAGGTCACGTGCGGCCGGCCGGCGAAGCGGGCGCGGCAGATCTCGATATTGCCCGGCTGGATGTCGATGATGGTCAGCCGCGTGGCCAGATCGGCCAGCTTGGTGCTGTTGCGCCCGTGCCCGGCCGCCAGGTCCACGGTGGCGGTGAAGTCGCAGCCGGCGATGAAGGGCTGGATGGCCGTCGCCCAGGCGCGGTCCATGTCGTCCTCCGCCCGCCGGTAATACGGATGGGTCGGCACCCAGATGTCACCGACATGGGCGACCAGCGCTTGAAGTTCGTCGGCGGAGAAGTCGGACATGGGTGGTTCCCGTCGGGTCTGCGCCGGGCCAGGATAACCGCTTTGCGGCGCGCGGCCTAATGCGCAACCCGGCCGGCGGCAGGTTAAAGCCGGCGCAGCAGCGACAGCAGCGCCGGCCGGAGAGCGCCACCAGCAGGTGCTCCGCCTGCCCGGTGAGCGTCACCAGCATGCGGCGGCGGTCCTGCGGGTCGGGCGCGCGCATCACCAGCCCGGCATCGGCCAGCCGGTCGATCAGCTCCACCGCCGAATTGTGCCGCACCAGCAGATGCGCCGCGATCTCGCCGACGGACAGCGCCGGCCGCCCGGGCGTGCCCTTGATCGCCAGCAGCACCTGGTGCTGCTGCGGCGTCAGCCCGCGCGCCTTCGCCTCGCTTTCGCTGAACGCGGCGAAGCGGCGCAGCGCGTGGCGGAAGGCGGCGAGCGTCTCGTAATCCTGATCGCTGAGGTCCGGGTGGTGCATGGCACCTGCTTCGTAGCGCCCTTTACCGGGTGCGCGCCACTCGTTATGTCGCATCACGATATAACAGGAGTACGCAGATGCAGCATGGGCGGCTGGGCGATTTCACGACCGACAAGCGGGTGTTGCTGCTGGCGGCGATGGCCGTGGTGGTGGGCTCGGGGGGCGTGGCGGCGGCCTGGGTGCTGCTGAAACTGATCAATTTCTGCACCAATCTGGCCTATTTCCACGTGTTTTCGACCGTCTCGCGGCCCCTGCGCGGGGCTGTCCTGGGCCCCGCATCGGTGCTGGTCCCCGTCGGCGGCGCGCTGGTGATCGGGCTGATGGCGCGCTACGGCTCGGAGAAGATCCGCGGCCACGGCATCCCCGAGGCGCTGGAGGCGATCCTGATCGGGCGCAGCCGGATCGGCCTGAAGGTGGCGCTGCTGAAGCCACTTTCCTCGGCGATCTCGATCGGCTCCGGCGGGCCGTTCGGCGCCGAGGGACCGATCATCATGACCGGCGGCGCGATCGGCTCGCTGTTCGCGCAGATGTTCCACATGACGGCATCGGAACGGAAGGTGCTGCTGGTGGCAGGCGCCGCCGCGGGCATGACGGCGGTGTTCGGCACCCCGATCGCATCGGTGCTGCTGGCTGTGGAATTGCTGCTGTTCGAGTGGAAGCCGCGCAGCTTCATCCCCGTCGTGGTGGCCTGCGTCACCGCGACGATCGAGCGCGGCGGGCTGTTGCAGGCCGCCCCGCTGTTCGCCCATGCCGGCACCACGCCGCTGTCGCCAGGCTTCGTCGCGGGCTGGCTGGCGATCGGGCTGCTCAGCGGGCTGGGCTCGGGCGTGCTGACGGCCTTGGTGTATGGCGCGGAGGACGCGTTCGGGCGCGTGAAGCTGCACTGGATGTGGTGGCCGGCGATCGGCGGGCTGGTGGTGGGGATCGGCGGGCTGATCGAGCCGGCGGCGCTGGGGGTCGGCTACGACAACATCGCGCATCTGCTGGACGGCCACCTGGCGACGCGGGCGATCCTGCTGCTGCTGGTGGTGAAGGCGGTGATCTGGGCGGTGGCGCTCGGCTCCGGCACCTCGGGCGGCGTGCTGGCGCCGCTGCTGATCATGGGCGGCGCGCTGGGGGCGCTGGCGGGGCAGGCGCTGCCGGATGCCGGGCCGGGGTTCTGGGCGCTGCTGGGCATGGCGGCGATGATGGGTGGCACCATGCGGGCGCCGCTGACCGCCGCATTGTTCGCGGTGGAGCTGACCGGCGATTTCTCCGCCGTGCTGCCGCTGTTCGCCGCCTGCGCCACCAGCTACGCGGTGACCGTGCTGCTACTGAAGCGCTCGATCCTGACCGAGAAGGTGGCGCGCCGGGGCTACCACATCGTGCGCGAATACCAGGCCGACCCGTTCACGCTGACGCAGGTGCGCAGCGTGATGGTGGCGCCGGCCGACACGCTGCCGGCGGGCATGACGGCGGACGAGGCGGTGGCGTTCTTCACCGGCGCGGGGCCGCGCCACAAGGCCTACCCGGTGGTGGACGAGCAGGGCGTGGTCACCGGCATGGTCTCGCGCTCGGACGTGCTGGGCTGGATGCGCCATCCGCCGGCGGGCACGCTGGGCACGCTCACCGCCGGCTTCGGCATGGTGATCGCCCACCCGGACGAGCCGGTGGGCGACGTGGCCGACCGCATGGTGGCCGAGGAGGTCGGGCGGGTGCCGGTGGTGGCGCGCGACAGCGGCCGGCTGGTCGGGCTGATCGCGCGCAAGGACCTGCTGCTGGTGCGCCGCCGCGTGGCCGCCGAGGAGGAGGAGCGGGAGCGGAGCTGGATCGCCCGGCCAGCGTCGCGGGGCGGTGCGCCCCGCCCGGGTCAGCCGCCGGGCGGCGAGGCGGAATCCTCGCTCGGCAGCACATAGGGGGCTGGTACCAGCCAGGCGGGCATCAGCCAGGCGGGCGCCAGGCGCGTAGTTCGTCCAGGCCGGCGCGCAGCATCCCCTGCATCGCGCGCAGCTGCTCGCGCCGGCGCTCGGCCGCGTCGGCATCGGTGAGGGGGGCGGTGGCAAGGGCCGCCGCTGCCCGGGCGACCCGCGGCAGCCCCACGGCGCCGGCGGCGCGGGCCAGCTCGCGCGCCTGCGCCGCCACCGCCGCGTGCCGGCCATCGGCCTCGTCCTCCTCCATCCGGGCGAGATGGCGGGGGGCATCGGCGATGAACTGGCTGACCACCTCGCCGGTCGGTCCGGCGGCGATGTCGCGCGCCAGTTGCTCCAGCACCGCCGGGTCGAAGATGGCCGCTTCAGGCGGGGCGGGCGCGGCCGCGAGCGGCTCGCCGGCCTGGTGCGGCGCCAGCACCAGCGCGATCGCCTCGGCCAGCCGGGCGGCGGTGATGGGCTTGGTTTCGAAATGGTTCATCCCGGCGGCCAGGCAGCGCGTGGAGTCGGCGCGCAGCGCGTTGGCGGTCAGGCCGATGATCGGGATGCGGCCGGCCGGGCCGGGCAGGGCGCGGATGGCGCCGGTGGCGGCCAGCCCGTCCATCTCGGGCATCATCACGTCCATCAGCACCAGGTCGTACCGGCCGCGCTGCACGGCGGCCACCGCCTCGCGCCCGTTCTCCACCGATTCCACCCGGTGGCCCAGCCGCTCCAGCATGCGGGTGACCACGATGCGGTTGGTGGCGTTGTCCTCGGCGACCAGCACGACGCGGCCGCCGCCGGACGGCGCCGCCGGCGCCGCAGTTGGGGCCAGGGTTGGGACCGGGGCGGTCACGGGGGCCGGTGCCGGGCTGGGTGGGGCGGGCCTGGGTGACGCCACCACCGGCGCCACCACCGGTGCCGGTGCGGGCGGCGGCGGGGCAAGGGAGCGGGGGGCGGGCGGCGGCGGGGCGGCGGCCGTCGCCGGCAGGCGCAGCAGGATGTCGAAGCGGAAGGTGCTGCCCAGCCCCTCGGTGCTCTCCACGCCGATGGTGCCGCCCATCCGCTCGATCAGCCGCCGGCTGATCGCCAGCCCCAGCCCGCTGCCGCCGAAGCGGCGGGAGATCGAGCTGTCCACCTGGGTGAACTCGGCGAACAGCCGGCCCAGCGCCTCGGCCGGAATGCCGATGCCGGTGTCGCTGACCGCGAAACCCAGGCGTACCCCCTCGGGCTCCGAGCGGATGCGGCTGACCGCGATGCGCACGCTGCCTTCATGGGTGAACTTCACCCCGTTGCCGATCAGGTTCAGCAGCACCTGGCGCAGCCGGTGGGCGTCGCCGGCCACCAAGCGGGGCACGTCCTCGGCCACCTCGGCGTGCAGTTCCAGCCCCTTGGAGAGCGCCTCCTGGCGCAGCAGGTCCAGCGCGCCGCGCACCACGGCGGCGACCTCGAACGGCACCTCCTCCAGTTCCAGTCGGCCGGCGTCCAGGCGCGAGAAATCCAGGATGTCGTTGATAAGCTGAAGCAGATGTTGGCCGGAATCCAGCACGATGCGCACGTAATGCTGCTCGGTCGGCCCCAGCTTCATGTCCAGCAGCAGCCCGGCGACGCCGATGATGCCGTTCATCGGGGTGCGGATCTCGTGGCTCATCACCGCCAGGAACTCGCTGCGCGCCCGCCCGGCCGCCTCGGCGGCGTCGCGCGCGGCGGCCAGGGCCTGCTCGGTATGCCGCCGCTCGGTGATGTCGGTATAGGTGCGCACCGCGGCGTGCCCGGGCAGCACCACGGTGCGGATCTCCAGCACGCGCCCGCTCCAGCACCTCGCTGGTCAGCGACGGCACGCCGGTGCGCAGGCTGGCCATGATCGCCGGGGGAATCTGCTCGGGCGGGCCGAACTCGCCGCTCTCGAACTGCCAGCGCACCAGGTCGTGGAATTTCGGCTGGGTGTCCAGCAGGCTGTCCGGCAGGTCCAGCAATTGCACCGCGCGCCGGTTCATCACCGGCATGTTGCCGTCACTGTCGACCATGATGATGCCCTGGCCGATGCTCTGCAGCGTCACCGCCAGCGTCTCGCGCGAGCGGGTCAGCCGCTGGTGCTGGCGCAGCATCAGCATGGCGATGCCGGAGATCAGCGCGGTCAGGATCACCCCGGCGGCAACCAGTTGCACGCGGTGGCGGCGGAAGGTGGCGAACACGTCGGCCTCGTCCAGCCCCACGCTGACCATCAGCGGGTAGTCCTGCACGCGGTAGAAGCTGACCAGCCGGTCGACGCCGTCCACCGGGCTGTGGCGGCGGAAGCTGCCGCTCTGCGCGCCGCCGGCCATCGCGACCAGCGAGGCGGCGCCCGGATAGGCCCGGTCGAGCACGCCTTCGACATAGGGCACCCGGGCGCGCACGATGCCGTCGGTGCCGAGCACCACGATAGCGGCGTTGCCAAGGTCCAGCGCCTCGTAGAAGCGGCTCAGCGTGTCCACGCCGATCGTGGCCACCACCATGCCGCCATAGCCGCCATCCGGCAGGATGACGTGGCGGGTGAGGCTGATCGACCACAGCCCGGTGGCCGGGTCGCGCGCCGGCCGGCCGATATGCAGGCCGTCATCGGTGCCGGCATGCCGCGCCGCCGGGTCCACCGGCGGCAGCGCCACCGGGCCGGCGGCGCCGCCGATGGTGCTGCTGCGCACCACGCTGGCGGCGTCCAGCACCGAGATGCGCACCGAGGGCCGGCCGATCACCGGGCCGGTGCTGGTCCAGTGCCGCAGGTCGAAATGTGCCGGGTCGGCGGCATAGGCGTCGCGCACGATGATCAGCGTCTGGTCCAGCGCCTCGATGCTGCGCTGCAGGTTCTCCGCCGAGCCGTGCGCCAGGTTGCGGGTCTGCTGGTAGGCGTCGGTCTCGGCCTGCTGGTATTCGCGCAGCAGCCGCGTGTAGATGCCCGCCCAGATCACCGCGATGGCGCACAGCACCACGGCGGCATAGCCCAGCCCGGCGTCGCGCAACTGCCGCTGCACCGTGGCGGGCGGCGGCGGCGGGGCGGCGTCGGTCATGCCTGCTTGGTGGTCGGGCAGCGTGTCGGCTCCATCCGGTTGGGGGCGCGGTGCCGCCGGACCGCCCGGCATCATCCGAGTATGCACAAGGCGCGTAAAGCCGTTCATTCGGCTGATGCCGTGGCAGGCTTCATAAGCGGCGCCGATGCGGGCAAGCTGCCGGCCGGATGGGGAGATTCGCGGATGGGACGCAACGCCTTCGGGCAACCGGTGCTGCGCAAGGAGGATCGCCGCCTGCTGACCGGCGCCGGCCGGTTCACCGCCGACCTGGTGCGGCCGGGCATGGCGCATGCGGCGGTGCTGCGCAGCCCGCACGCGCATGCCGATATCGTGGCGATCGACGCCGATGCGGCGCGGGCGATGCCGGGGGTGCTGGCGGTGCTGACCGGGGCGGATTACGCCGAAGATGGGCTGGGAGGGATACCGGCGGGGACGGAACTGGCGAAATTCCCCGGCACGGGAGCCGAATCAGGCTACCAATTCCGCCCGGAACACCCCGTTTTGGCCCTGAATCGGGTGCGATTCGTGGGTGATTCGGTGGCGCTGGTGGTGGCCGAAACCGCCGCCCAGGCGCGCGATGCGGCCGAAATGGTTATGGTTGATTATAGTCCCCTTCCGGCCGTAACCGGCACCGCCGAGGCGGCCCGGCCGGGGGCCGCCGCGGTGTGGGACGCCGCCCCCGGCAATGTGTGCTTCCGCTGGCAGGCCGGCGACGCCGCCGCCGTGGATGCCGCCTTCGCCGCCGCCGACCGCGTGGTGCGGCTGGACACGCTCAACCCGCGCATCCATGTCGGCAGCCTGGAGACGCGCGGCGCGATCGGCGAGTATGACGCGCAGACCGGCAAATACACGCTGGCCACCGGCACCCAGATGCCGCACGGCCTGAAGCAGGCGCTGGCCGAGGACGTGCTGCGCGTCGATCCGGCGCTGGTGCGGGTGACGGTGGCTGATGTCGGCGGCAGTTTCGGCATCAAGAACGCGCTGTATCCCGAGCAGGTGCTGGTGCTGTGGGCGGCGCGGCGCACCGGGCGGGCGGTCGCCTGGATCGGCGAGCGCGGCGACGGGTTCCTGTCGGACTACCAGGCGCGCGACAACGTGTACTCGGCCGAGGTCGCGCTGGACGCGCAGGCGCGGTTCCTGGCGCTGCGGGTGACCTCCACGGCGGCGGTGGGGGCGTATCTGGCGCCGCAGGGGCAGCTGTCGCCCACCGCCAACACGCCGGCGCTGGCGGGGGTGTACCGCTTCCCGGCGATCCATGTCGCGGTGACCGGAGTGTTCAGCAACACCGCGCCGACCGAGGTGTATCGCGGCGCCGGGCGGCCGGAATCGGTGTACCTGCTGGAGCGCACGGTGGACCACGTGGCGCGCGAGATCGGCATGGACCGGATGGAACTGCGCCGGCGCAACATGCTGACGCCCGCCGAATTGCCGTTCCAGACCGGGCTCGGCCTGCGCTACGACAGCGGCGACTTCCCTCGTATGTTCGAGACCGCGCTGCAACGCGCGGAATTCGCGGAATTTCCGGCGCGGCGGGCCGAGGCCGAGGGGCGCGGCATGCGGCGCGGCCTCGGGCTCGCGCATTACTGCGAGCGGGTCGCCGGTTCCTGGGGCGAGCATGGCTGGCTGGCATTGCGGCCGGACGGGCGGGTGAGCGTGATGGTGAGCACCATGTCCAACGGCCAGGGGCACGCCACTGCCTATGCCCAACTGGTCGCCGACCGGCTGGGCATCGAGCCGGACGATGTGGACGTGGTGCAGGGCGACACCGACCGCACGCCGTTCGGCCATGGCACCGGCGGCTCCGCCTCCATCCCGATCGCCGGCGCGGCGCTGGCCGAGGCGTCCACGGACCTGATCCGCAAGGCGCTGCCGCTGGCCGCCGACGCGCTGGAGGCGGCGCCGGCCGACGTGGCGTTCGCGGACGGGATGTTCCGCATCGTCGGCACCGACCGCGCCATCGGGCTGCTGGCGGTGGCGCGACGGCTTGGGGCGGAGGCGGTGCTGGAGGGGCAGGGGTGGTGGAAGCCGGACGGGCCGACCTTCCCGAACGGCTGCCACGTCGCCGAGGTAGAGGTGGACCCCGAGACCGGGCAATGGCGCCTGGAGCGCTACACCATGGTGCATGATTTCGGCCTGGTGCTGAACCCGATGCTGCTGCAGGGCCAGTTGCAGGGCGGTGTGGCGCAGGGCATCGGCCAGGCGGCGTGCGAGCGGGTGGTGCATGACCCGGAGAGCGGGCAGGTGCTGACCGGCTCGTTCATGGACTACCAGATCCCGCGCGCCGACGAACTGCCCGCGCTGGTACTGGAGACGCTGGCGACGCCGGCGCCGGCCAATCCGCTGGGGGTGAAGGGCTGCGGCGAGGCCGGCGCGGCGGGTGGCGCGCCGGCGGTGATGAACGCGCTGGCCGACGCGCTGGGGGGGCGGGCGATCGACATGCCGGCGACGCCGGAGCGGGTGTGGCGGGTGTTGCAGGGGTAGGAAGCGCGTTCTTTTTGAAAAAAAGAACCAAAAAACTTTTGTTCGTTTGGACTGTGGTTCGCCGCGCCGCTGGACTGCACGGATAAAGTTTTTTTGTTTCTTCTTTTCAAAAAAAAGAAGCCTTTCCTTTCTCTTGCGCTCCTCCCCCGGATTCATGCTGCGCCGCAGAATCAGCGTTGACAATGACGCATGGCAGGGCAAACCTGAGGTTCTGCAACACGCCGAAACAGGCGGTGCTGAACACCCCAGGGGGCTTGGATGATGGACACAAAAGTTCCGGTTTCGCGACGTGCGCTGTTGGGCGGCGTGGCCGCCGCGGCGACGGTTTCGGCGTTCGGCCTGCCCACGCCGGCGGAGGCCGCGCCGGTGCTCGGCGGCAAGATGATTTATGCCCGCTATGCTGACAGCCAGCGGCTGGACCCGGTGTTCACCGAGCTGAACGTCGATATCTGGGTGATGAACAACCTGTTCGACACGCTGTTGCTGCCGACCCCGGACGGCAAGGGGCTGAAGGAAGGCCTGGCGACCAAGTGGGAATTGTCAGACGGCGGCAAGACCGTGACGCTGACGGTGCGTGAGGGGGTGAAGTTCGCCGACGGCACGCCGATGACGATGGCGGACGTGAAGTTCTCGCTGGAACGGGCGATGAACCCGAAGAACGGCTCGTGGAACTCGATGGTCGCCTCCGTGGCCAGCGTGGAGGTGACCGAGCCGGCGACGGTGGTGCTGAAGCTGAAGCACCCGGACCCGACGCTGCTGGCGGCGCTGGCGATGTTCAACACGTCGGTCCTGCCGAAGGCGATGTACGACAAGATCCCCGGCAAGGATGACGACGAGAAGGGCAAGATATTCGGCCAGAAGCCGATGGGTACCGGCGCCTTCTATGTCAGCGACTGGAAGATCGGCGAGGTGATGTGGCTGAAGAAGAACCCGTACTACTGGAAGAAGGACGCCGCCGGCGTGCAGCTTCCGTATCTGGACGAGGTGGAGATGCCGGTAATCCCGGACGATGCCACGCGGCTGCTGAAGCTGAAGGCCGGCGAGGTGCATGGCACCGAATTCATCCCCTATGCGCGGGTGAAGGAGCTGCAGGGCGACGCGAACCTGCGGATGGAGCTGTGGCCCTCGACCAAGGTGACCTACATCCAGTTCAACTGCCGGCCGGAATACAAGGGCAAGCCGAACCCGCTTTCCAACGTGAAGGTGCGCCAGGCGCTGAACTATGCGGTGAACAAGGACGCGATCATCGCCATCACCACGCATGGGCTGGGCAAGCCGCTGTCCAGCTTCATGTCCTCGGTGACGCCGCTGCACACCGGCAGCGGGCCGGTCTATCCGTATGATCCGGCGAAGGCGAAGGCGCTGCTGGCCGAGGCGGGGTTCGCCAAGGGGCTGGAGATTACCTGCCACGCGCTGTCGGGCAACCAGGACGACCAGAACAACCTGACCACCATCCAGCAGATGCTGGCGCAGGTGGGGGTGAAGTTCACCATCGAGCAGATGGACAATGCGAGCCGGGTGGCCGCCTATCGCAAGGGCGACTTCCAGTCCCGCACCGCGTACTGGACCGACGACATTGCCGACCCGAGCGAGATCACCTCGTATTTCGTGTATTCGCCGACGGTGGATTGCCTGCATACCGGCTGGAAGAGCGAGGAGGCGGACAAGCTGTTCGTGGCCAGCCAGGAGGAGGTGGACCCGGCCAAGCGCGCCGCCGAGTACGCGAAGATGCAGGACATCTTCAACCACACCGGGCCGACCATGCCGCTGTACGAAACACCCTATCCGGTGGCGTTCCGCAAGAACGCCAAGGGTTTCGTGCAGATTCCGTTGGGCAACAACTACTTCGAGGCGGCCTACGTCGAGAAGTGACGATGACGCCATGCGCCGCCGCGGGGGGATGGCCCATCCCCCCGCATTTTCCTCGGAATAAAAGTTTTTTTGGTTCTTTT
>Ga0209930_1002710_pt1 | contig 19899 bp, 16 predicted proteins | sample ThiBiot_500_biof_2_FD_183948 | JGI IMG/M metagenome (GOLD analysis project Ga0209930, IMG submission 183948) | Wastewater bioreactor microbial communities from Cape Town, South Africa - Thiocy_cont_500_biof (SPAdes) | ecosystem: Engineered > Bioreactor > Thiocyanate-remediating >... | reverse complement strand
AGGCCGGGGAACGAGGGCAGCAGGTCGGCCGCCCAATCGAGGCCGCGATGGCGCAGCCAGGCGCCCGCGAAGCCGGGCACGCCGGCGTCCAGCAGCACGCGGTCTATGTCGCGCTGGTCTTGCGGCGTGGAAGCGCCCGCAAACGCCAGTGCCGCCGGCCCCAGGTCGAGGTCGAACAGGCGGTTGCCGAGGCGGGATTGGTAGTAGTAGTCGCGCTTGGGCTGCGCGGTGGCGACGATTTCGATCTGCCGCCTGTTGAGGCCGAAGCCCTCGTAGATCGTGCGAATCTGCGGCTCGGTGGCCTGCGGGTTGGGCAAGAAGATACGGCTTGCGCAGCTCTCGATGATCGCGGGCGCGATGCTCGAATCCTTGATGTCGGCGAGGCTTTGCGTGGCGAAGATGACGCTGACGTTCTTTTTCCTGAGCGTCTTGAGCCATTGCCGGATACGCGCGGCAAACACCGGGTCGTCGAGGAACAGCCACGCTTCATCGAGGATCAGCAGCGTGGGCGCCCCGTCGAAGCGTTCATCGAAACGCGCAAAGAGGTAATGCAGCACGGCCATGACGGCGGCCTTGCTGTGCATCAGCTCCTCCATCTCGAAGCACTGCACGTCGGCCATGCCCAGCCGGTCGTGGTCGGCGTCCAGCAGCTTGCCGTGCGCGCCACCCAGCACATAGGGCGACAGCGCCTGCCGCAGCGTGTTTGATTGCAGCAGCACGGAAAGTCCCGTCATCGTGCGCTGCTCCACCGGCGCACCGGCGAGACTTCCCAGCGCCGACCAGATAGCCGCCTTCTCGTCGGGGCCGACCGCCACACCTTCGTGCAGCAAGCGGCCTTCGATCCATTCGGCGGCCCAGGTGCGGTAGCCCTCGCGGTCGATGCGTGCCAAGGGCTGGAAGGCGATTTCGCCATCCGTCCCGAGGTCGTAGTGCTCGCCGCCCAGGCCGAGGATGGCGGCCCGCATGGAGCGGCCCATGTCGAAGGCGAAGATGCGCGAGCCGCGATAGCGGCGAAATTGCATCGCCAGCGTGGCGAGCAAAACCGACTTGCCCATGCCAGTCGGCCCCGCGACCAGCGTGTGGCCCACGTCGCCGATGTGCGTCACCAGCCGGAACGGCGTGGCGCCATCGGTGCGCGTGACGATCAGCGGCGGGCCGTCGAGGTGGTCGTTCTTCTCCGGCCCGGCCCATACCGCCGACACCGGCATCATGTGCGCCAGATTCAGCGTCGAGACGATGGGCTGGCGCACGTTGGCGTAAGCATTGCCGGGGAGCGAGGACAGCCAGGCATCCACGGCATTGAGCGTTTCAGGGATGGTGACGAAGCCCCGACCCTGGATGACGCGCTCCACCATGCGCAGCTTCTCGTCTGCGACGGCGGCGTCCTCGTCCATGACGGTGACGGTCGCCGTCAGATAGCCGAAGGCGACTTGATCGCTGCCCAGTTCCTGCAAGGCGGCGTCGGCATCGGCGGCCTTGTTGTTGGCGTCGGTATCGACCAGCGGGCTTTCCTGCTGGAAGATCGTTTCGCGCAGCAGCGCGATGACGTTCTTGCGCTTGGCGAACCACTGGCGGCGCAGGCGGGAAAGTTCCTTTTCCGCCTCGGCTTTGTCGAGGCAGAGAAAGCGCGTGCTCCAGCGGTACGCAAAACCGAGGCGGTTGAGGTCGTCCAGAATCCCCGGCCAGGTCGAGGTCGGGAAGCCCCGCACCGACACCACGCGCAGGTGCTGGTCGCCCAGCATGGGCGCCAGGCCGCCGACCAGCGCGGAATCGGTCAGCAGCGCGTCGATATGGAACGGCACTTCGGGCACGCCCACGCGATAGCGCCGCGTCGAGATGGTCGCGTGCAGGTAGGTCAGCGTCTGCTCGTCATCGAGCCAGTCAATTTCCGGCATCACGCCGTCGAGCAGGTCAAAGACGCGATCCGTTTCCGCGACGAAGGCTTGCAGCCGCTCGCGCCAGTCCACGCCATTCGTCGGCGTGTTCTCGTAGAGCATCTTGGCTGCACGGGCGCGGGATTCTTCCGGCGGCAGGTAAAGCAGCGTCAGGTGATAGCCGCTCTCGAAGTGATGGCCCGATTCCTCGAAGGCGGCCCGGCGTTCTTCCTCCACCACCCATGAAAGCGGCTCGGGAAACTCCGAGTGCGGATAGTCGGCCGCGGGCCGGCGCTCGGCCTCGATAAACAGCGCCCAGCCCGCCCCCATGCGGCGCAGCGCGTTGTTCAACCGCGCTGATGTGGCGATCAGCTCGCCTTGCGTCGCGCTGTCGAGGTCGGGCCCGCGAAACCGGGCCGTTCTCTGGAAACTGCCGTCCTTGTTCAAGACGACGCCCGGCGCGACCAGTCCGGCCCAGGGCAGCCAGTCGGCAAGCAAGGCCGGGCGCTGGCGGTATTCGGCGAGGTTCAGCATCGCGGCGTTCTCCCCTCACACGTCCAGCAGCGGGCGGTGCTTGATGTGCCGGGCGAAGACCTGCATGAACTGCGGATCAACGCGCGCACCCCACACCGCCAGCGAATGGCCGACGATCCAGAGCACCACGCCGGGAATCCACAGTTGCAGGCCCAGGCCGACAGCGGCGGCCAGCGTGCCGTTGGCGATCGCCACGGTGCGCGGCGCACCGCCCAGCAGAATCGGCTCGGTCAGCGAGCGATGCAGCGGCACCTCGAAGCCGTCCGCGAAGGTGTCCGGGGCACTCATACGACCGCCCCGCCGGAGAAGCTGAAGAACGACAGGAAGAAGCTCGAAGCGGCGAAGGCGATGGACAGACCGAAGACGATCTGGATCAGCTTGCGGAATCCGCCGGACGTGTCGCCGAACGCGAGCGCGAGGCCCGTGGCGATGATGATGATGACGGCGACGATGCGCGCCACCGGCCCCTGGATGGATTCGAGGATGGATTGCAGCGGGCCTTCCCACGGCATCGAGGAACCGGCGGCCTGCGCGGTGCCTGCCAGGAGCAGCATCAGCGCGGCCAGCAGCAGCCCTTGCCCCGCAGGGCGGGCCAGGCTGCGTAACCGCGTGAGGCTGGACAGGTGGAAAAGCGGATTTACGGAAACATGGAAAGCATGGGCGTGCGTCGTCATGGAAGTTCTCCAGAAAGGTCGAGGGATGGAGAGGTCGCCGCAGCGGGTGCGGCTTCGGGAAGTGGCGGCAGCTCGGGAAACGGCGTTTCCAGTGCATCCGCCAGTTGGTAGCCCACGCCGTCGAAGCCGACGACGCGGGCGATGCTCTCGATGCGGCGTTTGCGCCCGCGCCCGGCGATGTGGATCACCACGTTGACTGCCTCGGCGATCAGCGCACGGGGCGGGTTCACCGCCACTTCGAGAATCAGTTGCTCCAGGCGCAACAGCGCGCCGAGCGCGGAGCCGGCATGGATCGTGGCGATGCCGCCGGGGTGGCCCGTGCCCCACACTTTGATGAGATCCAGCGCCTCGGCGCCGCGCACTTCGCCAACGACGACGCGATCAGGCCGCAGGCGCATGGACGAGCGCACCAGCTCGGTCATCGACACCACGCCTGCGCGCGTGCGCAGCGGAACGTGGTCACGGGCCGCGCATTGCAGCTCCACCGTGTCTTCGAGTACCAGCACGCGGTCGCCAGTGGCGGCGATCTCGGCGAGCAAAGCATTGGCGAGCGTGGTCTTGCCGCTGCTGGTGGCGCCGGCGATCAGCACGTTCCGCCGCTCGCGCACGGCGCGAACGAGAAAGCCCGCTTGCGCGCTGGTCATCATCCCGTCGATGACGTACCGCTCCAGCGGAATCACGCCGATGGCGCGCTTGCGCAGCGCGAAGGCCGGCCCCGGCGCTGCCGGCGGCAAGATGCCCTCGAAGCGTTCGCCCGTTTCGGGCAACTCGGCGGACAGCAGCGGCTGGCCGCGATGGACTTCTGCGCCGACGTGGGCCGCGACCAGGCGGATGATTCGCTCGCCGTCCGCCTCGGGCAGTTCCACGCCCATCGGCGCGCGTCCACTGGAAAGCCGATCCACCCAAAGGGTGCGATCAGGATTCAGCATCACCTCCACCACGTCCGGGTCTTCGAGCGCGGCGGCGATCAGCGGCCCCATCGCCGTGCGCAGCATCTGGATGCGGCGGTCGAGCGACGTGGCACTCATGGACTGCGGAACGGCGCTCATGACGCACGCTCCTGCGCTTGTGCGACTGCCGCCGCGTCTTCCATCCGCATCGGGTCGGGATGCAGTTCCTCCACCACGTCGCGCACCAGGCTGCGGCCCCGCAGCAGGTGGCGGCCAAGCTGCTCGGTGAACTGCTCGAAGCGCGCTTTGCCCTGCGCGCGTGCCGCGTCTTGGTGCGCCTCGGGAACCGGCGTGCTCACGGTCAGGTAGTAGCGGATGAACAGCGCCAGCGTTTCGATGGCGATGTTCTGGTCGCGCTCCATGCGCTCGGCTTGGCGCGACAGGCGATCAAGCCGCTTGGCAATGGCCGCCTCGCGCTGGTCGGCAGCATCGGGCGACAGCCACGATGCGAGCGCCGCCGCGACGATGGACGACTTGGACACGCCTTTCTTGGCGGCCAGCTCATCGAGCCGCTTGGCGTGCTCGGGCTGGATGAACAGGTTGAGGCGGTAGTGGCTCATAGCTCGATTCCGTCGTTGGGGTTCAGCGATGCCAGCCGGGCCGTGCGCTGCATGGCTGGATCAAGCTGGCGCGGAAGGGGAAGCGGCAGGTCGTCGTCGTCATCGAGCAGCCCAAGGTCGGCCGCAGGCGCGGCCAGCTCGGGGTCGTAGGCGACGGTCTCGGAGAGTTCGGGCTGACGGCGCGGGCCGCCGTCGTCGGCCGAACCCAAGTTCTCCAGGCCATCGGCGGATGCCGCGGCAGGCGCAGCGGGCACGGACGGAATCGCCAGCCCGCTCCAGTCGTCGGGCCGCGACGGCGGCGCGTCTGCGTACTGCCCGTCCGCCAGCGTGGGCGGTGGCAGCACGCGACGCTTGAAATTGGCGTCCGCGTAGTAGCGCAGCTTCTTCGCCTTGATCGGCGCCACGCTGGACACCATCACCACGGCCTCGTCAGGCGGAAGCTGCATGACTTCGCCCGGCGTCAGCAGCGGGCGCGCGGTTTCCTGGCGCGACACCATCAGGTGGCCAAGCCACGGCGCGAGCCGGTGGCCCGCGTAGTTGCGCTGCGCGCGCAGCTCGGTCGCGGTGCCCAGCGTCTCAGAAATGCGTTTGGCCGTGCGTTCGTCGTTCGTCGCGAACGTCACGCGCACATGGCAGTTGTCGAGGATGGAGTGGTTTTGCCCATACGCCTTGTCGATCTGGTTGAGCGACTGCGCGATGAGGAAGCTGCGGATGCCGTAGCCCGCCATGAAGGCAAGGGCCGTCTCGAAGAAGTCCAGGCGCCCCAGCGCAGGGAACTCATCGAGCATCAGCAGCAGCTTGTGGCGGCGCGCGATGCCATCGGAACCATCCAGCGATTCGGTGAGGTGCCGCCCGATCTGGTTGAGGATCAGACGAATGAGCGGCTTCGTCCGCGATATGTCCGAAGGCGGCACCACCAGATACAGCGACACGGGATGCTCGGCCGCGATCAGGTCGGCGATGCGCCAGTCGCAGCGCGAGGTGACTTCGGCCACCGTGGGATCGCGGTACAGGCCGAGGAACGACATGGCCGTGCTCAACACGCCCGAGCGTTCGTTGTCGCTCTTGTTGAGAACTTCGCGTGCGGCGGATGCCACCACGGGATGCGGGCCACTACCTTCCTCGTTCACGAGGTGCGGCGTGGTCATCATCCGGTGCAAGGTCAGCTCGAACGGGCTAGCCGGGTCGGAGAGGAAGTTGGCGACGCCGCGCAGCGTCTTGTCTTCGCCGGCGTAGAGCACATGCAGAATGGCCCCGACCAGCAGCGCGTGGCTGGTCTTTTCCCAATGGTTGCGCTTCTCCAGCGCACCTTCGGGATCGACCAGAATGTCGGCAATGTTCTGCACGTCGCGCACCTCATGCGCACCGCGCCGTACCTCCAGAAGTGGGTTGTAGGCCGCCGAGTTCGCATCTGTCGGGTTGAACAGCAAGCAATGCGAGAACCGCGAGCGCCAGCCTGCGGTGATCTGCCAGTTCTCGCCCTTGATGTCGTGGATGACGGCAGAGGCAGGCCAGGAAAGCAGCGTCGGCACCACGAGGCCGACGCCCTTGCCCGAGCGCGTAGGCGCGAAGGTCAGGACATGTTCCGGGCCTTCATGCCGCAGGTACTGGCGGTCGTGCTGGCCGAGGAACACGCCGGCCGGTTGCGTGAGGCCCGCCTTGCGAATGTCCTGCGCGTTAGCCCAGCGCGCAGAGCCGTAGGTGGTGACGAGGCGAGCTTGGCGCGAGCGCCAGACCGACATGGCGATGGCAACGCCCACGGCGACCATGCCGCTGGCGCCGGCAATGGCGCCGCCGGCGTCGAATACCTCCGGTGCATAGGCCCCGAAGAAGAACCACCACTCAAACAGCTTCCACGGGTGGTAGATCGGTGTGCCGAGAAGGTCAAACCAGGGCGAGCCAAGGCGTAGTTGATAGCCAAGGGCCGCTGCTGTCCATTGTGTGGCGCCCCACACGCCGGCGATCACGATGCCGAATACCACGGCGATCTGACCGAACAGCACGTTCGTCCCTTGCATGACCTGGCCTCCGATTTCTCCTGCGCTGATCCCTTGTGGAAAGAGCGGCACAAAGGCGTGCCGCAGGCGTCAGGATCGGTGCCGGGTCAGTGCCGGTCAAAGACCGTTTTCAGCAGAAAGGTCGAGCAAAAAGACAGAATTAGTGCAACGTCAAACCAAAGAAAAACGCCGCAAGCGATAGCGCATTGCGGCGTGCCGAGCAGAAAGTTAAAGGCGATGCGGCGAATATCAAACAATCAGAACTTGGGAGATTCCTTCGGCGGCGTGTACGGCGTTTCACCGTCGCCATAGAACCGCTTGCGTGTGGCTTCAGCCACTCGGTTGCACAGCACGTCGCCCAGCTTGGGGCGATCGGTCTTGCATTGTTGACGTAGCTCCTTGAGGCTTTCGGGGTTAGCTGCGAGTTCTTCCACCGTCGGGACGTTGACTGCGGAATCAGCGGGCTTCTGTGGCGTCTCGGACTGACCGCAGGCGGTCAATCCAACTATCAGCACGAACGGGATGATTTTCTTCATGGCATCACTCCTCCGGGGGATCGGGATTTCGACCTCGTATCGGCCTGGGAGATTCCAGCGATTCAATAGTCTGTACGCGCTCAATGAACCTTGCCAATTCGTCAGATGAATCACCGTCAAGATGAAGCAAGTACGTCGTCAACGGTGGCACGCGCTGCGCTAACGGGCGGGCCACGACACCGGGCTCACGGCTGGCGGCAATGTGTGCGGCGCCGGCCAGCCCGAGCGCGAAACCAGCCGATACCAGTGCCATCATCAAGTCGCAAGAAGCGACGCGCTCTGCGATCAAAGGCTCCATCTCGGTGCGACGAAGCACTCGTTCGACATGCTTGGCATGGCCTTCGCACACTTGCGGATCGCACAGGACCAATGGATAGCGCAGCAACTCATCCAAGGGGATGCGCTTGTGGGCCAGCAGCGGATGCCGGGCAGGAACCGCGACCATCAGCGTATCGCTCCAGGCAGGTAAGGTGATGATGCCATCACCAACCTCGTTGGACTGAGCGAATCCCACGTCGTACAGATCGCTATGAAGCCCCTTGATCTGCTGAGATAGGGGCACCTCGAAGAACCGGATTTCTACCTCAGGTTCTTCCTGGCGACAAAGTACAAGCAAGGCAGATAGGCGTGACGGCGTGATGCCATCGGACAATGCCACGCGCAACTGCCCGTGAAAGCCGTTGGCCGCAGCCTTTACGCTGTCGCGAGCCTGTTCCACAGCGGCGAGTACGCGACGAACGTGCTCCAAGAACAACTTGCCAGCGCGGGTCAGCCTGGTGCTGCGGGTGGTGCGGGCAAACAGCACAACACCCAGTTCTTCTTCCAGTTCTTTGATGGCTCGGGATAAGGGCGATTGCTCGATGTGCAGCTTCTCCGCGGCACGGGCGAAGCGAAGCTCCTCGGCTACGGCGAGAAAATACTTCAGGTGTCTCAACTCCATAGAATATTTGCTCCCTCCGAGCCGACATAGCACTTGCTCCTCGGTTAGTACCAGAACCACGATTCGTCACCTAGACCAGTGCCGAGTATTGGCAGTTCCGAGCAGCCGAACCAGGGCCAAAGTGGAACTTGCCAACCCAGTCAGGCGGTAGCCGCGACCTTATGGGTTACGGCCACAACCTTCAGAGATCAGTTCCCGCCGTCGGACGAGCGACGGGTTGCTGGAACCGGCGTTGCCGCCGGCTTCTTCGCGGCAGCGTCGCATTGCTCTTTCAACTTCTTGACTTCTGGGTAGGCCACGTCACTGATATATCGCTTCGCATCTGCTAACTGCTCGCAGGTCTTAGGCATGGCCTTCTCATCGTCGTTGTGCGCGCCGGGATGAGCCATCGCAAGCGGCGAACCGAGTGATGCGCTGGCGAGGGTTGCAATCAAAAGCGGACGAATATTCATTTCACTATCTCCTTGGGTGATGCCCGGCATTCGTGGCAGGGCGGTAAACTTTGGCCTCCCTCGCGCGTTTGGTATGCCGCGAGGGTAGGAGTAAATAGGGCATTCGCCCCTGTCTTTTGGGCGAACTACAAAACGCGCTTCATTTCCGCGTATTGACCGCGAGTGCGGACAACCACAGCTACATCGACATCCCCACGGTTTCGCCAGAACCAACCGTGATTGCCATTAAAGGCGGCCTGGATAACGCCGTCATCTGTGGGCACGGCGCGGCCTTTCTCATAGCTGATCGACTGCCCACCGCCATCGCCGTGGGTATCGAAGTTCACTACGCCCCCTTCGGCGATCCAACTGAACTCAGCTTTCTCGCCAGCCTTCATACTTAACTTCACTTCGGCCCCTTGGCCGGGCTTTAGTACAACGCGCAACTCATCGCGCCACGGAGGATCGTTCGCCACCTGAGGGTCGCCTTGCGTCTGAGCTGGCGTGGCTGTGCTGGCGTTCCCTGTGGTCGTGGCAGCAGCTTTGGACGCATCCATTGCGGCATCTGCTGCGGCTTCTTCTGCCAACTGCGTCTTGATTTCCCCCATTTCCGTCAGCCCGAGAGCACGACCAATCCCTGTCGGGTCGATTGCATATTCGGAGGGAAGGACGATAGCTATCAGAATTGCGATAGCGGCAACGAACGCGATACACGTTGATCGCAGCAATTGCTTCGATGTAGGCAGGTCATCAAGAGTCGGCTTTGATACGTTGAACATAAAGATTTTCTCCGTGCGGGGTTCAAGAAACGAAGTAGCCGGTGATTTGGTAGCCGATTAGAATGAAGCCGGCACACATCATTGCCACGTTTGCGGTGTACGCATGACGCCAGAAGCTCGCTGTTCGGCGCCAGTAACTCATTACGATCAGGATCGTACCGAGCGCAAGCAACTGTCCGATTTCAACGCCGACATTGAATGCCAGCAGGTTGGGAATCAGGCCGTCAGGTGAAATGTTGTATTCGATGATCTTGGTTGATAGGCCGAATCCGTGGAAAAGCCCGAATACAACCGTTGCGACTTTCGTATTGGGTTGAAAGCCAAGCCATCGTTGGAAGGCACCAATGTTGTCGAGCGCCTTATAAACAACCGAAAGGCCAATGATCGCGTCGATGATGTAGCTGTTGATTCCGACATTGAAATAAACGCCAAGCAGCATCGTGGTCGAGTGGCCGATAGCAAATAGCGTCACATACAGGGCGACATGCTTCATCCGGTATAGGAAAAAGATCACGCCGAGCAGGAACAGAATATGGTCGTACCCCGTCGCCATATGCTTCGCCCCTAGATACATGAAGGGGATGATATTGATGCCAGATATTTCTTGGATGTAACCCTTATCGCCCTCGGCAACAGCATGAGCCAGTGCCTGATTCGCGCTTGCGAACATGAGGAGAAGCGTTGCTGTTAGAAAGAGAAGAATCCTTGCCCAAGTTGATGGATGGCGGCTTGCCATTGCTTTATTTAATCTTTCGTACATGTATCTCATACCTTGAATAAGCTCCGAAGAATCATTTGATTGAGCGTGGAAAGTGGCTTCGCATTCGCCGCGCTCCCGTGATCAGGGTGACGAAAATCGACGTATTTATGATGAGACGTTGTCGGGCTCAGTCACGTAATCGCGCCAGCCATATTGGCGTGCAGCGGGGCTGCCTTATTCATCGGCCAGCCCAAAAATCAAATGAGCATCGATTAGCAACCGATTGCGTGCCTTCAACGCTTCAATGCGGGATGAAAGCGATGCCCCGGCAGCATCAACGGATTGCCGACGCAGCAGCAGCAGCGATTGCAAATCCCCTTCGCCAAGGCCGTAACCACGCTGGCCGAGCTTGGCGTTCTCCTGGGCCATCTGCGTGGACTGTTCGGCTAACTTCCAGCGCCGCAGTGCAGTTCGGGCATCGTTGATGGTTTCCGCAGTCGCTAAGTCGATTTCCTTACGCTGGCGCTCTAGTTCAGCCCGCGCAACGTCCGCCTGCTTGAGCGCCTCCAACATGGTTTCCCTGCGATATGTCCCTCCGAGCGGGATGCTCACGCTGATGCCGACGATGCGCTCGCTGCGACGAGCCTCCGAGGCTGTGAAAATGCCAACGGTGGGGTCAGGAATCCGATCGGCCCGAGCCCGCTCGGCTGTCAATTCGGCCCGTTTTAGTGAAGCCTGCATGATCCGCAGCGTGTCGCTTTCAGCAAGGACCCGTTCGCGCCACTGCGCTTCGTCCAGCTCAAGTTCCACAGGTTCACTTAAGGGCCGGGGCTCCATCACCAAAGACGGAAAGCGTGAGCGAAGACGAAGGATCGCTTTGGCCTCTTGTGCCAACGCGACGTCCAACTTTCGGCGCGCCTCGGCCGCATCCGCTTGCGCAGCGTTGAGATCCAGCAGCGACGCATCGCCGGCCCTGCGACGCCCGGCAACTGCCGACGCGCTCGATTCGGCAAAGCCGAGTTGTTCCTTTGCCAACTCTCGCGCCTGTATAGCTGCCAGCCAGTCGATCCACAAGTCAGCCAACGCACGTGCCGCTTCATGTCGTGCTTCCGCTAACTCGGCGCGAGCTATCCGTTCGGTAGTGTCACCTAGGTCTTGATCGAGTTCGGCCTTGCCGCCAATTCGGATCGGTCGCTCGATCCTAGCGCTCCATTCGTTGGAATTGCCACCTGTGTCATAGCGGCGTCTCTGACCGTCGATTCCTACAGACCACTCGTAGGGTGATGCCGCGATCTTGCGTCCTGTATGACTTGCTGCTTCCAGTGCGTGCCGAGCTTTCAAGACAGAAGGCTCCTGCTCGATAGCCGCACGTGCAAGTTCGTCAGGGGGCAGGTCGGACGGAGTGACAGGCTGCGCAAACACTTGTAGCGGGAACACCAGCGCCCACCCCAAGGTCATCGTGATCCAAGACTTCATGCAATCTCTCCATCGATCGACAACGGCGCTGCCCAATAGCGCAACCCGGTGCCAGCAAAACGTTCTTGCAGCAATTGCAGGAGTTTTTCCTGCTTCCCGTCGGTGACTAGGATCTGCACCAGGACCGCGTGGCTGCGTCCCATCACTTTTTCTTCGTTCGATAGCCGCCCGTAGGCTGTGCCGTGGCTGAATGTCGGTGTGCTAACAAAGAGTTCGTCACCCGCGACTTCAAGCAGCAAGTCGAGCAACTTTTCCTCGATTTGTGGATCAAGAACCAAGGTCAGGCAGGACTTAGGCATGGTTCACCTCCGCGGGCTCGGATGACTTGGGGTGCGCGAATCGCAGGTACAGAATGGGCAACAGGATCAGCGTCAACGCGGTCGCTGTGATCAGGCCGCCAATAACGACGATGGCCAACGGGCGCTGAATCTCCGAGCCTGGACCAGTGGCGAACAGCAGCGGTATCAGGCCGAATGCGGTGATCGAGGCGGTCATCAATACCGGGCGCAAGCGCCGACGTGCTCCCTGTGTCACGCACTCGACAAGGGGCAGGCCCTCGGCGTGCAACTGGTTGAAGTAGCTCACCAGCACCACGCCGTTTAGCACCGCGATGCCCAGCAGGGCGATGAAACCCACGGAGGCGGGCACGGACAGGTACTCGCCCGTGAGCCACAGCGCTGTGATGCCCCCCACCAACGCGAAGGGAACGTTGCTCAGGACCAGCAGAGCCTGACGCACCGAGCCGAAGGTGGAGAAGAGGATCACGAAGATAAGGCCCAGTGACAGTGGCACGACGAGCGACAGGCGCGCGGCCGCTCGCTGCTGGTTCTCGAACTGCCCACCCCAGGCGACGCGGTAGCCAGTGGGCAGCGTCACCGCTTGCGCAACCTTGGCTTTGGCCTCCTCGACGAACCCCACCAGATCGCGCCCGGTGACGTTGGCGATCACCACGCTATAGCGGCTTCCCATCTCGCGATCGATCTTCACTGGACCGCTTTCTCGCTCCAATCGGGCGAGCTGATCCAGAGCGACGTTTTGACCGCCGGGCGCCATGACGCGCAGCGCCGCGAACTCGGCAGGCGAGACCTTCACGTCGTCCGGCCCGCGCACCACGATCGGGATGCGGCGGTTGCCGTCGATCACCGTGCCGGCACGCTGGCCCTCGATCTGTACGCGCAAGGCGTCCTGCACGTCCTCGACCGAGAGGCCGTAGCGACCGGCGGCCAAGCGATCGACCACCACGCGCAGATACTGCACGCCATCGTTCTCGACGGTATAGACGTCCTGGTTTCCGGGCACTTCCTTTATCAACTTTTCGACCTGAGCGGCGAGGTCATTGAGTGTTTTCAGGTCCGGCCCGAAGATCTTGATCGCCACGTCGCCGCGTACGCCGATGATCATCTCGGACACGCGCATATCGATCGGTTGCGTGAAGCTATAGCCGACGCCCGGCAGTTGATCGAGCACGCTGCGAATCTTGTCTTCCAGTGCAGGCTTGCCGCCTTCGGGCCACTCGCTACGTGGCTTGAGCACGAGGAAAGTGTCGGTCTGGTTCAGGCTCATAGGGTCCAGGCCGATTTCATCGGCGCCAGCTCGGGCGACGATTCCAGTGATCTCGGGCACGCCCTTCATCAGCGCCTGATGGATCTTCAGGTCGAGTTCGGCCGTCTGCTCAAGGCTCACTGAAGGTAGCTTTTCGATGCCGACAATGATGTCTCCCTCGTCCATCGCCGGCATGAAGGTCTTGCCGACCAGTGTGTAGATGCCCACCGCTGCGGCCAGCATGACACCGGCCATCACAAAGACCAGCTTTTGCCGGCGCAGGGCAAAGTCGAGGATCGGTGTGTAAAGCCGCAACGCATGGCGTGGCAGCCACGGATCGTCGTGCGCCACTTTCTTGAACAGGAAGGAAGCCAGCACGGGAATGACCGTGAGCGACAGGATGAGCGAACTGCCTAGCGCGAACACGATTGTCATCGCCACCGGCACGAAGAACTTGCCTTCGAGGCCCTGCAGCGTCATCAGTGGCAGAAACACGATGGCGATGATCAGAATGCCGGCCGCTACCGGCGCGGCTACCTCTCGCACTGCGCGGAATACCATGTGCTGGCGAGGCAGTTTGTCCTTGTCGTCATGGGCCATGTGCTGGACGATGTTCTCGACGACCACCACGGCGCCATCGACCAGCATGCCCAGGGCGATAGCCAAACCGCCCAGGCTCATCAGATTGGCCGACATGCCGTACCAGCGCATCAGGATGAAGGTGGCCAGCGCCGACAGCGGCAGCACCACGGCCACCGTCACAGCGGCCCGCACGTTGCCCAGGAATGCCCCGAGCAGGACCAGCACCAGGACAATGGCCTCCAGCAATGCCTTGGACACCGTGCCGACAGCCGTCTCGACCAAGTTGGCGCGGTTGTAGAAGACCTTGATTTCGACGCCCTGCGGCAAGGTGGGTTTGAGTTCCTCCAGCTTCTGCGTCACGCCACGCACGACCTTCTGCGCATTAGCCCCGGCTAGTCCGAGCACCAAGCCTTGCACGGCCTCGCCTTGGCCGCTTTGCGTGACCACGCCATAGCGCGTAAGGTAGCCTTCGCGGACTTGAGCAATGTCGGAGATACGCACGCTCGCGCCGCCTTCGGACTTCGCGACGATGGCGCGGACGTCGTCCATGCTCTTGATGCTGCCTTCGCTGCGCACCAGCAGCACTTCATCGCCTTCGCCGAGGCGTCCCGCGCCGTCATTGCGGTTGTTTGCCTCGATGGCTGTGCGCAACTGTGTGGTGGACAGACCCACCGCAGCAAGTTTCACTGGATCGGGAATGACCTCGAACGTGCGCACTTTGCCGCCTAGCGCATTGACATCCGCCACACCTGGCACCGAACGCAGTGCGGGTCGGATCACCCAATCAAGCAAGCTACGTCGCTCCTCCAGCGACATCTCCTTGGACTCGACGGTAAACATGAACATTTCGCCCAGCGGCGTCGTGATCGGCGCCATGCCACCGCTGATGCCCCCGGGCAAATCGGCGCTGATGTTGGACAACCGTTCTGCGACCTGCTGACGTGCCCAATAGATATCAGTGCCGTCCTCGAAATCGACCGTAATATCGACGATGCCGTACTTGGACATCGAGCGCAGAATGCGTTGATTGGGAATGCCCAGCATCTCGACTTCTATCGGTACAGCAATGCGGGTTTCGATTTCCTCGGGCGTCATGCCCGGTGCTTTCATGATGATCTTGACCTGCGTGCTCGCCACGTCAGGAAACGCATCAATCGGCAGGTTGCGGAAGGCGTACCAGCCTCCACCGGCTAGCAATGCACCAGCCAGCAGAATAAAAAGGCGCTGCGCAAGCGCGAATTGAACGAGGCGGGTCAGCATCTCAATTGCCCCCGCCCTTGCCGAGCCATGCCGCCTTCAGCCCGATCACGGACGTGACGGCGATTTCCTGGCCAGTGCGAAGCGCACCCTTGACCCGCAACGCTTGGCCGGCGCTGTCTAATACATCCACTGGCGTGGCGACGAAGCCCTTATCGGTTCGCACGAAAACATAGGCCTTGTCGCCCTGGCGCACCACGGCGGCGACCGGCACCGGCCAGCCTTCGCCGCCAACGGCAAAGGCTACTTGGGCCTGGACGAACTCGCCTGGCCGCAGTGACGCCGCCCCGCGTGTGACCTCTGCGCGCAGCACTATTGTCTGGCTGTCGCTGACGGTGGTTCCCAGGCTGGTGGTGACCGCAACCGAATCCCTGCCAACAACGGTGATTTGGCCGCCACGCGCCGCCACGCTCGACTGGCGCTCTACGGGCAATTGGATATCAAGCCATAGCTTGCGCGTGTCTGAGACACGTGCAAGGGGATCAGATTGTTGGACTCGTTGCCCCGGCTTGACGCCAAGATCAGTCACGATGCCCCCCGCACGTGCTCGGATGACTAGCGCGTCCTGCATCGCGCCACCTGCGGCGACACGACTGATAGCGCCCGCATCCATGCCTGCCAGTCTCAAGGCAGCTTCAGCTTGACGCAGACGGGCTCGCTCCTCCGTTGCTAAAGTCTCCGCGTCTTGCGCTCTGCGCTCAGGCACGATCCCTTCGGCGGCTAACTGCTTCTCGCGTTGCAAGTTCCTTTGCGCTAGACGGTTGCGCGAAGCAGCTTCCATCAGTTTGAGCTGCTGTTCGCCCAATTCTGGGCTGCTCAAGCGCAGCAAGGGTTGGCCCGGTTTGACGGCTTCGTTCTGACCAATCAGTAGTTGATCGACCACGCCAGCGAGCGGTGCGCTGACGACGTATTCCTGCGATGGAGGCAGCACGACGCGGGCTGGGTAAGCCATACCCGGAATGGATGCAGGCTTGTCTAGGCGTTGTAGTTGTACGCCCAGGGCCTGCATCTGCGCGGCTGAAACGTCGAACTCGTCGGCGGCCAGGGCTACCGACGGAAGAGAGAGCGCGACTGCGAAAACACAGAGCGCGCGCGTCCAAAGTGAAGATTGGTAAGACATAGATGCTCCGATAAATACTCCGCGAAAATTCCGACGTGCCGCCACGACGACAGGGGGCGAGCAAACGATTCCGGGCCGTGGACAGCCTTGCTGCGAATGCTGGGGCGGATTTACCAAAAACCGAGCGACAATCGGTTTTTTAAGCAAAAAAACACAGAGCGCACGCATATGACTTACCTCGTCATCAGGGTGATGAGGGATTCGGTCACGGAATGCAGCCAACCCGTGGATAGGCTGCAAAACACCAAAACAAGAATGCCTAGCATCGCCCCAAGGTATGAGACGGACGAGTGCTTGGGCGACAACAACGCCTCAACACGCTCTGGGACAAAATCGGAAAAGAATGCCATTGCCAATGGCACCTGCTCCTTGGCGTGCTGCCGAAATATCTTCTCTACTGCGACGATGGTTTCGGCCACGGCGACAGGACATCCCACTTCGTCTGCGGCGGCAAAATCACAACGCTGTTCCAAGGCAAGCTCCAGATCGCACAACAATCGGCGGCGAGTGCTTGGCAATTGGATGCTGGACAATACGACGGCAATCAAACGATGCAGCACATCGCGATTGGCGATGTGCGCCTGTTCGTGCGCCAACACCACCCGCAACTGTGTCGAATCAAGTCGCCGCATCAACGAAGTCGAAAGAAGGATGTGACCATGCCCGACGCCACAGGCCAGCGCCAGAGGCTGATCGACATCAAGCACGCGAAGTTTGTCTGGATGCCCCGGACGCCAGCTCAGACGCACCATCGAAGCAAGGGTTCGCCGAGCATGCCAAAGACCTATTGCGGCCCGTGCAGCCAGCCAAGTCGCGTAACCTACCAATAATGCCAGTGCTCCCCAGAGCCAAGCACTTTGCCCATTGCCGCTCGGGTGCCAAACGCACAAATGCAGGAGCGTGTCCGCGTGTGCAGAGCAGACAGCAGCAAATCGGGCCGACTTATCAAACATCGACGGCATAGCAATGGTCATGGCCGCGTAGGCAATACCCGCCAAGGCAGGCGTTACCAGCATCCACCAAGACACCCTCGCTCGCTGAGAAGGTGCTCTTCCCGACAGCGCACGTCGCAATGGGCGCTCGCAGGCTCCAATCAGCAGGGTCAGCGTTACCGCCAGCACGAAGCCGGATAGCAATGCAAATTGAAGCAGTGGGCCATAACTCGTCATCACGTTTGATCCAATTCAGCGCGACGACGGGCGATCAACTCCTCCAGCCTCTTGAGCTGGTCGTCATCCGCCCTTACAGCAAGATCGACAAAGGCATTCAGCAACGCATCCGGTTGCGGGCCTGCGACCCGACGCACTGTAGATTCCACCAGCTTCTGGATCAATTCGCGACGGGAAACTCGTGCTGAATACTCATAGGCATGGCTAACCTTTTCTCGCTGGAGCATGGCCTTACGAAAAAGACGTTCCAGCGTAGATTGCACGGTGTTCAAGGAAATCGAACGGGACTGCCCAATGCGCGCATACACCGCCTTGGTGTCGGATGGGCCGAAGCGCCAGATGTCTTCGAGCACGGCGATTTCCAGATCGCCCAATGTTGGTACGCTGTGATTGGTCAAGGTTGTCGGCTCCGAGCTTTGACTCGAATTTGGAAGTATCTCTCACAAAAAACCGACCGTCAATCGGTTTATGGTGTCGCGCTGGTGCCACACTCTACTAACGTGAGCGGTTAGCCGACGGCGGGCCCACGCTGTCGCCCAACTTCCCAAGACACGCCACCGCCACGCATGGTCGCGGCAAGCTGCTGTCCCAACCGCTGTTCGATCACTGGCTTCCACGGCACCAGGCTGAACCCCATGCCGTCATCGAGCATCGCGTAACGCCCACTGGCGAGCATGACGTTGCGCCGGTAGGTGCCGGCCACGCGCTGACCGTCACCCGCAGGCCGATGTTCCAAGCCGGTTTCGGCCGCAATGTCCTTGGCGGCCTGCGCCAGCTCCCGATTGCGCAGCGTGCCTAGCAGGTTGCGCGCGAGGATCACGCGCTGCCCGCGCCGCTCTGCCAACCCCTGTTCGGCCAGGAAGTCGGCGCGCTGCTGCATTGCCTGCTTGGCCTCCCCGCCAAAGCCCAGGCCGCCAAGGCCCGAGCCGCCGACGATCAACTGCTGGTCAAGCCAGGTGGCCCCGATCACGCGGGCCTGCCGCTCGATGGGCAGGTGCGATTTCAGTTCCACGGCCACGCCGCCCAGGCGCTGCGCGTCGTAGCGGCGGCCCTGTTCGGCCAGGTCGTCCGGCACCTTCCATAGTCCCTCGGCCACGCGCTCTACGATGCCAGCGCGGCGCAGAGCTTCCAGCCGGCGGACGTGGGCCGCGACGACTTCCTGCGGATCGCGGCTCGGTACGGCCTGACCCTGCGCGATGGCGAGGTGATGATCGGTGCGGTACAGGCCATCGCTCGCCAGTGCGGCAATGTTCTTGTCGGCCGCGCGCACGTCGGCCAACCCCTTCACCTCCACCACGGCGCCGATGGGATAGTTCGCCAGCTCGTCGCGGGCACTGAGCGCGACGTAATGGCCCTTGCCGTCCACGCCGTCGATGACCAGATAACCCCGGTCACGCAGCTCGTCGGCCAGCCCCTTCGCGGCGACGCGGCCGAGGATGGTTCGGCCGTCGTCCCCCGGCTCGAACACCGCCAGCTCGCGCGGCTCGCCGCGCATGGCCCGCTGCATGGTGCGGATGATGTCGCCGCGCTCGCCGAGGCTGCGCAGAGTCTTTTCCGCGTCGGAATGGACGGCCCAGGTGCCCGGCTGCATCTCGTCGGCCAGGCCCAGGCGCTGCAAGCGTTGCAGACGGCCGATCACCAACAGGCGCTGGCGTTGCAACCTCGGCTCGTTGAGCCGTTCGACATGCACCAGGCCATCGTCGCCCAGCTCGCGCTTGAGCGTGCGATCCAGGCTCGTCCACCGCTCTTGTTCCACTTCGCGCCGCAAGGTCTGCTGGATCTCCAGCTCGGTGCGCGGCCCCAGCCATTCTGTCGCCAGCTCGGATGCGCGATGGCGGAAGCCATCGGCGATGTAGTCGCCCGCGATGATGAGGTCCTTGCCGATGTCGTCGCGCCCGCGCACGACGATGTGCGTGTGCGGGTTGTCAGTGTTCCAGTGGTTGACGGCCACCCAATCGAGGCCCGTGCCCAGGTCGGCCTCCATGCGGCCCATGAGGTGCCGCGTGTAGGTGCGCAGGTCTTCGAGTTCCGCGCCATCCTCGGGTGAGAGGATGAAGCGGAAATGGTGCCGGTCGTCGGCGCAGCGTTCTTTGAAGGCGTCAAGGTCAGCAGCATCGGTCTGCAGCCCGTAGGCTTGGCCCGGCTCGCCATCGCGGCCCACACCGTCGCGCTCGATGTAGCGCAGGTGTTTGGCGAGCGACTGCGGGCTGGCTCGCTGCTGATTGACCAGCAGCGTCTTGATGGTCACTCGACGCGAGAGCGGCGTCAGTTTCGCGCCGGCGAAGCGCGCCGCCGTGTGGCCGCGTCCCAGGCGCGAGCCGGGCCGCTGGCCGGTGCCGCTAACCGTCCCAGGACGCCGCACCGTGGACTTGCCGCCGCTGGCCTTGCCTACCTGCTTGAGCACCTTGGAAACGAAGCCCTGGCCGCGGTTCTTAGGGGCACTGGGGCGGATGCGGAAATCGTCGTCGCGGCCGTCGGTCATGGCTGCGCTCCCTGCAAGTTCCGGCGTGTCCGGTCGTGCGAAGCACGCGGACATGCCTGCATCGGCGCGGGCTTCGCGCCACAAGCAGCACGGCGGCGAAGCCGCGCCGTGCTGCGCCACCCCCACGTGCAGACCGACTTTGCGGGCCGACAGGTGCCGCACCCTTTTGTCTTGCCCTCCTAATCGGAGTCCTTTTCACCGCCGTCTTCGCAGGCGGTTTCGGGGTTCGCGTGACCATGGCCATTCTCCTTCAATCAGGCAAGTTGAACAATGGACCTGGCCGCGTGCGCGCGCTC
>Ga0209930_1002708_pt1 | contig 19909 bp, 19 predicted proteins | sample ThiBiot_500_biof_2_FD_183948 | JGI IMG/M metagenome (GOLD analysis project Ga0209930, IMG submission 183948) | Wastewater bioreactor microbial communities from Cape Town, South Africa - Thiocy_cont_500_biof (SPAdes) | ecosystem: Engineered > Bioreactor > Thiocyanate-remediating >... | reverse complement strand
GCCGGCCGGGCCGGTCGTCGCCACCACGGCGCGCTCGCCACCTTCCGTCAGGATCTGCATCAGTCGCATCGCTTCCTCCTTCTCGCCTTTCATGCGCCGGCAGCATGCTTGCGCCGGCATTGATCACAGGAATGATCCGGCCCTGGCCGGTTGCCGATGGCGGGCGCCATCAGCCAATTTCGGTCTCCGCCTCGCCACGGCGGCCTACCCAGATGGAATCGAACACATTGCCCTTCGCGTTGCGCAACAGCCGGCGCATCGCGAGATAGGCGCCATCGGCATTGCGCTCGCGGATCGCCTCATAGACGTCGCGATGCTGCAGCACCGCGTCATCGCCCATCACGGTCCGCCAGCCAAGCGAGAACGAGATGACGAGGCCGGATTCGATCATGCCGCCGGCCGAGCGTAGCAGCGGATTGTGCGAGGCCTCGAGCACGATCATGTGGAAGGCGAGATCGGCCTTGATCTGGTCGGCGCTGCCGCGATCACGGCTCTTGATGCCGTCGAGCGCCTTCGACAGCGCCTCGATCTCCTCCGGAGTGGCGCGCTCGGCGGCCCGCGCCGCGGCGGCCGGCTCGATGATCTCGCGCATCTCGAAGAGGGAATGGATGAACTCGTCGCTCGGGAAGGGATCGATCTGCCAGTGCAACACGTCCGGATCGAGCATGTTCCAGTCGGAGCGCGGGCGCACGCGGGTGCCGATCTTCGGCCGCGACACCGTCAGCCCCTTGGCGGAGAGCAGGCGGATCGCCTCCCGCACGGCGGTGCGCGAGACCTTGAACTCCTCCTGCACCTTGGGTTCGGTCGGCAGCGTCTCGCCCGGCTGGTACTGGCCGGTGACGATGCGGCGCCCGAGCGTGCTCGCCACCATGTCGGACAAGCTGCCGGTCCGCTCGCGGCCCGTTGTCGCGAGCGCTCGGCTCGTATCCTGGACGCCGCGCATGGCCACACCCCTCCCTGGTCGCGCCTCTGCGCCACATTCATAGTATGTTTGCCGGGGCGAAAACTCAACCGCGCCGCCGTCATCGGCCCGACATCGCTGTGGTCGCAGGCTCCCCGCCGCGATTGGTCAACAGCCTCGGGGAAACATTCACATGACCCAATTGTTCGATGTCCGCGCGCGCAGCGTCGCGGCGGCGTTCGCCATGCTGCTCGCGGCCGCGACCGGAGCCTCCGCCACGGAACTCACCGTCCTCTCCTTCAATATCCGCGGCGGCGGCGCCAATGACGGCAAGGGCGTCGAGGAGACCGTCGCCGCCATCCGGGCCGTGAACCCGGATATCGTCGGCATCCAGGAGAGCCGCGCCGAATCGGTGCCCTGCACGGCCGAACATTGCCCGGCGAGCGGCGAAAGCGTCGCCGCCAAGCTCGCGGCGGCGCTCGGCTATCACTTTGTCGACCAGCCCGGCGAAAGCGCCGCTCTCTGGGCCAATGCGATCCTGTCGCGCTATCCGCTCGGTACGCTGACGCCGAACAAGCTCGGCGCGCGCATCAGCGTCGATGGCCGCGCGGTCGACATCTTCAACGTCCATTTCACCGACTTCCCCTACCAGCCCTACCAGGCCCTCGGGATCGAATACGGCAACGCGCCCTTCCTGAAGACCGCCGGGGAACTGGTGACGGCCGCCGCGGCGGCGCGCGGCCCCGGCCTCGCGCTGCTCTTCGCCGATATGGACGCCGCCGGCCCGGCCGACGCCGCCTTCGTGTTCGGCGATTTCAACGAGCCCTCGCATCACGACTGGGTCGACGCGACCGTGAAGGCCGGCCTGCAGCCGCTCGTCGTGCCCTATCCGACCGAGAAGGCCATCGAGGCACGCGGCTTCGTCGACACCTTCCGCGCCGTCTATCCCGATCCGGTGGCGAAGCCGGGCCTCACCTGGACGCCGACCACGAGCCCGAGCGACAAGGACGACCATCACGACCGCATCGATTTCGCGCTCGCCAAGGCGGAAAAACTCGAAGTGCTGTCCGCCGGCATCCTCGGCGAAAAGGCACCGGAGGCCGACATCGTCGTCACGCCCTGGCCGTCCGACCACCGCGCGACCTTCGCCAAGGTCCGCTTCTGAGCCGAGGCTCGCCAGGCCGCTTGCCAAGCCCGGCGGGCGCTGCGATCCTCGGATCGTCGAAAAGGACCCGGAGCGGAATCGGTAAGCCCGCTCCTTCCCCAAGGGGAACTCCGCCTTGCCGCAAGGCGAGCCCGCGACAAGCAACCGGCGCGACCCGCCGGCGGCTTGGCGCGGGTTGTGTACGTGACTCGCATCATCGTCGTCGGCGGCTGCGCCTCCCAACCAAGGAGGTCCCATGCCCATCATCCGAGCCGAAGCCGGCATCGTCACGCAGATCAATGTCTTCACGGTGCCGCCCGGCGGTCAGGACGCGATGATCGCGCTTCTCGCCGAAGCCGCGCGCTTCGCGAGCGACACGCCCGGCTGGCTCTCCGCCAGCCTGCACCGCAGCCATGACGGCACGCGGGTCGTGAACTACGCCCAGAGCGAGAGCCTCGAGGCCTCGCAGCGCGTCATCGAGCGCCTGCGCGCCGCGGGATATCTCGAACGCAACCGCGCACTCGGCGAGGCCCATCCCGGCCTTTACGGCGTCGTCTTCACGCTCGAGCGGTGACCGGCCAGCAAACAAGAACGGCGCGTCCTTCGACGCGCCGTCACATCGTCGTTGCCGGAGGCTCAGCGGGCGCGCTGCCCGAACAGGATCTTCTGCGCTTCCTTGTCGTCGGCGAGGCTGACCGGCTCGACCGGCGCCTTGATCGCCATGCCGCGCTGAACGGCGGGACGCGCATTGAGGAGATCGATCCACCGCTTCACATGCTTGAACTCGGTGGTGTCGAACTGCTGCGTCTCCCAGCCGGCAGCCCAGCCGAAGATCGCCATGTCGGCGATCGAATAGGCGGCGCCGCCGACATATTCATTGCCGGCGAGGCGGCGGTCGAGAACGCCGTAGAGGCGATGCGTCTCGTCCTGGTAGCGCTTGGTCGCATAGGGGATGCGTTCCGGCGCATAGACCGAGAAATGGTTGCGCTGGCCGAGCATCGGGCCGAAGCCGCCCATCTGCCACATCAGCCATTCCTCGACGGCGACGCGCGCGCGCTCGTCGTCCTGCGGATAGAACTGGCCGAACTTGCGCCCGAGATAGAGCAGGATGGCACCCGACTCGAACACCGAGATCGGCGCATTGCCCGGCCCCTCGGGATCGATGATGGCCGGCATGCGGTTGTTCGGCGCGATCTTGAGGAAGTCTGGCTTGAACTGGTCGCCCTTGCCGATATTGACGAACTTGATCTCGTAGGGAACGCCGAGTTCCTCAAGCATGATCGAGATCTTCTTGCCGTTCGGGGTCGGCCAGAAATGGAGTTCGATCGGCTTCACCTGCTCTGCCGCCATCATTGCCTCGCTCACGGAATGGATGCCGGCACGGCGCCGGCAGGGGATGGTGCCGGCCAAAGGCCGACGGGAACGTACGGTAACATCAGCATCCCGCAATCGCCGCCGGCCCGCAAGGCTGCGCGGCGGCGACGCCTCACTCAAGGCCGAGCTTCCGCTTCAAGATTTCGTTGACGGCCTGCGGGTTGGCCTTGCCGCCCGACGCCTTCATGATCTGTCCGACGAACCAGCCGGCGAGCGTCGGCTTGACCTTGACCTGTTCCACCTTGTCGGGATTGGCGGCGATGATGTCGTCGACCACCTTCTCGATGGCGCCGGTATCGGTCACCTGCTTCAGCCCGCGCGCCTCGACGACCGCCTTCGGATCGCCGCCCTCGCTCCAGAGGATCTCGAACAAGTCCTTGGCGATCTTGCCCGAGATGGTGCCGTCGGCGATCAGGTCGATGATCGCGCCTATCTGCGCCGCCGAGACGGGGCTCGACGTGATGTCGAGGCCGTCGCGGTTGAGGCGGGCGGCGAGTTCCTGCGTCACCCAGTTGGCGGCGATCTTCGGATCGCGTCCCTTGGCCACCGCCTCGTAGAACTCGGCGACGTCCTTCTCCAGCACGAGGACGCCAGCGTCATAGGACGACAGGCCGTAATCCTTGACGAAGCGGGCCTTCAGCGCATCGGGAAGCTCGGGCAGCGAGCCGGCGATCTCCTCGACCCAGGCCTCGTCGAGAACGAGCGGCAGGAGGTCGGGATCGGGGAAATAGCGGTAGTCATGCGCCTCTTCCTTGGAGCGCATCGAGCGGGTCTCGCCCTTGTTGGCGTCGTAGAGCCGCGTCTCCTGGTCGATCGTGCCGCCGTCCTCGATGATCGCGATCTGGCGGCGCGCTTCGAACTCGACCGCCTGGCCGACGAAGCGGATGGAGTTGACGTTCTTGATCTCGCAGCGCGTGCCGAGCGGCTCGCCGGGGCGGCGCACCGAGACATTGACGTCGGCACGCATCGAGCCCTCGTCCATGTTGCCGTCGCAGGTGCCGAGATAGCGCATGATGGTCCGGAGCTTGGCGAGATAGGCCTTCGCCTCCTCCGACGAGCGCAGGTCGGGCTTCGAGACGATCTCCATCAGCGCGACGCCGGAGCGGTTCAGGTCGACGAAGCTCATGGTCGGGTGCTGGTCATGCAGCGACTTGCCGGCGTCCTGCTCCAGATGCAGCCGCTCGATGCCGATCGTGATCGTCTCGCCGCTCTCGAGGTCGATCGTGATCTCGCCCTCGCCGACGATCGGCTGCTTGTACTGCGAGATCTGATAGCCCTGCGGCAGGTCGGGATAGAAATAGTTCTTCCGGTCGAACACCGAGCGATGGTTGATCGCCGCCTTGAGCCCGAGGCCGGTGCGCACCGCCTGCGCCACGCATTCGCGGTTGATCACCGGCAGCATGCCCGGCATCGCCGCGTCGACGAGGCTCACATGCGAATTCGGCGCGCCGCCGAACTCGGTCGAGGAGCCGGAGAAGAGCTTGGCATTGGAGAGGACCTGCGCATGCACCTCCATGCCGATCACCACCTCCCAATCCCCGGTCGCGCCGGCGATCAGCTTCTTCGGGTCGGCAGGGCGGGCATGGGCGTTCATCGGCATGGTCCTTCGGATCGTCTCCCGGTTGGGTTAGTGAATCTCGCGGCGCTCCGCAAGGGAACGCGCGGAGAGCGGGCTCCGGCCGCTACCCGCCGCGCGGCCCGTGGCCCCACCTTAGTCGATGAAATCGCTGCAGCGCGGCGCCGGCGCGGTGCCCCAGGGCATGATCGGGACGCTGGAGATCGAGTTCTTGGGGCTGCCGTCGACCAGCTTGTCTGAATAGACGAGATAGACGAGCACGTTGCGCTTCGGATCGCAGCCGCGGACGATCTGCATCTTCTTGAACCAGAAGGAGCGGCGCTGGCGGAACATCTCGTCGCCCTGGCCGATCTTCTCCTTGAAGCTGATCGGGCCGACCTGGCGGCAGGCGAGCGAGATGTCGGAGGTTTCCTCGGCGAGACCGAGCATGCCCGAAACGCCGCCGCGCTCCGCCGCAGCGAAATGGCAGGCGACGCCGTCGACCTCGGGGTCGTCGATGCCGTAGACGGCGATCTTGTCGTTGGGGGTCACCCACTTGAAGGTCGTCGACTCCTTGAAGATGAGGTCCGGCCCATCGGCGAGCGCCGGCGCCGCCCCGAAGGCGGCGAGAACGGCGGCGGCGCAGATGGCGGCGAGCGGGCGGCGCATGGGCATCTCCCCTGTTGAGGCCGAGCGCAATATAGGGACGCCGCCGGCCAGCGGGAGGGGCATTTACGCGGGCAGCGCCCGCAGCAGACGATCGCGCCGCATCCAGCGCCCGACCAGCATGACCGAGGTGGCGGCCAGACCCGACAGCAGCCCGATCCAGATGCCGATGCCGGCGAAACCGAAGCCGAAGGCGAGCGAGAGGCCGATGCCGAGGCCGATGCACCAATAGCCGACCGCGGCATAGATCATCGGGACGCGCGCGTCGTGCAGCCCGCGCAGCATGCCGGCCGCCATCACCTGCGCGCCGTCGAACACCTGGAACAGCGCCGCGATGCCGAGGAAGGAGACCGCGAGCGCCATCACCTGCGCATTGGCCGGGTCGTGGCGATCGAGGAAGATGCCCGCGAGCAGATCCGGGATCGAGAAGATCATGAGCGCGGTGCAGCACATGAAGGCGGTGCCGAGCACGAAGGGCGTCCAGCCGGCGCGCGTGATCGCCGCCCGGTCGCGGGCGCCGAAGGCATAGCCGACGCGGACCGTCGCCGCCTGCGAGAAGCCGAGCGGCACCATGAAGCAGACCGCCGCGAACTGGATGGCGATCGCATGCGCCGCCACCGCCTCGGCCCCGATCAGGCCCATGACGAAGACGGCGGCGTTGAACACCGTCGCCTCGAGCGCCACGGCGACGCCGATGGGGAGGCCGAGCGCAACGAGGCTGCGGAACTTGGCGAAATCGAAGCGCCAGAAATGGCCGAAGATGCGATAGCGGCGAAAGCGCGGGTGCAGCACGCAGACGAGCGCCATGCCGCCGAACATCGTCAGCGCCGAGATCGTCGAGCCGATGCCGGCACCGAGAATGCCGAGGCGCGGCAAGCCGAGCTCGCCGAACACCAGCGCCCAGACCGCAAGCGCATTGACGAGGAGGCCGATGACGCCGATCACCAGCGACCAGGCCGGTCGCTCCAGCGCAACGACGAATGAGCGCAGCACCAGATAGAGCAGCATCGGCAGCATGGCCCATTGCAGGCCGCGCATGTAGTGGCTGGCCTCGCGGGCGAGATCCGGCTCCTGGCCGATGGCGAGCAGGATCGGCTCGGCGTTCCAGAGCAGCAGCCAGAAGGGAACGGTGATGGCGAGCGCCATCCAGAAGCCCTGGCGGACGATGTCGCGCACGGCGCGGACGGAATGGCGCTTCTCGCCGCGCTTCTTGGCGATCATCGGCGAGACGGCCGAGATCATGCCGATGCCGAAGATCAGCATGGCGAAATAGAGATTGGTCCCCAGCGCGCCGGCGGCGAGCTCGCGCGAGCCGAGCCATCCGATGAAGACGATGTCGGTGACGTTGATCACCGTCTGCGCGAGATTGGTCAGGATCAGCGGCAGCGCCAGCGTGATCGTCGCGCGGGCCTCGGTGAACCAGGGGCGTAGCAGGCTTTCCCGCGCGAATGTGGCGGTCGGGGCGGTCATGGCAAACTCGGAAATGGCAGTCGCGCCCGGGGGAGCGCGGAATGATCGCCTAATAGGCATATTGGGCAGAGCTTGACCACTCAAAGCTTTGAATGGCCGCCATCACGCGCAAGAATGCAACACCGGCCCGCATCGCCGGTGGGTGAATGCCGTCACAGAAGTGACCCGAGCGCTTCGCTATGGTAAGAGCATTCTTGCCCCGACGCCCCATTGTTGAGCCGCCTGAGAGACCGGACGATGCGTGTTCCGAGTATGCCTCCCCGCGTCGCGCTAGCGGCCTTTATCCTGTTTGCCCTCGCCGGCGTCGCCGAGGCCGCCTCGCCGGCCTGCCGCGCGCTCGAGGCGCAGCTCTCCAGCCTGCAGAAGAAGAGTTCGCGCGCCGCTGCGTTCGACGGCGCCGCCAGCCAGCAGCGCGCCGCGATCGCCTCGGCCGAGGGGCAGGCCCGGCGGTCCGGCTGCTTCGGCGGCGGACTGTTCGTGCGCGACCAGTCCGGCTCGGCACAGTGCCGCGCCCTCGTCTCCTCGATCGGCAAAATGAAGGCCAACCTCGCCAAGCTCGATCGCGGCAGCCGCGTTTCGGGCGGCGGCTCGGGCGCCTCGCGCGAGGCGATCCTGCGCCAGCTCGGCGCCAATAATTGCGGCCCGCAATATGCGAGCTATGTCGCGCAGCCGCAGCAGCGCGGCTTCCTGCAGCGGCTGTTCAATCCCGATCCCCTGCCCCGCCAGACCGACGTGGCGGTGGTCCCGGCCCGGCCGGTGACGCGCGACACCGCGCGGCGGCAGGACTATGACGGCAGCAGCGGCTACGATCTCGGCTTCGGCGGCGGCACCTATCGCACGCTCTGCGTCCGGACCTGCGACGGCTATTATTTCCCGATCAGCTACACGACCCGCGCCGGCAATTTCCAGACCGACCAGCAGGTCTGCCAGCAGATGTGCCCCGGCACCGAGGTGGTGCTCTATGCGCATCGCAATCCGGGCCAGGATTCGACGCGGGCGCTCTCGACGGTCGACAAGTCGCCCTATGCCGACCTTCCCAACGCCTTCGCCTATCGGTCGAGCTACAATCCGAGCTGCACCTGCGGCAAGTCGTCGGCGCTCGACATCGTCGCCGGCGGCTACAGCCCGGCGGCGATCGGCCCCTATTCGGCGGCGCTGGCGCCCGTGCCCGGCGCCCGGCCCGAGCAGGGCGAGGATCCGGAGACGCTCGCCAATCGCCGCGGCCAGTTCGATCCCGGCGAGATCGGCAAGCCCAATATCGCGACGCCGGTGGCCTCGCTTACGACCCCTGTGCCGACGGTGACGTCGGGCGGGCCTGTGCGGCGAGTCGGTCCTTCGTATTACTACGCCCAATGAGCGGCAGCAGGCCGGCCAGCTCCGGCCCATGGTCGAGCCCGGTCAGCGCGCGGCGGAGCGGCATGTAGAGCGCCCGCCCCTTGCGCCCGGTCGCTGCCTTCAGCGCCTCTGTCCAGAGCTTCCAGGTCTCCGCGCCGAAGGGCTCCGGCGGCAGCAAGCGCTCGGCCTCGGCGAGGAATGGCCCGTCCTCGGGTGAAGGCTCGGACGGCGGCATCGGACCGGTCACGATCTTCCACCAGTCGGCGGCATCGGCGACGCGCACGAGATTGCCGCGTATGGCGGTCCAGAACGCTTCGCCGCCGCCGATCCCCATCGCCTCCAGCCGCTCGCTGACCGCCTCATAGGGCAGCGCATGCACCAGCCGCGCATTGAGACCGTCGAGATCGGCGGGGTCGAAGCGGGCCGGCGAGCGCGAGACCATCGAGAGATCGACCAGCGCCGCCAACGCGCCGAGATCGGCGGCGGGCTCGATCGGCGCCGAGGTGCCGAGCAGCACGGCGAGCGAGGCGACGGCCATCGGCTCGTAGCCGGCTTCGGCGAGCGAGCCGAGCGAGAGCGCGCCGGTGCGCTTGGAGAGCCCCTCGCCGCTGGCGGTGGTGAGAAGGTTCACATGGCCGAAGACGGGCGCCACGGCGCCGAGCGCCTCGAAGAGCTGGATCTGCACGCCGGTATTGGTGACGTGGTCGTCGCCGCGGATGATGTGCGTGATGCCGAAGGCGATGTCGTCGACGACTGAGGGCAGCGTGTAGAGGAAGCTGCCATCCTCGCGGATGAGCACCGGGTCGGACAGCGAGGCGATGTCGACGGTCTCCTCGCCGCGCACGAGGTCGGCCCAGCGCACCAGCCGCGCCGTCTCGTCAAGGCGGAAGCGCCAATGCGGCCGCCGCCCTTCGGCCTCGAGCCGCGCCCGATCCGCCTCGGAGAGCCTCAGCGCCGCGCGGTCATAGATCGGCGGCAGGCCCCGCGCCATCTGCCGCTTGCGGCGATAGTCGAGCTCCTCGGCCGTCTCATAGGCCGGATAGAGCCGGCCGGAGCGCTTCAGCGCCTCGGCGGCCGCCTGATGGGCACTCGCATGCTCGGACTGGCGCTCGAGCCGGTCGACGGCGATGCCGAGCCAGGCGACATCGCGCAGGATCGCCGCGGCGAAGCGCTCTTCCGAACGCCCGCGATCGGTATCGTCGAGCCGCAGCACGAAGCGTCCGCCATGGCGCAGCGCATAGAGCGCATTGAACAGCGCCGGCCGCGCATTGCCGATATGGAGATAGCCGGTCGGCGACGGCGCGAAGCGGACCGTGACAGGATGATCGGACATGAGCTCGGGCGTTCGTTCGAAGTTGCCAGCGGTTTAGCCATCCCCCCTCCGGCGCGCAACCATGCCTCACCGGAGAGGCCACGCGCCTCACCGGGAAGCATCCCCTCCCCCGCATCATCTCCTCCTCCCGCGTCCAGGCCCCCCTGATCTCCGCCGCTGCGCGGGAGAGGGGTTCCGCCGTGCGAATCCCAGCGGTTTCACATAGGGTCCAGAGTCCACCACCCCCGATGCCGGCCGCGCCGCAGCCCTCTCCCCCCTTGTGGGGGAGAGCTGGAGAGGGGGGTACCGCCGCCAGCCGCCTGACGCCACCTATGCTGGAGACGAGGAAGCTGACCCCTGGGGGCGATCAGTCGATGCTGGCGGCGATCAGGCGGTCGGCGATGGCGGGGAGCGAGCGGACGGGGCCGTCGGAGCGGAAGAGCTGGCCGGCGGCGTTGGCTCCTTCGAAGAGCATCAGCAGGCCGTCGGCGAGCTCGGCCGGGTCGCGGGCGCCCATCCCGGCCGCCATCGCCTCGAGGCGGCGGCGCAGTTCGCGCTTGTTGGCCTCGCTGACGGCACGGGCGGGCGACTGGGGCTCGGGAAACTCGACCGCGGCATTGGTGAGGGCGCAGCCGCGATAATCGGTCTCGGACTGCCGCCGGCGGACGCGGCCGAAATAGTCGACGATCTGCGCGCGCGGATCGCCGGGATGGGCGTCGACTGCCGCCTGGAAGCGGCGCCAGAAGCCATCCTCATAGTCGCGGAGATAGGCGGCGGCGAGCTCGTCCTTGGACGGAAAACTGCGATAAAGGCTCGGCTTCGTCACGCCGGCGCGCTCGACGATCTCGTCGACGCCCACGGCGCGGATGCCCTCGCGATAGAAGAGGCTGCGCGCCGCGTCGAGGATGCGCTCGGCCGCGCGCGGCTTGGTCGCCCCCCGCTTGTCCCCCGCCTGATCCGCCTTGCCGCTCATCATGCTCCTTCGCCGCATTTGCCGCTTGCAATGTAACAGACCGGTACGTAACGTCCAGGCGCGTTACGGACCAGTGAGTCACATGAGCAGCATTATAAGGCGGCCCTTCGGCCAGAACTACGCCTTCGTCGTCGCGGGCGTCATCTTCCTGTCGTTGCTTGCGGCGGCCGGCCTTCGCGCGGCGCCCGGCGTCCTGATGCTGCCGCTGCAATCCTCGCTCGGCTGGGATCGCGCGACGATCTCGCTCGGCGCCGCCATCGGCATCTTCCTCTATGGCCTCGCCGGTCCCTTCGCGGCGGCGCTGATGCAGACCTTCGGGCTGAAGCGCACGCTGGTCTGCGCGCTTCTCCTAATGTCGCTGTCGACTGGCCTCTCCGCCGTGATGACGGCGCCCTGGCAGTTCATCACGCTCTGGGGCGTCCTGTCCGGCATCGGTTCCGGCGCGGTCGCGCTCGTGATGGGCGCAACGATCGTCAATCGCTGGTTCGTCAGCAATCGCGGCCTGATGATGGGCATCTTCTCCGCTTCGACCGCGACGGGAACGCTGATCTTCCTGCCGGGCTTCGCGGGCCTCGCCGCCTGGGGCGGCTGGCAGGCCGTCGTGCTGACCATCGCGGCGATCACCGCGCTGCTCATCCCCGTCGTGCTGCTGCTGGTGCCCGAAAGCCCGAAGGCGGCCGGCCTCGTCCCCTATGGCGCGACGGGCGCCGAGCCACAGCAGCCGCCGGCCACCGGCAATCCGTTCGCCAATGCGATCGGCGCGCTCGTCGAGGCTTCGCGCACGCGGACCTTCTGGTATCTTTTCGCCACCTTCTTCGTCTGCGGCTTCACGACCAATGGTCTCGTCGGCACGCATATGATCGCGTTCTGCGGCGATATGGGCATCGGCGAGGTGCAGGCCGCGAGCATGCTGGCGATGATGGGCATCTTCGATCTTTTCGGCACCACGGCCTCGGGCTGGCTGACCGACCGCGTCGACCCGCGCAAGCTGCTCTTCGTCTATTACGGGCTGCGCGGCCTCTCGCTGATCTACCTGCCCTTCTCGGATTTCTCGGTCTGGAGCCTGTCGATCTTCGTCGTCTTCTACGGCCTGGACTGGATCGCCACCGTGCCGCCGACGGTGCGCCTTGCCAACGAAGCCTTCGGCGACCGCAAGGCGCCGGTGGTGTTCGGCTGGATCGCCGCCGGTCATCAGCTCGGCGCCGCCTCGGCGGCCTTCCTCGCCGGCTGGCTGCGCACCCAGCAGGGCAACTATTTCGACGCCTTCATGATCGCCGGCGCCACCGGCGTCGTCGCCGCGCTTCTCGCCCTGTTGATCGCGCGGCCGCGGCGCGGCGCCGTCGTCGAGAGCGCGGCCTGACAATGAGCGACGCTGTCTCGCTCTTTGGACCCTGGCTGCAACGCTGGAGCCTGGTCGCGGACGGAGCGCCGATCGAGACGCCGACGAGCAACCTTCTACCCGTCACGCTGGACGGAGCGCCGGCGATGCTCAAGCTGCTGAAGCCGTCGAGCGACGAAGGCCCGGGCATCGCGGCGCTTGGCTGGTTTGCCGGCAAAGGCGCGGTGCGCGTCATCGCGGCGGAGGGTGACGCCGTCCTGATGGAGCGCGCGGTCGGCCGGCGCTCGCTGACGGCGATGGCGGTCGGCGGCGAGGACGAGGAGGCGATCCGCATCATCGCCAGCGTCGCCAAGGCGCTGCATGCGCCGCGACCGGAGCCGCCGGAGCTGCCGACACTCACGCGGCGTTTCCGCGCAATGTTCCGGGCCGGGCCGGAGCATGCAGTGCTTGCTCGATGCGCGGAGACGGCGCGTCGGCTCATCGAGACTTCGCGCGAGAGCGTCGTGCTGCATGGCGACCTGCACCACGAGAACGTGCTCGACAGCCCGCGCGGCTGGGTCGCCATCGACCCGAAGGGCGTCGCGGGCGAGCGCGCCTATGATGTCGCCAATCTCTTCCTCAACCCGGCCGGCGTCGAACGGCTGGTGCTCGACCGGGCGCGAGCGGTCAGGCTGGCGGCGATCGTCTCGGAAGAACTCGCGCTCGACCCCGCCCGCGTGCTCGGCTTCGCCTTCGCCCATGCCGGCCTCTCGGCCGCATGGTGCATCGAGGACGGCATCGACCCGAGGATCGCGATCGAGGCGGCGGAGATGCTGGAGCCGCTCGCTCAGCCGTCCGCCGGGTAGACGGGCGCGCCGTCGCCGATCTCGTAATAGTCGCCCTTGTCGGCAGCGAAGATGTGCCCGCCCATATGCGTGCCGGTGGGCTTCTCGAAGCCGCCCATCGCGATGGCGATGCGGTCGGTTCCGGTGCGGCGCCAGAACAGGACCGAGCCGCAGGTGCCGCAGAAGCCGCGCTCGGCGACATCGGACGAGCGATACCAGCGGACGCTGTCCTCGCCCTCGATCGCAAGATCGGCGACCGCGACATTGGTCGTGGCGAGGAAATGGCCCGTCTGCCGCCGGCACTGCGTGCAGTGGCAGCCGCAGACCTCGGACAGCGGCCCGCTCACGGCATAGCGGACGGCGCCGCAGAGGCAGCGCCCGCGATGCATTTCGCCGGCCACTTCAGAGGCCACCGGCGGCCACCAGCCGGTGCTCGGCGACGCGGGTCTTCTTCAGGAGTTCCGCGACGAGGAAGGCGAGCTCCAGCGACTGGTCGGCGTTGAGGCGCGGATCGCAATGGGTGTGGTAGCGGTCCGAGAGATCCTCGTCGGTGATGGCGCGGGCGCCGCCGGTGCATTCGGTGACGTTCTTGCCCGTCATCTCGATATGGATGCCGCCGGGGAAGGTTCCCTCGCCCTGATGCACTTCGAAGAAGGTGCGGACCTCCTTCAGGATCAGGTCGAAGGGCCGCGTCTTGTAGCCGGTGACCGCCTTGATCGTGTTGCCATGCATCGGGTCGCAGGACCAGACGACCGAGCGGCCCTCGCGCTCGACGGCGCGGATCAGCTGCGGCAGGTGATCATAGACCTTGTTGGCGCCGAAGCGGCAGATCAGCGTCAGCCGGCCCGGCTCGTTATCCGGATTGAGCGCATCGATGAGCTGCAACAATCCGTCGCCGGTCAGCGAGGGACCGCATTTGAGCCCGATCGGGTTCTTCACGCCGCGCATATATTCGACATGGGCGTGGTCGGCCTGGCGGGTGCGGTCGCCGATCCACAGCATGTGGCCGGAGGTGGCGTACCAGTCGCCACTCGTCGAATCGACGCGGGTCATGGCCTGCTCGTAGCCGAGCAGCAGCGCTTCATGCGAGGTGAAGAACTCGGTCGAGCGCAGCGAGGGCGTCGTGTCCGGATTGATGCCGCAGGCGCGCATGAAGGCCATGGTCTCGGAGATGCGGTCGGCGATCTCCTGATAGTGGTGGCCCTGCGGGCTGTCCTTCACGAAGCCGAGCATCCACTGATGCACATGCTCAAGATTGGCATAGCCGCCCTGCGCGAAGGCGCGCAGCAGGTTGAGCGTCGCCGCCGACTGCCGATAGGCGTCCTCGACCCGGCGCGGATCGGGGATGCGGGCCGCCGGCGTGAACTCGATGCCGTTGATGTTGTCGCCGCGATAGGACGGCAGCTCGACATCGCCGATCTTCTCCATCGGTGCCGAGCGCGGCTTGGCGAACTGGCCGGCGATGCGGCCGACTTTCACCACCGGCATCTGGCCGGCAAAGGTCAGCACCACCGCCATCTGTAGAAAAACGCGGAAAAAGTCGCGGATATTGTCGGGATGATGCTCGGCGAAGCTCTCGGCGCAATCGCCGCCCTGCAAGAGGAAGGCCTCCCCCCGCGCGACCGAGGCGAGCCCCTTCTTCAGCTGCCGCGCCTCGCCGGCGAAGACGAGCGGCGGATAGGTGGCGATGCGCGCCTCGACCGCGGCAAGGGCCGCCTGGTCGGGATAATCCGGCACCTGCTGGATGGGCTTTTCCCGCCAGCTCGCGGGGCTCCAGCTCGTCTTGGTCATGCTCGGCTCCACACCGCGTCCGGCCATATCGGCGCCCGAGCGCCCGGCCATCCGCTTCTCAAAAAAGGTGGAGCCTTATACACGCCCCTCCCCCGCCTCGCCAATCGAAGCCGTTGCTGCGCCGCATCACGCCGCGGCGAGCGCCCGCATGCGGGCGGCGGTTTCCTCGTCGGCCGGGAAGAAGGCTTCGATGGCGATCTCGGAGAGCGTGACGTCCGCCGGTCCGCCGAAAACCGTCGTCGTCGAGAGGAAGGAGAGCTCGCCATCGCCATGGCGAAGGCGCAGCGGCACGGCGATGCCGGCGAGTTGGTCGGCCTTTCGTTGCTCGCGTGCGAGCGGACGCGGCAGGGCCTCCATCTCGGCGAGGAGACCGGCGAGCACGGCATCGCCGGTCAGGTCGACCTCGTGAGCAAGGCGCCGCAGCATATGGCCGCGCCAGGCCGGAAAGTCGACAATGCGCGGCGCAAGGCCGCCGGGATGGAGCGACAGCCGCACCACATTGACCGGCGGCACCAGCAGGGCCGGATCGACGCCGTCGATGAGCGCCCCAACCGCCGCGTTGGCCTCGAGCATCGTCCAGTGGCGGTCAACGGCGAGTGCGGGATAAGGCATGTGGCCAGCGACGATGCGGCGCACCGCGTCCCGGGCCGGTCCGAGCCCGGGATCATCGAGCCGCCGCGCCGGATGGACGGGCGCATAGCCGGCGGCGACGAGGAGGAGGTTCTGCTCGCGCAGCGGCAGCTCCAGTTCCTCGGCGAGGCGCAGCACCATGGCGCGGCTCGGCTGGGAACGGCCGGTCTCGAGGAAGGAGAGATGGCGCGTCGAGAGGCCCGCCTCGCCGGCAAGCTCCATCTGCGACAGCCGCCGGCGGCGACGCCACTCCTTCAGCTCTTCCCCGAACGACGCTTGCGACAGGCTCATCGGCTCCTCCGTGACGCCGAACCTAGCCGGCGGGAGGCGGCGAAACCAATAACGTCCGAGGTAATCGACCGGCCGCCCTCCCTCATTCACCGTTCGGAGCGTCGCAGCCGGCCAGTTACCGGCGCAACCTCGGAGACCACCATGACCGACACCAACTCTGCTCCCGATGCCGCCACGCTCGCCGCCCGCTATCTCGCGGCCTGGAACGCCACCGACCCGGCCGAGCGCCGCCGGCGCATCGCCGAGGCCTTCACCAGCGATGCCAGCTATGGCGATCCGCTCGCCAGCGTCTCCGGCCATGACGGGCTCGATGCGCTGATCGGCGCGATGCAGGAGCGCTTCGCGGGACTTTCCTTCCGTCTCGCCGGCAAGGCGGACGGTTATGGGTCCAACTTGCGCTTCAGCTGGGAACTCGCGCCCGGCGACGGCCCGGCGCTGGCCGGCGGCACCGACTTCGCCACCGTCTCTGGCGGCAGGATCGACCGCGTGACCGGCTTCCTCGACTTCGTGCCGGACGGTCTCGCCTGATCGGCGAGGCTCGCCCAGAGATGAACCGTGGCGAGGCTGCGATGCGGCGCGAAGGCCAGCATCGCGGCCTCCTGCTCTTGAGGCGTCGGGCGGCGATCGAGCCCATGCAGGCGCTGTAGCCCGGTGGCGAGGCCCGAATCGCCGATCGGCGCGGTATCGGCATGGCCGAAGCCACGCAGCAGCACATAGCGCGCCGTCCACGGGCCAATGCCCGGCAGGGCGACGAGCGCGGTCTCGATGGCGGCGGGCTCTTGCTCCGCCAACGCATCCAGATCCGGCTGGCCCGCAGCCACCGCCGCAGCGACGCCGGTGAGATAGCGCGCCTTGGCGCGGGAGAAGCGGCGGGCGGCCAACGCCGCCGGATCGATCGCCGCGACCTCGGCGGGACCGGGATGGGCGACGAGCCCGCTCTCCGCATGGCGTATGCCGGCGAGGTCGATCATCTCCCGGCGAAGCGCGGCCGCGAAGTTCAGGTTGATCTGCTGCCCGATCACCGCCCAGCAGAGCGCCTCGAACACCGTCGCGGTCAGCGGAATGCGCAAACCCTGCCGCGCACCGACCAGCAATGCCGCCGCCCGATGCGCCTCGAACGCCGCCGGGTCGGTGACGAGGCCGAGCATCCGCCGCGCCATGGTCTCGGTCCCCGCCTCATCGACTTCGGACAGCGGATGGTCGACCACGAGCCCCGCCGCGTCGCCGGCGACATCGATCGAGAGGAGAACCGGCTTGCCGCCCACGAGAAAGGGCTTCTCGATCCGCGTGCCGGTGACGCGCTCCGAAAGGCTCGCCGGATCGCGGCCATGATAGGCGAGTATCTCCGCCGCCCTGTAGCCGGGCGGCAGGGGAATGGTCTGCTGCATCAGGCCGCGCGGGCGGGCCGGCAGCGCAGGCACGCGCGATAGCCCGCCGCCTCGGCGCCGGCGGCATCGGCGAAGAAGCGCACATTCTTCGGCAGCGGCGGCCGCGACGGGCAGGCCGGCCGGCAATAGATGCCGGTCGTCGCCACCGCATAGAGCGTCGCGCCGTCCGGAAACGCCGCTGTCGTCGTCATCGTCAGCCTCGCTGCTTTTCGTTCGCCGACATGAGCATGCCGCCGGGCCGATCGCGGCGACACCCGTTTCCTGATCGCGTCAGTGACGGTCCTTCGCCCAGAGATAGAGGCCGATGCAGACGCCCATGGCCGAGAGGAAGACGAGGTAATGGGCATGCGCCATCGGGTCGGATTTCAGCGCCACGGTGACGAGCAATGGCGTCAGCCCGCCGAAGATCGCATAGGCGATGTTGTAGGCGAAGGAGACGCCGGTGAAGCGCACCGCCGGCGGGAAGGCCTTGACCAGCACATAAGGCACCGCGCCGATGACGCCGACCGAGAAGCCCGCGACCGCCTGGAGCAGGAAGAGCCTCGACGGGTCGCTCGCGACCGAGGAGTAGAAATACCAGGTCGCCGCGCCGAGGAAGATGCTGCCGAAGGTGAAGAAGCGGCCGGCGCCGATCCGGTCGACCGTGAGGCCGGCGAGCACGCAGCCCACCGTCAGGAACAGGGTCGCGATCGAATTGGCGGTGAGCGCCTCGCCGGCGGGGATCTTGTAGAGCGTCTGCAGCAGCGTCGGCGTCATCAGGATCGCGACGACGATCGCGCCCGACAGCATCCAGGTCAGCAGCATCGAGAGGATCGTCGCGCCCTTGTGGCCGCGCAGCACCTCGCCGAGGGGCAGGCCTTCCGAAAGCGCCTTGGCCGCCTTCAGTTCGCGGAACACCGGCGTCTCGTCGAGCCAGCGGCGGAGATAGACGGCGACGAGGCCGAAGACGCCGCCGAGCGCGAAGGGAATACGCCAGCCATAGGCCATCACCTGGTCGGGCGTGAACACGACATTGATGGCGGTGGCGATCAGCGAGCCGAGGAGGATGCCGGCGGTGAGCCCGCAGGTGAGGATGCCGCAGGCGAGGCCGATGCGATGGACCGGCACATGCTCGGACACGAAGGTCCAGGCGCCGGGCACCTCGCCGCCGATCGCGGCGCCCTGCAGCACGCGCATGGTGAGGAGCAGGATGGGCGCCGCGATGCCGATCGAGGCATAGGTCGGCAGCACGGCGATGCCGAGCGTCGAAAGCGCCATCAGGAGGATCGACAGCGTGAACATGCGCTTGCGGCCGAGCTTGTCGCCGAAATGCGCCATCACCAGCCCGCCGAGCGGCCGCGCGAGATAGCCGGCCGCGAAAATTCCGAAGGCCTGCAGCTGCTGCACCCATTCCGGAATCTCCGGCGGGAAGAACAGGTGGCCGAGCACGGTCACGAAGAAAACGAAGATGATGAAATCGTAGAATTCGAGCGCGCCACCGAGGGCGGACAAAGCGAGGGTCTTGTAGTCGCGGCCGTCGAGCAGGCGACGGCCGGGGGCGGCAACTGCAGTCATGATTGTTTCACTCCCGGCCTTGGCGCCGGTTCTCGTTCGGGGATCGGCGTTCTTTGATCCGTCGGAGCGGGATTCACAAGCGGAAATCCGCCGCAGCATCATGGCGGTCCGAGGTGCGTCCACCCTCCACCTCTCCCTCAAGGAGAGGTCGACGCGCGGAACGCGCAACGCGTGAGGTGTTCCGGCGTATCCGGAGAGGCCACGCCCCTCACCCGGACCTTCGGTCCGGCCTCTCCCCATGGGAGAGGTGAAGGGAAAAGCTGGCTCCCCAGCCCACCATCGAACGAAGACCGCTGGAAGGACGAGCCGCCTCCCAATCCTCCCCCGCTTCGCAGGAGAGGGGGTGCCTGCCGCTAGCGGCGATGGCGGACGGAGGGCTCGCGCATGGTGACGAGTTCTTCGGCGGCGGTGGGGTGCAGCGCCATGGTGGCGTCGAACTGCGCCTTGGTGGCGCCGAGCTTCACCGCGATCGCCACCATCTGAATCATCTCGGCCGCGTCATGGCCGAGGATATGGCAGCCGAGGACGCGGCCGCTGGTGCCGTCGACCACCAGCTTCATGATCATGCGCTCGTCGCGGCCGGAGAGGCCGTTCTTCAGCGGCTTGAAGCTGGTCTTGTAGATATCGACAGCCGGGAACTCGTCGAGCGCCTCGGCCTCGGTCAAACCGACGCTGCCGAGTTCGGGTTGCGAGAACACCGCCTTCGGCACGCCGAGATGATCGACCACCACCTCGCGGCCGCCGAACAGCGTATCGGCGAAGGCATGGCCCTCTCGGATGGCGACCGGCGTCAGGTTGATGCGGTTGGTGACGTCGCCGACCGCATAGATCGACGGCACGTTGGACTGCGAATGTTCGTCGACCGAGATCGCCCCGGCACCGTCCGTCTCGACCCCTGCGTGGTCGAGGCCGAGCCCTTCGGTGTTGGGCTTGCGGCCGGTGGCGAGCATGACCTCGCCCGCCTCGAGCGAAAGGCCGCCTTTCGTGCGCACCACGAGACCCTCGCCCGCCTTTTCGATTGCGACCGGCTGGTCGCCGAGCACGAGACGGATGCCCTTCTTCTCCAGCGCTTCGGCGAGGCCCGTCCGGAGATCGTCGTCGAAGCCGCGCAGCAGCTTGTCGCCGCGGTGGATGAGCGTCGTCTCGACACCGAGGCCGTGGAAGATGCCGGCGAATTCGACGGCGATGTAGCCACCGCCGACGATCACGATCTTCTCCGGCAGCTTCGGCAGGTGGAACGCCTCGTTGGAGGTGATCGCCAGCTCGTGGCCCTCGAGCGCCGGATCGCGATAGGCGGTCGAACCGGTGGCGACCAGGATCACCTTCGCCGTCACCAGGCGGCCATCGCCGAGCCGCACCTGG
>Ga0209930_1002706_pt1 | contig 19916 bp, 14 predicted proteins | sample ThiBiot_500_biof_2_FD_183948 | JGI IMG/M metagenome (GOLD analysis project Ga0209930, IMG submission 183948) | Wastewater bioreactor microbial communities from Cape Town, South Africa - Thiocy_cont_500_biof (SPAdes) | ecosystem: Engineered > Bioreactor > Thiocyanate-remediating >... | reverse complement strand
GAACATTAGCTCGAATCTTTTGGAAAATGAATAGAATCGATCTAGCCACATTCTATTACAAACGTTTTATTAAACAATTACCAGCAAATGATCCATTATTGAGAGTTATCTATGATGATCTTGGATTGATGTATTTAGATCAAAAAGAGTATGAAAAAAGTGTTGAATGGTTTAGAAAATCAGTTGAAGCAAAAAAACAGAATTCATCTCCGAGCAAAGACACATCGATTGGTAAGTAATTCAATTATATATCTTCATTTTTTCATCTGTTATTTGATTATTTAGATTATTTTCCAGACATTGAGTCGAATATCGATCGACCTCAGTGTCCACAAATGGATTCATGTAATCAATCAGACGATGAAGTACATATGAGTGTTTACTTTCATAATTCAGCTTCTGTTTGTCCAGATGGTGGTGAATGTGAATTGATTAAGAATGCAGATCATGCAAGTCAATATACACATCCTGATTATTGTCCTCGAGGTGGTGAATGCACCGATATGAGCGAAACACATTTAATAGATTATTGTCATGTACCCTTATGTAGAGATGGACTAACTTGTGTGCCATTTTTCAAGGGAAATACTGCTCATCGTATGGCATATCGACATTGTAAGAATAATTGTAAATTACGTTCGTGTTGTCCAAATTTTCATAATCATCAACATATCGAAGAAGAAAATCATCCATTTAAACCACCATGCCCTTATACACCTTATATTTGTCAATATTATGATCAATTAATGACAAACGATAATGCAGGGTCCAATTGTGTTCAACACTGTATCAGATATTCACATGTTTGTCCATTTGGACGATATTGTACCAAACAAACAGATAAAAGTCATTGTGAAACAAATTTACATATATTTCGAAAAGAATGCGCTCAAGGTGAACATTGTCCATTGATCCATGATTCAAATCATTTGAATTCATATTCACATTTAAATATGCGTGATATTCAACGTTTATGTAAATATTCAAGAAGTGATTGTCCACAAAAATCTAATCAACAACATTTGAAAGACTATCGACATTTTGGTCATATATACTTCCTTGGCGTTGCTAGATATTTAGGATCAAATAAACAAATTAATTTTATTCGAAATCAAAATGAGATGATTGCGAATATACAAAGATATATGCAAGCATCAAATTGGAATCCATCAACAATAACCGTTCCTGATACAATCTTACGATGGATTCGTGCATTACAGCCTGTTCATCGTTGTAGTAAAATTGTATTCGAATCGATTCTCCTTCATGGCCATTGTATGAGTCGGGAGCATATGAATTCATTACGTGAGCCACAATCAGTTGCTAAAGCTATTAAAAGTCATAAAGCTGTTCAAGAAATATTTGCAAAAGTAGCAATCACAAGACTCCAACAATCAATGGAAGAATATTTTCATATCTTAGTTGCTGAACATTTTTGTAAACATAATAAAACAGCATTGACAAAAGAGCAAACTCAAAAATTATCACAACTTGAAACTATATTTTCACAACTTGACATCACTGATGACGCTCTTAAAAAAGTACGAACATTGGTAACTGACATAGCTGAAGCATCATTTAAACTGCAATCCAGTCAAACTGGTCTCGGTTGGCAACCTGATGTAGAGTTGGGTACGAATAAACATGTTTTTGCTGTATTAGGTGCACATGCTGGCTATTATTATGGTGATATTATTATTGTCTTTCGACAAGAAATCATGCATCATCCTGATAGTAATTTTTCCATACATGCTGCAACAACATTTCATAAGAGTGGAAATGCTTACAGTTGGCGGCCGTGGCTAAAAGATCCTGGTGCTCTTGATAAACGTATTGAACATTTTCATCAGAATAAACTTCATTGTTCAATACCAGGATATGAAATGGCTGCAGCTTATGAGCTCATGGCATTGACAGGTTTATCAAAAAAATCGACTAAGGATATCGATGTTAAAGCTTTAGTTACACGCTGGATGGGTCTCGATCCACATCATGTTTTCGAAGCACATTTACCGCAATTAATTCCATTGGATTATATCGAAAAGGTTTATATGACTGAAACAACGTTTAAATCTCTATCAAGTCAAGCTCAACAATCGGCAAGAACTATCTTTGGTGATATGCTCCATACTACTCCGCATCAAGTTACTGGTGAAACACCTGGTTTAAAACAAAAGATAGATCCACCACGTCAGGCTTTTCAAACATTTGTCATGGAAGATACTTTCAAAGTAGTTGAACAACGCTTAAATACACTTCCGTCACATCAAGGTACATGTGTAACATTATCATCAAGTAATTTTCGTGAATTTGTTCATATACCAATGACAATATCACAAGCATTGAGTCAAAATGGTTCATCAGATGTTGTCTATATTTATTGGGAAGCATTACAAGGTGATATGTCGTTGATATTAACTTATGAAATGATTAACACAGAAGTTGATCAGAAAAATCTTAAATGTCTCACTTGTCATATCGCTAAATGGCCAAAATCTAATATTATTACAACTTCGACATTAACAACAAGTGATTATCAAGAAGGTTATTCATATATTGGTACTTCACATCCATTTACACATTACCACATAATTCAGGATCGAAAATTTCGAGCTAGTTCAGCTACATTTCATCGTGGCTGTAACACACATGAATATGTTATCTATAATTTAGTTCTTAACCGAAAAACATCACAAGTTACTCTAGCTATTGTTGGATCGAATTCTCTATATAATCAACATAATTTGACATTTACATTCGATAAAAACGATTTGGATTTAACAAAACTCGAGTACATTCAAATTAGTGCTGGTGGAACCGTTGTACCTGTACGAAATTTTGTAGTACAATCGAAACCAATTGAAAAATATCATCCATCACTTGATACAGATTTAATGAAAGCAAATCCTGGTACAAAGAAAGTGCAACCTTTATTAATATTACAGAAAAAACCGAGTACAGCAAGTTTACCGGTATCGTCACCAAAATTACAGAAGAAAGTACCTACAGTAGATTCTGCACCACCACCACCACCACCTCCAATATTACCGAAAAAACCAAGTCCACCAAGCTCGACAGCCAAAGCTTGTCCAAAGTCGATTTATTGCCAATTACAGTATGCTGATAATGAAGAAGGAAAAAAACATATTGCAGAATTTAGTCATCCCTGTCGATTTTCTGAAGTCTGTCGACGAAATGAACCACATCTCGTTCACATACCGCATCCTATACCGATGTGTTCAAACGATGAAAAATGTACTAAACGAGGTGATCCCATTCATCGTGCTCAGTATCGTCATACAAATCTACCGGACTATCTTATTCCGTGTAGATTTCAAGAGAAGTGTAAAATTATATCAAAAGAGGATCATCGAATCAAATATTTCCATGGAGAGAAAGTTCCATTGCCTTCTTAAACTGATTTCTTTTGTTTTATTTTTTTTTACTCTGGATTTTTTAATTTTTTATCAGATGATTTCGAAAAAACAGACTCAACCGTTGATCGAGTAGCATTTACTGATGCTCTTGAAAATTCGAAAAGTGGCGTGAAAAGGTTCGAAATATGTGTTGCCGTTGTTGTTGATTGTTCTTGTTGCGTTGGCGAAATACGTAGATTTAGAGGAATATTCACCGTTGGTAATGATTGTTCTAGTTTAGGAAAAACATTTCTGAGAAAACGTTCAAGATTATCGAGAATAATGTTGTTTGAAATCGAATTATGATCAGCATTTGGTACTAAAATCAATTGTTTATCATGAATATGTGTCAATGAATCGTGTAATGTTTGTGAATGATTCGATGAAATCAAATTATCCTGTTGACCATGAATAAATATTGTGGGACAATGAATATTTTTCATTGCATTCAAATTATTCCAATATGAAGTACCAATTGCATATCCTAAGATGCTAACTTTGTCTCGGATCACATTATTAACTGATGTATATGGAGATTGAAGAATAAGACCGCCTACGGCTTTTGTTGAAGCTATATGACATGCAGGACCTGAGCCAATAGAATGACCGTACATAAGTATGCGATTAGCTGGCCATTGAAGTGTTTCTCGAACGAATGTATAAGCACGTTCAGCATGCTGATCAATCGTATGTCGATCGGGTTGAATCGGTCCTTTACAGAGTCCATAGGAAGGATATTCAAAAGCCAATATGTACGAGTCGATTTGTTGAGATAATGCGTCAAACAAATAGTGCATACTACCGATATCACAACCATTACCGTGGCAAAAGATTGTGAAATATTTAGCAGTTCTATTTGGTGTATATAGCATACAGGGAATTGGTACCGTTTTAACGGGATCATCACCAGCTGGTATCCAAAATAAATGCTCTCCGTGTGAGTCTAATGTGTAGTGAGATGGATTTGGAGCTGGAAAAAGAAATTTTTCAATCACCATATTTTTTCACTATGAATAATCTGAAAGAACAAATATCTATTTTATATAATGTTGACAAAGGAAAAAGCCAAAACAAGTGACTCATATTCGCTCGTCATTAGACCAATCAGATAAGAAGCAAATGCTTTGAAAAACGACATCACCATCGAATTCAGAACGAATCATTTTATTGAGAGCGTTACCAAGTGAGTCACGCAAAGAATACAAATAAGTTCTAGCACTAGCTACGAATATTTCTGATTAGTAAAAACACATTCATTTTCGAAATGACTCATATCATATAACATATTTCACAACTCGATGTAATGCGCCATCATTTGACATAATGTTTGACAATGAAGTAGATGACATTTCAGAGAGTTCGTTTAATCATTTTCATCTCAAATCTGAATTAATTCGTGCTATTCATGATAAAGGTTATGAAAATCCATCGGAAGGTTTGTAAAACTCAAAAAATAAACAAGCTTTTCTTAATACAAAGAAAGTATTTTTTTAGTTCAAAATCAAACAATTTCACAGATGATTCTCGGCAAAGATATTCTATGTAAAGCTCAATCAGGTATAGGTAAAACAACTGCCTATGTAATTGCAACACTTCAACAAATTCAACCGATTAAAAATCAAGTAGAAATACTTGTTCTATGTCATACGATGGAATCAGCCTTTAATATAACTCATGAATATAAAACTCTATCCAAATATCAGCATAACATAAAAATCGAACAATTCACTGGTGGTACATCATTGAAATTACAAGCAAATATCTTGAAAACAGATTGTCCACATATTGTCATCGGAACACCTGGTCGAATTTTAGACTTAGCACAAGAGAAAAAACTAAAACTCAATCATATCAAACAATTAATTATTGATAATTGTGATCGATTGTTCGAATCATCTGATAAATCACAACGGAATGTTGTCGATATATTTCAAATGATTTCACATAAAAAACAAGTTTTAATATTGAGTTCAACATTTGATGATGAAAGTCGATCACTTTGCAACACACTACTGAAAAATGTAAGCTATGATAAAACTATAATATATATCTTTCAAAATTATTTCCTTATATATCTAGCCATTAGAAATCGATATGCATGTTGTAACCAAGAAGTTACATTATTATGTCAAAGTACATAAACGCGACAAACGAAAGAAATTATGCGATCTACTTGATAGATTAGAATTTCGTCAAGTGATTATTTTCGTTAAATCAGAAACATGCTGCACTTCTTTAAGATACTTTTTGATGACGCAAAGTTTTCCTGCTGTTGAACTTCATCGCAAAATGGGAACGCACGATCGGTTAGATTCCATATAAACTTAAATATCCTTCTTTTATTGTTTTCATTTAGTCTTTTGTGTCTTAAAAAATTTCAAAATTTTCAAACACGTATTCTTCTGACAACAGATTCATCAGGTCTGAGCATAAATTCTGATAATGTTACTATCGTATTGAATTATCATATTCCAAACAACGTTGAGACTTATCTCGAACGAGTATGTTCTCGTATATAGAATGATAATCATATTCAAATAAAAATATAATTTCAATTCTAGACTGCACGATTAGGTTTATTTCATGAAAATGGTTTTGTTCTATCGTTTGTTTCGAGTAAAACTGATGCAACTATTCTTAATCAAGTTCAACGTCGATTTCAAATGCTTATTAGTAAAATGCCGGATGTCATTGAATAAAAAGCATTTTGACCGATAAGATCTTGTATGAGAGTTTTCTTCTTGTCTATATAATCAACTTCGATTACTTAGATTTCTGATACGACTTGATTTGTACCAATTAATTTTTTTCTTGCAAATAAACTCGAAGTAGAACATAGATAAATTGTCGACGAAATCGTTTCGATACACAAATATAAATCGGCTTGTCCAAACGTAACGCTGTTACGTTTTTGACATGTTCTTACTCACTTATTTCAAAAAGTTCTCATGCTAGAAAACTCGTTCAAGTGTCATTCGAAGCGTCTAGGTGTACTTGATCTACGATACAAAAATCATCTCTCTAGATTGAGGTCTCCGACTTCTAGACACAATTTACCATCGCGTAACGCTGTGACACAATTTCTCGTCGAAACATGATCAAGTTTTGAACATGTTCGGAATCAATTTTCCTCAAACAACATCAAACTTTTCAGTATTTAGGATTAAAGAGCAGTCTGAAAACTGTATAGGAATGTGCAACTTGTCTTCAAAAACGCAAGTTAATGATAGAAACGCTACACTGGAAACACTTGAATTTGACATGAAATCGAATTTTTAAAAGCGGTTTTTCAGGCAAAAACTATCGTTAACAAGCTAAAAATACGGGTTCAAATCTCTTTTTTTTCACGTCAACCCATGATTTGCAACAAGAAAAGATGTAAAATTTGTGAATAGCGTAAAAAAATTAACTTTCCATAATGTATTTTGTCTATTTCAGCCAAAAAATGCTGGAAAAAAACTTGATCAGCGAAGTGTCGCGTTACGTGGACAAGCCGAGAAAAATAATATGGTTGTATTAGATTCGAGACACGCTATTCCTATGATATTTTATTGAATAATGAAAATTGAGGGAAAAAGGAAATGTTCATATGTATGTATAGTTAATGTGATTTAGCAGCTACTGCTTGTCCAAACTCATAACCATATCCACCATAGAAACCAAGAGGTTTCGGTTTGTCACCGCAAGGTGAGCAGCAACATTGACAAGACAGGCAACCCAGTGATTCAGCTAATATGTCAGCATCTTTAAGAAAAACTGTTTTATCAAAATATGGTCCTTGAGAACAGCAGTCACCTGATTGTTAAACTTTAACACGTGAAATGATACGAGTATTGGTCAATGCAACAGTTACAACATTCTTCTTGACATTCAAATGTTGCTTGTACGTTTTCATCTGATAATGGAAGAAATGTGTTTTGAATGTGGTATGTTCCAGGTTGAGACCTAAACATAAAATATCCATTTATATATGAAAATAATATACCCGTTGCTTACATTTTTCTCGTATGGTCAGATTTTCACTAATGTTTTTTTTATAACCAACAACTACCAACACTCAGTTGCAAATGATTGAAAGTAACATATTGAATTATTAATATTCCCTCGTCATGTCTCTCTTTTCTCTCCCTCTCGTTTTGTTTTCAATTGAAAGTGAAATTATATTAATCCTTTTTCCTTGCATAGATACGATAGAAACATATGTTTGCTTGGAATAGATGATTTATGTTCTTTCGTTCAATAGAAATTATCGACAGCAATAGACAGAAAATGAGATAAAGATTCGAGATTATTTGAAAAAACGTCCGTACTTTATTGTAACCTTATATTTTGGAGATATTTAAGGAAAAAAAGGAGAACTGGAATGGTTGAAAACTACGTTATTGGGCAAAAGGAAAACAAACTGTTAGAATTGATTATACATATAAAATTTAAAAAATAATTAACGCGATTTATGTGGCAATGTCGTGGCTGTTATGGCATTAACTGCGTTCATATAATCTTTCGTGCTAAACGTCAGAATATCGGAACCATATCCGCCCTCGAAACCAAGAGATTTAGGTGTGTCACCACAACATGAAGCGCACAAAAGGCATAGACATTGACCTGTCAAACAACTCAGAAGTAAAACCAGACAACCTGGACCTGTTCCGCCTGTTACTTCACGTAAAATACTGATATCTTTTAGAAATATAGTTTTATCGTAATGTCGTCCTTGACAACAGCAGCAACAACATGGACATGGCTCTTGGATACGTGAAATGAGACGAGCGTTGGTTAGTGCAACAGTTGTTTTTCGTCCACAACAATCACAACAGCCTTCTTGGCATTCGAATACTGTTTGCATATTTTCACCTGCTTGTGGAAGAAATGTGTTGTTGAAATGGAACGTTCCAGGTTGAGTTTGTTTTGGTTGAGACCTAAACATAATATATCAATCAGCGCATGAGAAAAACGAATTTTTCACTGACATTTTCTGTCGACTTTCGGTTACTAACAATTGACTGCAATGCAGTTTATTTCTCTTTTTTTTTCTTCAAAGAAAAATGAAAGTATTGTAACACTTCGGTTGCATAGATACCGTTTTAAGATGTTTTCTTTTTAAAAGAGCGTTGATCTTGAAACTCGAAATATGAGACAGTGCATTCGTCTCATTTTTCATGCGATATTGGGAAAAAAAACTAATCACTGTCTGTTATTTATCAATTAATCCCCCAATGATTTAAAGTCAATGAATACGAAAGAAAATACTTCACAATCTTCAATCGAAAATGTTCTCTTACAATATATTTATTGTTTTGACTATTTTTTCCAATGGTTTCGCGAATCCTATTGTGAATGAACCGTCTCGTTGTTGTTTTGCTAAACAATATAGTCATAAAACACAATTGATTTCATATATTTCACAAGAAGATGGCAGTATTGACAAGGTCTATGTAAGTGTGATGTATATAGATCGATATAGTTTATTTTCAATCAATAATTTCAATAGACTGAATACGATACGGCATACGATGGTGAAAATGGATTATCAGCAATGCGAACAGGTGTAAAAGACACGTTAAATAATGACGACGAAACTATATTCTGGGATATACGTGATCTTACAAATAAAATGATTTATTCAATTTATATTCAAGAAAATTTTTGCGAGAAAATGGTGGATATTTCTAATAATTACAATAATTGTATTTCAGAAGATGCAATCTATGCAAATTCAACAATGTATAATTACAATGGAAAAGAAATTCTTGTTGATACATGGATCAGAAATAAGAAAGGTGTTGTTCATTATCAAAAAATAGCTCGAGATGGTTGTATTCCATTGGAATCTGGTTATACACAGTTAAGTAATGGTAAGTTTCGAAAAGAAACAAAAAAAGACAGGTAAATAATTTAGTATCCATCATTTTAGGAATGCCTACAGTACAAATCAATACGAATTATATTGAAGATATTCTCGATAGAAGTATATTTGCAATTCCATCTGATTGTGAAGAAATTACTTTGGAAAGAAAATGATAATTAATCAGAAGAAACTGAAAAAAAAATTGCCTTCAAGGAGTGATTGTTGACCTTGCTTTGCAAGTTTTTTTTTGCTAATACAGAGAAAGAGAAAAAAAAACTTTCAATTATATTTGTATGCATAGACAAACAGTTAACAAGTTGTTCGTATAGTTTTCTTTTTATAACGAACACATAGAGTAACGATTGGCGCATGGAGAGACATCGTACAATGTTCTCTTTCGTTTGCTAACAACAATATTTAAACAGAATAAACCCTGAAACGAAAGAAAAAAAAAAGAAGAAGAAGAAAGTTGACATAAAATTTACTTTAAAATATCTGACCACATTCGTGCTTCTATTTGAGTCGAATATTGTAAGTAATCTCATGCATAAATAACTGTCGATGAAATCGTAGATATTTTTTCATGCCACTGTACGCAAAAAAAGAAACTACTACATCAAGGTTTATTTGTACATTACTGCTTACATTAATCTAGTGAGTAAAAGAAGAAGAAAAAAAAGAGAAAAAGAAAAACTAATCAATGTGAATATATATGTTTTTAGAATAAGTATGATTTCTTCGGTGATTATTATTATTTTGTGTTTGCTACAAATAAATGTAATTAATACACAAATCTATCAAAATGATATTCCCGATTTTTTCTTTAATGTGAACTTTGCCGGTCCGATTTTCGATCAATCCTTGTATACGATAACTACATCGAATTTTTCGGTTTCATCTCGAATAAATACAACTGTATTTACATTCACTATTCAACCGCAAACAGATTTTACACGGCCAAGTTTTGTTTCTCGAGCATTGAATTACATTTCAGGACAAATAACCGTTAAATCCGATAATAACAATTTTGCTGTTCAGCCATTAGGAAATAATTTATACGCACTTGTCACAAATACTTAGTGAGTGATGAAAATATTTATTTCGTTATTAGATTAAAAAAAACGAAAATACTTTTACTTTTCTATTAAGTCCATTGAATTATTTTGAACCCTATCATCGTTATGTATTGAATCTTATTGCTAGCCAAACATTTTCCAATCGACCATCGACTAGTTCAATTGCTCTCGTACAAATTAATCTCGTTAATAGCAATGTTCATGCTCCATTATTTCTTTCATCAAGTCAAACATTTTCCATCAGTGAATCGGCACCTGCCGGTACAATCATCGGTACTGTTTATGCAACAGATGCTGATAACGATACGATTATCTATAGTACACTTAGTACACAATTTTACATCGATCCATCGACTGGTGTTCTTATATTACAACAAGCATTTTCATCGACACCAAATTTACAATATTTTGCATTAATAACAGCGAGTGATGATGGTTCATCATGTTATCCAACTCAATCGTTCTGTCCAAGATTTTCAACAACAATCAATATAACGATCAATGTCTTAGTAGAAAATACGAATAGTCCATTATTTCTAGATAATATCTGTGGGCAAACAGTGACATTATATGAAAATGAAAATGGTACAAATATAACAGCGATCAAAGTATTCGATGATGATGCAGGACGAAATGGTCAAATAACAATATCATTCATTTCCGAAGCATCATATTCACAATTTAAACTTCTACAAACAGATCAAATCGATTCTCTACGTATAGCATATCTACAATCGAATACAATATTTGATTACGAGACAACAACAGTACGATCATGGTATTTATTTATTCAAGCAACGGATAATGGCATACCACAACGACAAGCAATTTGTGGTCTACGTGTTAATCTACTTGATGTTAATGATAATCGACCGATATTTGCTAGTAATTTGTGGAATTATACTATCTATAAGTCGACTTATCAAACTGTATCAAATCCACATTTTCTACGTATTATTGCTTCGGATGCAGATGCGGGTGATAATGGTCAAATAGATTATTTCATTGGAACTTTATCTGTTCCGTATTTTACTATAAATCAAACGACAGGAATGATTATCTTACGTTCAACAACGACAATCAATGATCTACAATCAACTATATTTCCAATTACATTTCAAATCTATGCATTAGATCGTGGCTCACCACGATTACTAAGTCCATTGAATGCTACAGTCGTCATTTATTTTAATAATAATACTGTTCAACCAGCAACATGGTATGATCCTATCTATGGCGAATTAAATTTTCGAATTATTGAAAAATTCTATGAGACCTATCGAAATCGATCGATTTTCAGTACACTCGATAATTTCAATGGAACAATCTTTTACACAACGACAACATCACAATCAGTTATCATGTCTGTTTACAGTCCATTTTCAAATACAAATATTCCATTTACAGCAACATCAGTAATAAATACTGGCAATACATTCAGTGTTGGTATTGTGACCACAAGTGGTTTACATGCTGAAATTCAAAGTCAATATGTAATCTATAATAATGTACTCGTTCAACCGCCATTATTAGGTGTAACAACAATAAATTTAATTGATCAAAATGATCAAATTCCAATATTTGATGTTCGTTCGTTAACTATTAGTGTGATTAAAAGCCAAAATGCACTCCAAGAAATAATCAAAATACAAGCCATTGATCGAGATATTACGTATCCGAATAATTATGTTCAATATCGTTTGAATACAGCTTTAACAGATACGACAGCATTGAGTCAATTTTTTGTTACATCAAATGGATCTCTTTGGACGAATTCAACGTTTACATCGACTAATCAAACATTATATCGATTGATTATCACTGCCTATGACGGTGCACCTGCTTGGGATTCTCAAACAAATCAATCGAATACTCAAGATATTCAATTGACTGTTTTGATCACATCGTTGGCCAGTAGTCCACCAGGTAAAATATCTCTTTCTCACATTTCTAATTATAATATCTGCTGATTTATAGTTTTTCTAAATTCATCCACTATCTTTAAAACTATCAATGAAACAATTACGAATGGTACTGAACTTCTTACATTTACAATTGTTGATCCTGATATTGATACAGTTCTTAGTTGTGGCATATCTAGTGGAAATACGAATAATGCTTTTGCATTCTTTTTCATATCTGATAATACAGCAAATGACTCACGTATTCAATATGAAGCTATTGCCAAACTTTATCTTGTTGGCTCATTGGATTATGATACGAAATCAAATTATACATTAGTTCTATTTGCAACTGATGCAGAAAATCTTGTTGATTTAACGGTATTTATTAATTTACTGCCACAAAATACCAAAGCTCCTTACTTTAATCTCAATCCCGGTTTTATTGGTTATATATTTAATGTAACAGAAAGTACAGCGATATCTGTGCTCGATGGGCCAACTGTAAGTTGATAAAAATGATTTTTTCAATAAAAGAAATATGAATTTATTTGTTAGATCGAAGTTTTTGATCTCGATAGCTCATCAACATCATTTGTTTTCGATATTACTACAAATAACTATCAATATGATGTGAATAGTACATATTTAAATCAATCTAATAATGAAGTAACAATTGGCATAGCTTCACCTGGTCTTACACGTGATCTACCATTCGGTTCGTCACAATACAATTTCTCGATTCAAGTTACCGACGAAGGTGGTGCAGGTGTTTCAACATCAGTACCAGTGATTATTTTTGTCAATGATATAAATAATAATGGACCTATACCAACCAATGGACCTTGGTATTTAACAGAAGGTGTAACGGATCCAAGTACAAGAATCGATTTTACAGATTTTGATGATCCCAAATTGAATAATACTTTACCATTTCATGTTCAAAGTATTTCTCCAACTGATTTCAATATTGATCCAACAATTAGTTACAATGGTACATTTCGATTAACTTACATTGGTGGTAGTTTAAATCGTTCAGTAGCGAAAAATCTATCGGTTACTTTCAATGTTACCGATGGTAAAGGTTATCCAGCTGTAACTACAATTCCGATTATTATCGCAGATGTTCCTAGTACAACATCAATATCTGCTGGTTCGAAAACGATCAATGTTATTTATGTTAATGGTTATATAAATTCTTTACGAAATACTCCACTAGGTTCGATCTATGTCAATGATCCTGACGATTGGTTTCGTGCAAATCGAACATATTCAATTCGAGATGTGAGTGATGGACTTTCATTTAATACGACAAATGGTCTTCTAAGTACTGCAAATGCTCTCTATCCTGGTACGTCGACGATACGTGTCGATGTTACCAAACCAATAGCTTCATCATCAGCCATAAGTACTATTTCTTTAACTGTATCAAGTGTCGATCGTGAATATGTTCGAAAAGCAGCGACTATTCGTATTCAAGGCGAATATCCTGAAACTCTAATCGATCCATCGCTTGGCAATCGATTGAATACACTTATCAATGCGCTTGCATCGATTCTATCGGTTAGTACAAGTTCAATTACTATTCTTACGATTCGTTCTGTTTATCAATATCGAAGTCCGTACTATCCACCTTTACCCTATGATCTAGCTAAACAACAAGCGTTAACCGATGTTGTTTTCTATGTATCAACGTTAGAAAAAGAATCTATTGAAAGTACACTAGCAAGTAATCTTGCATTATTTTCATCTCAATTTAGCATCATTGCTAATGCAAGTGGACCAAATCCTTGTTTAAATTATAATTGTCCTGTGGGTACAGTTTGTCGAGCAACACGAACAATTCAACCATTACCAACGATGATCGATAGTAATCAAACATCATTTGTCGGAATTGATATTTTAGATTCAGCTGATTGTGTCAATGCAACATATGCATTGTATAGTTCAACAACATCGGCGGTTTTAGGACGAACATTTACTGGCGATGGTAATAGTTATGCTATTTTTAATGGAACACAATTTTCTAGTCTTGCACCGACAAGATTTTCATTTGATTTCATTGGTCAATCACCATTAACGGATGGATTAATTCTACTCTATGGACTTAATACAGTTCCTATCGATGATTTCTTTTGGATAGCCATTGAACTCTACCAATCACAATTACGATTTCATTTTCGTGAATTTACTTTTTATCCATCAAATTTAACTTTGAATGCATCGACTTGGTATCACGTTGAATATCAATATGTTAGTTCGACAATTTTACTTTCAATAAATGATTATCAATATTTTCTTACTGTCAACGGTACATTGAATACATACGATCTATCCAATGTTCGTTTGTATCTCGGTGGTTTTCCAACAACTGGCTCAATTATCTCAGGTCTTTATCCGTCGTTAACTCAAATCAATACATTTACTGGTTGTATTCGAAATCTTCTATCGAATGGTTACTATATTGATATGAGTTCTGCAATAACAACAGTAAATTCAAATGCTGAACAATGTTCATGCAATTTAACGAATACTTGTACTACGAATACAATTGAACAAATACCAGCTGTAATCATTCCATGGTATACATGGTTGATTATTGTATTGGTGTTTCTTTTATTAGGAACATTGATTCTTATTATTTTCTTGGCATGTGTTAGGAAAAAAGAAAAACAAAAAAAACCTACTGAATTTTATTCCGATGATATTCGAGATAGTATTGTTGTTTACCGGTAAAAGTGAAATATTTGTAAAATGAAAAAAACTTCATCTTTTGTTTGTTTGATAGCGATGCTGCAGGAGAAGAAGATCATTCAATGTATAATTTAGAGATTTTAAAAAAACCGGTTTATGCTATAACCGATGAAGAAATTTTTGCTAATCGTCGACGAAGAGGTTCACGTCATAATAATGGTAAAGTTCTTTTTTTTTGTTTCTCCTTATCGAATAAAGAAATTTTTGTTAAAGATTATGGCGATGTTGTTGTCAGTGATCGACCATCACTTGCAGATTTTATCGATGAAAAATTAACTGAACAGAAAAATTATTCACTTGCCAATGATACTCAATTACATTACCGTTATGAAGGTGAAGGTTCGATTACTTCGGATTTAAGTGCGATCGATTCCGATGAAGATGAATATGAGAATCCTTTTGAATTTCTTTCTCCAAATACACCAAAACATTCCCATTTCGATGATTTTTACACCGATGATATTCAATAGTAGAATGTAGCTTTCTTTTTTTTCTTCTTGTTGTTGTGAGAATAAAATGGCTTTCTTTTTGTACTTCATATGATTTATTTTATTCATGATCCACTTCCATCTAACGTTAAAAACTCTATCATCATATATTTCAATATTGATTAGCAACATCAAATTTAGATGTCAATAAATCATTGGCAATTCAAGGTTTAGATTGACTTGTAGCAGTCGAACTAAGTGCAGGTTTAAAAAAACAATTCAGACTAGTCATTAGTCACTTGACATTATTAGGTGGACTATCTATTCAACAAATTCTTCAGTTATCTTCATCATCAGAATAAATAAATTCATATATTCTTGTCTTTTATAATTCTAAAAAAAACGATAAGATTACAAAAAACAACTAACGATAATATGTACGACCACACTGCTTTTGATGTCTTGAATAAAAGCATGATGAACAAACCTGGCTCTTGCATCCCTCACAAGTACCAACAGCATCGCTACTGCAGTTGCTACATTCGGGTTTACAACGAACTGTTGTTGTTCCATATCCACTGGCACCACTGCAATTGTGACTGCGAAAATGATAGGCACAATAACGACGACTACAATGATCGCATCTTCCGTATGAGGCGCTGGAACAAACCGAACATTCAACACTTGAACTTGAACCTGAACCCATGATATAGTTTCAGTTGTTTCTGCTTCAATTGTATAATAAAGTAATTTACGAACAGAAGAGACAATATTTATATAAGTGATTGAATCAAAACTACGTAAAAAATAATCCTTCTATCAGCTCGGAAGTATCCGTCATCTTTTTCGTCGAAAGAAGCAAAAAATTCAACTAAAATGAGTCACTTATATTAGTCAACCAATGGAATCAGAAGTGTATTTTTAAAACAATGGTATGGTTTGATTTTGTCTCGACTTTTAGTTAGTCAAAGAAGAAGAACATGTCGGTATTTTCCACCTGCATTTTATCGAATTTTTATTTTATTTATTTAACTAAGGGATTCACTTGATTGACTGTTTTCCTAGTTGATAAATTCGAAATTTAAATAAAAAAATTGCGAGAAGCAATAGATCGATGTGATTTATCCTCTTCTTTGAGTAGACAACCGGCAAGAAAAAAAACAACTTGATTTTATTTTTTATAAATTTTTCGTTCATTGTAAATATATGTCCTTCAATCGTATGACCCAAGTTTTCGAGCATCATTTTCTTTTCACTATCAGGAAAACCGCACACACGACTCGAGTTTACAAAGGCGTAGAAACAATTAACTGGTAGAAAAACCAGTTCTTCTTGGATAAAAAAAATAGTTCCTTAAAAAGACGAGATTTTTCCGTGAATTGTTTTCAAGTCGATAGAAATGTTTCAATAACAATAACAAATATTCGTCTATAATCCCATTGTATTCAAGGTTAAGTCGTGTAAATGTCTATATCTATAGAAAATAGAAAAATAGAATCTAATGATAAGAAAAGATTATATTGAATATTACTGTGTTGTGTCGCAGTACTTCATTCAGATATCGAGCATCTTCATCTCTAATTTCATGGAGTCCTAATGGAAGATATATAAGTCAGTGTTTTATCTAGGTTTCATTTTTCGGGTGGGCTGCTAGATAAAAACGATTTTTGACACAGATATAGTAAATATACACATAAACTCTTATTTATTTTATTTCATAACATCATTACATTTCTTTTGTGACGAATACAATATGAAAACGAACCATTACAAAAGAAAAATAGTGAGAAAAAAAAACAATAAATCTAAATTAAACTGCAATTTTTGGTAACTTTTTAAATCATTATTCAAATCAGTTGGTTCTTCAATTGATATTTTCATTAATTGTTCGAAGCTACTTTAACGCGTGATTTTTATATTTCTGACTATAGGTGAACATACACATCTTGGCTGGTTTTGTTTATCGAGCAAACAAATTCCATGATCTCTTATGCAATAACCGTTTTCAACCGATGAACATAATGTTTAATTTAGAAAGTTTATCCAATAGTTAAATTATCTAGAAATCTCAAACCGTCCATTGTATTATCAAAATGAAAAAGAATACACGACTTTTTTAATAGAAAACAAAAAATTGAAATGTGAAATCATCGACGAAAAACTTATCTTTATAATTGATATGTGTTTTTATTTCAAATAGCAAAATATAATAGAAGCACACAACAGTAGAAACAAAAATGCATAGGTATTCCCAAGTGTAAGTGCGAGAATTAGTTGCGACTTGTCTCTCTCTCTCAAATGACACCGGCCTGAAAAATCTTCAAATAAATTGTTGCTTCCATATTTCTGCTGTAAAAAACCGCCGGTTCTAGTGACGATATAAGAAAAATTTAGTTCAATCGGATAATTCAATGCCACGAGGTTTATAATGTTGTTATGCCCATCTTGATTCGATGGTATATCTCGCACGTCTGTTATATCTATGAAACCGACGAGATTCTACTCTAAACCAACTCATTTTTTTTTCGACGACTTGTCTACAAAGAATGAAATAAATTGAGTCATGTGTTAAGTATCATTCACTATTTATGTTATGTGGAAAAACTGACAAAATTTTAAGTGTATAAAATCAACCAATAGGCAATGGACTTAATATAAGTACTTACTTCACAAAGTCGCTAGAAGAAAAGAGATCGTATCGTTTTGTAACTTCCTTCCTCATTATACGTACGATATACTTATACATATATTTAAATAAGCTCGGAAAGTATCTATTGATAAAAATACATTCTAGAGAATAAAGGCTTAATGGGCTAATTGAGAACTAGGGTAAGAACAAACAAACAGTTTGGATTGATGCCATTCGATAAACATATAATATAATCATTGCTTCTAGGAGTAATATTGATTTTAAAGCTAGTTTATATTTAGATTGCAGGGCTAAATTTGAAAATTAACATTTTTAGGTAGAAAAAGAAGTGAAACATAAAACAATGTAAAGATAATTAAATTATGATTGTAGATTCAATCTCCTCCTGGAAGAAATCCTGGATATGCATTTGGATTAGGTCCACAAATACGATGAAGTTCAGTATTATTATTGAGATTTCCAATGTTGCATACATATAATAATCGTCTGCCAGCATGTTCAGTTACAGTCCATAAACCACCTGGACTACCATCTGTTTTGGGCCAATGTGATAAATCTTCTGGACCAACTGCAGCATAATGAGCAGTGTCAATTTCTAAAGTTCCATTATTGGAAGAAATCGGCTTCGTCACATATAGAATACCATTTGATAAGCCTTGACTACGGCTTAAATACCATATGTTTTTGTACGATACTGCACCTTGAATATTAGATATGGGCAATCGATAAATTGCATTCGCTTGCCAAATATCATCAGTAAGCTTAGGTTGACCAGTGTTACTATCTATTGGCCAACGAAACACACGTCCCGATTTGTTAATATCACCATTAGCAATATCATCTGCACAGAATTCACCAGTAATTAAATGAGCAGAAGTACTTCGATCAATTGCTGTAAAAGAAAATGTTGGTGAGCCAGCATCAGCTGTACAAGTTTTGTTAGGATCTCGTGCTATTACACTGGACCATGCAGCGACTTGTGGCATCACATAGCGATAACCATGTGCATAATATTTTCCATTTTCAAGTCCAATTCGATATTTGTCGTTAGTATCTCCATTATCCGCTTCTGAAAGATCGAAAATATAGTTCATATCAAAGACTCGGAAACCCTTTGCAGTATCAGCAACATATAGATATGTACCGTACCAAGCAATACCACCTGCATGTAATGAATCGTAGTTTTCTGTCTGCGTTGTACGGAGACTCATGTAACTTGCATTACCAGCACTGTTGATGAGCGGATAGACTAGCAATACATGTTGATATTTAGCTGTATTTGAATCGAAGAAAGTTATTCGGGTGCCTTTTATCTTGTCGGCATCTGTATCCGTTGGCTTGTCAGGTTTTTTATCGTACCAACTAATTAAAATCGGTTGTACAGCGTTCCATTCTTGATCAGTTCGAGCATCAGCTACTGTAGTAATACCTTGAGGCATCCATTCTACATTACCATTAATTTTACCACTGTCAGACGAATCGAAACAATAACTAATGCTAGTTAATTTTCTATTGCGTGTAGCATCAGGATTGCATGTGTCAGGTGTACTACTTAAGTTACCAAATCGATTGGCTTCTTTAAGAATGTTTTCCACACTCATCTTCGGCAATTTGCTATCGAGTTTCATGACTCGATCCAATAGTTCACTTTGATTAATAGCAGATTTTAATTGAAATTGAGAAAAATTTTGACCCAATGCACTTTTAATAATTAAAAGCCAACTGGCAATCATCGTTAATTTTATAAATGTTGAACTCAACATGATCTGTTCGGTTTTACTGTCGTTGATTAAAATGATTTTGGAAGATTTTTTTCTCACTTTTATATTACTTCATTCGGTTA
>Ga0209930_1002692_pt1 | contig 19991 bp, 17 predicted proteins | sample ThiBiot_500_biof_2_FD_183948 | JGI IMG/M metagenome (GOLD analysis project Ga0209930, IMG submission 183948) | Wastewater bioreactor microbial communities from Cape Town, South Africa - Thiocy_cont_500_biof (SPAdes) | ecosystem: Engineered > Bioreactor > Thiocyanate-remediating >... | reverse complement strand
AATGCAGCACCCGTGCCCGCAGCGGCAGATCCTACCAAGACGCGGTTTGCCTCGAACCTGCTTTGAGTGATGAGGCTGGTACCTCGGCCACCCAACATTACAGTCCCGAAAGCCAAATCATCAATTTGGGCCAATGACAAGTCGACCTGGTTTGAGAGGAACCTCCCACCTGAGATTTCGATCGTTCGGGCTTTGCGACTGCCATTGAAATAGGCAAGTATCGCTGCGCCACCAATCATCTCAGTGGAAGAAGCGCTCTCCGTCGCAGTGATGCTGTTGTTGACAAACTCACAATCTCGAACAAGCAGCAGATCAGGATCGTTTGCCATGAGGGCGGCTCCTCCTGAAACAGGCAGGCCGTACGGCGGTATGTGGGAGGGACCGATCGCCAACGAGTTGTCTCGAAAGATACAGCCATGAAACTCGACCACACTTTCAGTACGATCGAGAACCACACTGCGATTGGTGCATCGCTCAAAGACGAGGCCATCAATCACGAGAGCATGCAACACCAACAGGGCTGGTTGTGATGCAGTGGCGCAATGAATCACAACCATGTGAGGGTTGGTAGCGCGCAAGGTCTGGTTCGTGTTTCGAGCGTCGGTTTGGTACTGCATCGAGAAAGTACCATCCCCAACCATGATCGTGTCTCCAGGCTCCGATGCATTCGACATGGCGAACGAGATCGACAAGCATGGAGCTTCGAGAGAGCCACACGACGGCGAGTCGGCTCCATCGGTACTCACATGCACCACTGTGGCGCCAAGGGCCTTGTGGGGCAAGGAAACGCTCACGAGCAAGGCCACCAACAATATCAGCAGCGCACACGAGTACATGGTGCAGGAACCCATGGCTCAGTGTGCGACACGAGAGGAGTGGGGGTGGGAAGGAAGGAAACCTTGTTGAGGCAGTCCAACATTGCCGATAGAGTAGGCGCCGCGATACCGACAAAGCAAACGAGAGCTCCAGCCTACTTAGTACGCGCGCATACCAAGCCTCCCCAACGTAGCCCTCCTGTGTGGCAGCCTGTTCTTCCCTCCCATCTGGATACTGTTCCTCTGTTCTGTTGCTTTGTTGTCATTTTATTGTGTCGTAAGGAGATCGGCGCAGTCTTGTTGGAGGATTGAGCTTACCAGTGCACAGAGCTCTCAAGTGTTGTGGGAGATTGTTTGGTTGCCAACAGGGACGGACAAGCACGTACAACCAGCATCAACAAGTTGCGCGATGGAAGAGTTTGTACTGGGGCTAAAACTGCAGTACCACGACGAGTTTCCGTCTTGGCACACGGCGGTAACGAAAAAACGGGCCAAGTTTGTGAGGATCGTGATCGAAACCAACGCAGACAACAGTCTGAAGCCAGTAATTACATTCTCAGTCAATTTGTAATGCAGCTCTGCTCTCGCCTGAGTCCAACCGCGACGAAGGTTCAGATTGGCGTTGTCCTGGAGTACCGTAAATGTTGGCTCTTCAGGAATCTGTGGGAGATTTGCCGGGCGGTTGGGGTACTCTAGGCATGCCGGGGCGCCAGCGGCGATGTTGATATCCGCGCGTCCAACGGGGAAATCTACTTTATCATCAGGAATGTAGGAACGTGTGTGCTGAACCTCGGCATTGTACTGGCCAACTGAGATAGAAAACAAGGCAAAGTGCATCAAGGGCAATATCCCAGCAAGGACCTTGACGACAAAGTAACCCAGTAACACCAAGATAGACATTTGATCTGTTTGTATCACGGAGTATTCTGCTACTCCAATGAATGCAACGGCTCCAACGATCCATAGGATGCTGGTAGCGAACCATGCAAAGTGATACCAAGGCCAAGATTCTAGTTCCCAGTAGTTTCGAACAAAGTTGAGACACTTGCGAAGCATGTAAGTGCTGTATGAAAGGATGCTCTGAAGAGTGTAAGTGGCTCCCGAAGCCACACGCTGAACAGACTCAACTTCCTTGCGGGCTTGCTCCAAGAAGTGGACGCCAGCAATAAAGTGCAATGAAGCTCCAAGATGGACAAAGAACACAAACAGAAGCCGGAAAATCAGCTTTCCAATATCTACCGTGGACGCAGGGCCGGGGACCGCAAAAGATCCAGGGAATGTGTACACCGAATAGGCTACGAACGTGAGTACGGTTGCGAGCCATGCGATGGAGACAGGATGCCATAGGTCATCTGGACAACGAAAGCACCTCGATCTCTCACTGTGAATCGTCTTCCAAAGAGTCGCATAGTCCACTAGACAAAACACAAGTATGCGGATGGCATCGAGGCCGTAACCGAACGCCAGCACACGACATTGGTGCAAGCTGTTATGGCCGTCATCGCAGCAGTAACAATACGACTCTCGGATATCCCAGAATGAGAATCCAACGTAGCCCAGTGTTATCACTGCCCCAAGTAGGTAGCAGAGAATAGCGGTCCACATTTCGAGGAGATTGCGACAGCGGACGAGCGGGGAGAGCTGAGGAACGGGACCTAAGTGTGGGAGTAAGTTGTTTGCTTCGGAGAGCTCCTGCATTGGTACAACGAGAGGGGGCAAACGAAAGCCCTTCGTGAGTTTGGGTCCCCGCACTGACAGAACACAGCATACGTATGTGTGTTGCATGTGAGTCGCAGGTCGAACGCAGAACAATCGAACATCTAATCACTTGGTTGGGCCATCAATCGTATTGTGTTGCGTGGCGCTGCGGTTCTCAAGCAGCCTTTGCAAGTGGATCAATGGGCGACGGGGCGGCACTTACATGGAATGACTTTGAACGCGTACTTCGCGAGAAGCGTCCTCATTATCGAGTGATTGAAGCTGGTGGCGCTCCTGACTGCTTCTTTCATTGCATCGCTTGGTGGGAAAGACGCCAAAACCCCGCGCGATTGAGGAGTGTGCCGCAACTGCGCCGACTGGTATACGACGAGTTCCGCAGAAATCCCCCAGTGCTTGAGGGTCAAATTGATGACGCCAATAAATTCAGGCCGAAGGATCGACGTATTACGTCAGAGAACGAATACTTTGAAGCGGTTCTCGAGGATTTGTACGCAGGAGAACCCGAAATTTGTGCTATTACCAACGTTCTCGGAGTTGAGCTCAAAGTGTTTCAGTTCAACAATGAAGGCACCCTGATCAGTAATGTCTACAGGAAACAAGAGGGTCAGCCTGCGGGCGACGCGAAGCGATACATTCTGGGATACCACGCTAACCACTTTAAAGTCATTGCCTCTTCGCCCCCAGTGAAGCTCTGTCTGAGCGGAGGTGGCATTCGTGCGGCGGCAGTCGCAAGCGGGGTTCTCCGCCGCTTGGCTACTCGCGTGGATGTTGAACAAGTAAGCTCTGTTTCGGGAGGTGGATATGCTGCTGCGGCGTATCTAAGCCATCGCCTTGCGAACCAAACTCAAGAACAAGCTGCCGAAAGCACGTATCATAAGATTCGAGCGAACTCCAAATATCTTGAGTCACCATTTCGTGTGGTTCCGCTCATCTGTTGCGGTTTGATGGTGAACTTTATCGTGATGCTGTCGATCCTTGCTCCCCTGGGCCCGGCAATCGCCTCCTTGAGTCATACGGCAATCAATTCTAATCTTGTCGCCAGTTGCAACTGGAATACCACCACCACCTCTACCACGCCCTCCATGGAACAGCCTTTTTCTACAAACTCTTCGGTGGTAGTTACTCGGCCTTGTAACGGCACTGTAACATTCAAGTACCTTTTTACCGAAGATCCAATTCTTTCGTTAGTCTCCAAGTCGTTCTCGGGGCTGGTCTTTGCTGGCGTAGGCGTCGCTATTTTGATACTACTCTTGGTACCATGCTGCATTCACACCCGTTGTGGATGTTGGTGGGATGTCTACTCTTCCCGATCTATACCGCGAAGTACTGCTTCGGGGTCCGCACAGTCTGGTTCTGGCGGTGCTGCTTCCGAGCCTGCCAAGTCTGATTCTGAAGGTTCTGCAGCCGAGTCTGCAAAGTCTGGTGCGAGAGGTTCTGCTTCCGAGTCTGCAAAGTCTGGTGCGAGAGGTTCTGCTTCCGAGTCTGCCAAGTCTGGTGCGAGAGGTTCTGCTTCCGAGCCTGCCAAGTCTGGTGCGAGAGGTTCTGCTTCCGAGCCTGCAAAGTCTGATTCTGAAGGTTCTGCTTCCGAGTCTGCAAAGTCTGGTGCGAGAGGTTCTGCTTCCGAGTCTGCAAAGTCTGGTGCGAGAGGTTCTGCTTCCGAGTCTGCAAAGTCTGGTGCGAGAGGTTCTGCTTCCGAGTCTGCCAAGTCTGGTGCGGGAGGTTCTGCAGCCGAGTCTGCAAAGTCTGGTGCGAGAGGTTCTGCTTCCGAGTCTGCCAAGTCTGGTGCGAGAGGTTCTGCAGCCGAGTCTGCAAAGTCTGATTCTGAACGTTCTGCGTCCAAATCATCGACGGCTAGTACCTCCGGATCCGCTGCAACTGTCGATAGCAATTCGTCTGTCTCTGAAAGCATGGAAGCAACTGACGAAAAGTTAGCTTTGCTACAGAACGTGGTGGACGGAGGCACAAATTACACTTTCCCCAAGAAAGACTCAGGCAAAGACAATGAGTCGGAAACCAAAAATGTGAGCACGCCTGCAGCTTGCACATTTGCACCGTTACAAGGTCCCCAACCATGGAAAAGCAGTTGGCCACATGCAATCATCTTGGTTTTGATAGGAGTATTATTGTTTTGGCCAGCGTACTTGGTGATTGTGTTCTCGACCAACGTGACGCTCCTACTTATTGCTCACGAAACCCCATTTACGGTTGTTTGGGGCCTGGTTGGCGGCTCGATCGTTGCTCTAGTTGCAAACACAACGCTGCTTGTGGCGCTCTTTACGGCAGCCAAGAATTTGTTTGGGGCAGTACCACTCTTGACTGCTGTTGGTTGCGTGGCTGTCGTAGTCATTGGCGGCGTGTCCTTCCTCGCTGCCATGTCAGTGCGAGTCTCGGTGGCAGTTGGGAAAGCATGCTTCTGTGCTACTGGGTTCTACCAATCTCCTTCCGCTCAATGGCTTGTGGACCACGCGAGCGGTTTTGATAATGGCATGAAAGTTGTGTCGACGGTGCTGTTCGTGGTCTTTACGTGTCCGCCAGTATATCGCTTCATGACCACGTTGCTTCACGAGTATTACCGACTCTCCTTGAAAGAGTCCTTCTTTTCTCGAGGAACTGACCCCTATTTGTGGGAATGCAATACCGTCGCAGGCCTCGAGCCGTCGTTATTTGGCGCCACGATTGTAAACTCTAACCAAGCTTGCGTGTCGGTTACATTATCGAAGGATGCCTTGTTCCGTGGACTTCGATTGTCTCATGCAATGGCCATCTCGGGTGCCGCAGTGAGCGCCACTCTACCGAGCGACATTCTCTCATTTAAACTTGCTTTCCACTTGCTGCGCGTTATCATGACTTGGAACTCGATTACCCTGTCTCGCTGGTGTGTTGGGCCACAGTTTCCAGCGTGGTTGGAGCTTGTTTTTTGGGTATTGGCCGCTTGCGGTAGAATATGCGTTGCGGCCCTGCCTGTTATCTGGTTTGACGGCTTTACCGGCGTGTTGTTTGTTGTCGTTGCCATGCTCATCCTGCTCACTGCGCTTGTGATACCACCTTTCTGTTCTATACCGCACATGTCTGCAGTGCATCCGTTTCTCCAGAATATCCTCCTCATGCTCGGTGCGTATACCAATGACATTGATTATTTGTGCGATGGAGGTTTCTTTGAGAATCTCGGAGTGTTTGCGGTCATGGCTGGGAATCCTTCTTTGAAGAATGGCGACACCATTCTGTGCTTTGATTCGAGCGAAGACTTTGTGCGCAAGATGCCGTCACTTTCACAACTCGTAAACTACTTGGAAGCAGATTGGGACGTGAAGCTCGTTGATCCATTCCGCGTTGCAAGCATTGTGCCCGCTCCCTCGGCTCTGCCTGATCAACAGCAAGTATGGCTCTCGCGACAAAGAATTGTCAAACTCCAGTGCACAAGAAGAAATGCTACAGCACAGTTTCAAGTAACGATTCTCTATGTCAAGGTTCGTGCAGTGCTACAGTCAAATCATTGATCACGTTTATCTAACTTGCATGTCTCTCGTGAATGTAGGCAACGCTCGTTGACGGAAACGGGGCAGACGAGAATATGCTGTTCTTACATGCGCTCAACTCTCCGCAATTTCCTCACGATGGTACAATCAACCAGTTTCTCGGTAGTCGCGAAATTCGTGCCTACCAGCTCCTCGGCGAACGATCTGCTGAAGATGCACTGGAACATATTTAGTCAGAGAAATCCTCTCGTACCGTTGATGTTTCTACTCAATAAATCATTCGAGCTAAGGGTTTGGTCCTTTTATGTGTTCCAGCGTGTAATTTCTCGCCTGCTTTATCGCGCGGAATCAGCGCGAGCGCGAAATGGGCTACCGTGTTTACGCGTCGTCGTTCCCGGAACAAGCGAGCCTCCCATTGCTTTCTGGTGGACAAGGCGCTACGAAAGCTCAAGTTGAATCGCCAGTTACTTGGTCCGATTGTCGTTGAGCTCGCCTTTCGGCTTGGCGGGAGTGCTGGCGTTTGCGCTGGTTCGATTTGGGTTTCCTTTGGATGCTTCAAACCGTGTTTTGCATGCTCTGGAGCTGCGCTGGCAGTCAACGTCACGACAACGGTGATCGCGGGTGTTGCGGCCCTGATTGGTGTTTCGGCCGTCATTGTCTTGTCCGGAGCAATTGGGTACGGAATTTATCAGCTGGTCTCAGCGTATTTGTAAGCCAAGAGCTTGTGCCCGGGGAAATTGTTCCTCTCCAAGAACGTTCTCGCGATCACCACATAGTTCAGCTGCGCCTCAAGCCACAAGTTTTCTGGCAATCCCTGCGCCATGTTCGCAATTCCAATGCCATGCTCGAGACATTCTTGAAAACGGAAGTCGATGATTCTCATCACATCAATTTCTCTGCCGCTCGCTAATGCGTGAATCCGCCCTGTTGGGCTCATGAATCACTGTCACGGCGAAGCTGGAAAATGGACCGAAGCCTTCCGAATGATACTTTGGATTCCAACAACAGCCAGAATGGGATATAAACCTCACACCTCGAGCCCCAACATCATCTAGCGTACCAATAATACAATAGAGCACAGTGAAACTACACAAGGAAGATTGCATGTTTCCAAGGCAATTGCAATGGCGTTTGCATTTTACAAGTCGTGATAACAAGCAGTAGCACTAGCAGCAGTAGCAAGCAGGAGTTGTACACGCAGTCTCTCGAGCACGCGGGAACGTATCGCCGCTGGTGGTGTGTCCAGGCACCACGAACATACGGTTGCCTCTCCATATTTACGAGCTGGAGGAGGAGTAAATCATATCCTCGGCAAAGAATCCACCAAGCTTCTGGAGCTCGCGTTTGGTCAAGTAAATGACCTGCTTCTTGTGCGCGCGAGAGAGCTCACGGTGCTCGACATTATCCTCCTTGTTGCACGCGTACACACACAAGAATCCAGGAGGCAGCGACTTTGCCCGCGCCTTCACCTTGATGTTCGTTCGTTTGGCAAAGTACTGGAATACGGACTCGCCACCGAGATCGTCTCGCGCCTTGAACAAGTCGGCAACATTCGTTGCGTGTTGGCAGACGCTCGATTGCGAGAGCTTGATGAACACACGCAGGCCCTCGATCGTGTAAGCAAAAAAGTCGATTACGCCAAAGTCGTGGGTCACATTGTCAGGCACCACGACCGTTCCTGGCTCGATCGTCGAGTGGTCGTCTGTCGGAAAGGTGACTCGCTTGAACGAGTTCGTAGTCATTACGATGGTCGGTGGCTCGCGTCTCTTGCGTTGAAAGTCTTGGTTCGGGATCTTTAGGACCTTATGGCCAAGGAACTCGGCGGTGAAGACCAACTCGAAGGCATCCCATCGCCCTGTGCTCTCTGCGGCAAGAATCTCGATCGAGTGTCCGAGATGTGTATGGCAGAACCAAACGATCGCATCACGTGCCGGTGGACACACGAGTTGCCACGCTTGTTGGTCGGGAGTCGCAATGAACATGCCGCTGCTCCTCCATCGGTTTGGAAGATGAAAGACGCCGCCTCCGATTCGATCGTGGCGAATGAGGCTCACGAGCAGTTGGTGGTGCTCTCGAGCATCTCGAGAATCCGCAGCCGACAACGCTCGACGATAGGAAGCCTCTCCCAACAACACCATATACACTTGATGCTGGTAGTAGTCGCGTGCACATTTTGTGAACCGTGAGAGAGAAGCGGCTCTCGTCAAGTGTTGGTGGCCAGGCATCATCAGTTTGAAGACGTTGCGACGATCAAAGTACCAGAGCATGCGAGGTACGTGTGCGGCCACGGCACAAATCTCTTGGTCGCTCACCTCGTCGGAGAGTAAGTGACGTTCTCGATGCCACGAGAGCCAGGTGCTGCGCTCTTGGTCCGAGAGCACGTCGATCGTCATGGTGAGCTCGTTGCGCAAGTCGTCAGTGAACGCCTCGGTGCCGAGTGAGGTAGAAGACGACGACACTGCTGCAACGAACACACCTCCATTCTCGACGAGAGGGAGAGCAGTGTGCGAGAAGTGACGCATCTTGTCAATGTAGGGCCATGTAGCAGACGCTGCCTTCTGGTCGTCGGGATCAGCGGTCGAGGGTTGGTGTCGGCGATCAAAGAACTCGTTGTAGTGATCGATCAACACGGCCACTCGAGTGTTCGAGCTCAGCCAGTCCAGTATCTCAAGAGCAAGCTGTGCACGAGTCCCGAGCGAACACTTGGGATTTGCGACCGCCTCGGTGATCTCTCGACGCAAGTCGGTGTCGGGAGCAAAGTTTCGATTCGACAGAGCGCCCACGAGCAGCGATCGTGGGTCAGTGACATTGGCCTCGAGATGGATCACAGTGTAGCCCTCTTGTTGACGATAGTACTCGGCAAGAAGCCGAAGCAGCACGGTCTTGCCGACTCCGCCTGCTCCTTGCAGCATCACGACACGCTTTCGGGATGAAAGCCGACGAAGGAGACTGCTGAACTCGTAGCGGCAGAGAAGAGACACACTGCCGTCATCGTTCAATGACCTCGTGAACAATGCAGGACGCGATGGAACGAATCGCATAAAGGTACCAGGATGGGTCGCAGTGATTGCTTCAGCCACGGTAAGGTCTATCCAGAAATGAGTGTTGAACATGACAATGCCCAACAGAGAGAGAGAGAGAGAGAGACGTACATGTTGGTGGCTGTGTGGGTGCAGCAGTTTCAGCAGCAGCAGTCGTAGTGGTAGTTTCCTCGAGAGGAGACTGGTCACGCGTTGGTCGTTGTCTCTTGATGTTGGGAGCGTCGTCCGTTTGCGCATCGTCTAGGCCACCGAACAATACAACAAGCTCAGCACGCACAACAAACAACAAGTGAACTCTCTTGACGCGTACCTTGCTTGCGCTTGCGGCCTGTCCTCGACGTGGAGGTGGTAACTGTTCCAGCTCTGCCGTCGAGTGTGTAATGGCTCATCTTTCGTTGAGGAAACGAGAGGTGCGACGTAAACACAGGCGGCAACGAACGAAGAAAGGCGCGAAATTCGAATAAGGGTGCTCCTTGAGCTTGATCGCTCTTCTGAAGAATTAAGGTGCCTTCTGCGCCTGTCTTGCGCTATCATGTAAGGATTCTCATGAGCCCATTCGTTCTATCACAGATAAGCCTACGTCTACTCTCGTCATACCAATGGAAGGCTCTATCGAGCCTGTTACTGCTTGATTCCTTAGAGTCACGTGGTGTATCGCTCGCGCCCGACAGAGAAATATCTCACACTCTCACTCTGAAACGCGCAAAGAGGAGAGTATTTATGGATTTGCAGCAAGAATGAAGCGGTTCACTGCTGCCATACACTCGAGAAACAGTGTGCGAGACAGGTTGCCGATGGCACAGTAGTTTGCGAATCGCTGTGGACTGTACTGCGAGACGCGTCGAGCCAGCCACTGATTGTAGAGGATTGGATCGTGCTTCAGCTTCGAGAACATGGCATCCACCGAGGTAGCGTTCAAGTTGGCGACTTGGTATGCTTCTCGAAACGAGTACTCGTGTTGCCACACAATTTGGCCCTTCGAACATCAAGACAGTCGATCGGATGTGTAGTGTGAGCTCGAGCAAAGCTTGCGCAACACGGATCGACGCACTTGAATCTGATTGTTGATCAAGTCCGAGTAATACTCATGATAGTCCACGAGGCTTCCGGTGCTGCTCTCGTACTCGAACACGCGGAACGAGGGATTGGTGTTCGATACTGGCGAGATGGACGGAGCGGCAAACATGGCAGCAACTGGAGAGGCACGCGAGACTGGAAGCGAGGTACGTGTGAATCAAAGCAGCATATCAGAGCGAGCATCATTGTCACAATGGTGAACTGCAATGAATGAATCACATACAGTCACTGGGCCACACCAAACGGACATCATCTCGATGCATATGCCCGAAAAACTGACCAGTAATGACGCTCGAGTACTGAGAACATCAACAAGAAGAAGCAGTGAGTAATCGTTGTGACGATCAAGAGCTTCTGTCTGGACACACGCATGATACCTTGCGAACGATTGACACAAACGTATCTGTAAAGAGAGTTTGCCAGAGTTCTTGATTCTCGTACGTATTGGATCCTGGAGGGATATGACCCAAGATATACGCTCTATGATAATCCAATCAAGAGAGAGTATCTCTCTCGATCTGAGTGAGCCTTGTCATATCGTAAATGCTGTCATTCCATTCTATCTCTCTTTGATCGAGTGACGTACTTTCGAGAAGACGAGTGAATATCATCGAGTTGCTCTCGAAGCCATTGAAACTGCTTCAATGGATCAGGATCTTTCAAAGGATCGATCGATGGCTTGTGGTTGGGAGAGTAAATGATCGTATTGATGGAGAGCACCGAGAGAGTGGCAGAGAGGTCTTGTCGGTAGTAACCTCCATAAAGAAATGTCTGTTGTGCTGATGCCACTATAGAGAGAGAGAGAGAGATTGATGGATGGATGGATGGATGGATGGATGGATTGGTCGATAGATTGGACAGTGAGATCATTGAGTGGTCTCGTTTGTGAGTGTACCTGAAATCCATGGTTGAAAGATGGCGAGTAATCGAGAGAACCATGGTCCGTTTGGAACATTCAAGTCTTGATAGTCGGCGATGCAGTCGTTGTTGCCGATCGTAGTGACCACGGCGACTGAAGGAACAGCTTGGTACAGATACTGCACCGTCTGATTGATCGACTTGAGCACATTCTCGGGATTGTCGTACGCATGCGCGGCAAGGTCTCCAGCCCTGAGAACACGCAGTGGTTGGTCTCAGAGAATGATGGCAGTGAACTCGTGCATCAATGTGTTTGGATTGCGGCCAAGCGAACGACGCACAGCAAGATGAATGACGCATTGGAGCGTGGTAATATCTTGCATCGATATATGATCCAATGAGGCCCCATTGTTATCTCAATGTGTGAGTCGAGCTTGACGAGATAAGGAAGTGATCGTGGAGGATTCGTGTCAACATACCGAGATGGCTTTGTTGATACTGTGTGTGTGTGGCAGTGTCATTCATGGAGAGATTGATGGAACAGAAACGAGAGATCGAAGAGTGAATGGCAATGTATCTCTCAAGGTACCAATGAAGCGTGTGTGCGTGTGTGCGTGTGTGAGATCGAGAGACTCGTACGCAGATTCAACCAAGATCATTGGAGAGTCGCATCCATATTGTCCAAAGGGTACTGCTCGTGATCGAGGAGCGATCGGTTGCGTGTGATCTTGTGGCGAGACGATGCCCGCAGCAGAGTCGCGGCATCGCGACGAGGAGTTGCTTGCGGGCACGTAGAGAATGTCGGTATGGAGATCGGACATGAAGAGGAACTGCTGTGTGGTTGCGATGGGTCGGGCTGGTGTGATCGTCGCTTGCGATGGTGGACATTGGCTCATCACTGCAAGGAGCAGGAGAGCCAGAGGAGCAACGAGGTGCGATTGCATGATGGTGAGTGTGTATGTGAGCACGCGGTGCCAAGCAGTTGGCGACTCGTTGATGACATTGTGCAGGTATCGATGATGGTTCCTCTGCCTGTCTGAGACCCGAGATCTTGAAGACCCAAGGCACTCTGACGAGGTGTTGACGCTCTCACATGTTCCTCGTCAGTGAGAGATGGTAGACCTCGTCCCACACGACAGGGACGCCATTCACTCGCTCGCTTGCTCCTTCCCATCAACAGCTCTCGCGAATTGAGCTCCCCCTGCTCCTTGCACCATGACGACTCGAGATTTTGGCAATCGTTCACGCAGTTGATCAAGCAACAAGCGAGTCAATTGGCGACATACGAGAGACACTGCCGTGTTTATACTCTGCCTTATCGGATCGAACATGGTGCGAGGCGATCGTCATGTAGCTCCTGCTGCTCGAGCTGCATCTCTCACTCAAAATGACTCTCTGGTGAATGGAGTGCTCGGTGGCTGTTGCGAACTCGGCGACAACCTCGCCAAGATGTACGACGTGGTCGAATACGCTCCAAACGAGGAGATTGATCCACAGCTCCTAAGCAACAAGGCCGCCAAATGCCTGCGCATCTCCGACGTGCTGCACAAGTTATGTGCCGTGTGGACGCCGATAACTCTCGGGTACGCACATGGTCTCACAATTGTGCGACCTCCACACTCAGCGCGCTTGTTGTGATTGACTGGCACACCCTGTGTTGCTCGTTGCAGGCGTGCGAACACGACCAACGAGTGCATCACACGCATTCATTCATTCATTCGCTCAGTCGGCAGGACACTCTTGCGATTCACGAGTAACGGCGGCCGTCCAACGCCTGCATCTCCGATGTGTTGCAGGAACGCACAGCACGAGGGAAACGAATGAGGTGCGCGAAGCTGCTTGAATTAGTGGATGGGGAAGTTGATGATGAGTATATTCACTAATGAGAGAATAAAGGTGGCAGTTCGACAGACAGAGGAGTAGATGGATAGATGGATGGATGGATGGATGGATGGATGGATGGATAGTGGTATCGTCATTGGCACCGAAGGTCTGGCGCATCACAATCGTGACCGTTACTGCAACTGCTGCACATACGACCGTTACATTGAAAGCAAGTATCAAGGCATTCGTCGCAAAAGAAGAACGGACAAAAGTGACACGCCATATATATGATGACTTTCGCAGAGGGAAACGTTGCACGCGAAACACGTTCGTGTGTGCTCCGGGCAGAAGTTGTCGTTGCAGTCCCAGCACTGCTCCAATACTTGAACATCCCAACTCATCGCAGCTGAGGGATTGAAGATACTGAAAGGATAACGTAAGGGATGCAGAGAAAAGGAGGTAGCGAGAGTGTCACTGGGCGGTACGTAGTATCAGAGGTCGTACTTGCGCAAGTAACTCCTTGGTTACGTTATCGAGAAGTACTGCTCCTTGAATAATGGGCTCAATCTCAGTTTTCCGATATAATGCCTGTTGATTGACAGAGGAATTGAGCTCCTGGAGCATTCGCGAAAGCTTACCCAATACCTCCTCGAATGCTCGATTCAACGAGAACATGAAGTGTGCTCTTTTCTCGTTACAGTTCATGGCAGAGTAGGCCATTTGGTTGTAGCCAATTGTGCAGCGAAAGTGATTGGACAATTCAAATTCCCAGCCCTTGACCATTTCGTAGTAGCTTGCAAGGTCGGCTTCTAGAACTCGACCTAGACGCGATGGGTCTCCAGCAAACAGCTTAGGGTAGTAGGTTCGAAAGAATTGACAATAGCTTTCATGTACGCCTTGAAGGGCGTATTGAAGTGTAGTACCAAGCTGAATGATGGGGCATTTCAGAAGGTGCGATACACAGAACTTGTTGATATCAATTAAGGGAGCGAGGGGGAAATCTAGGTGGTTCGCCTTTCCCTGAGTACGCCACTGGCCCCATTCTCGACCGAGAAGAACGTTGATGGTTCCCCCTTGGATCTCATGAAGAGCACGATGGGTTTCTGCCGCAGCTCTTGTTGTGTCCACTCCCTTCTGTACACTCAAGTTGGCGAGCATGGAACAACGCGCCTGTGCGGGTGCCAGATCGGTGTCAGGAGGAGGAAGCTGTGGTTGCTTGAGAGCATCGATTGCACTCAATAACGACAGACCAAGATCAGTAAGCTGGTCTTTGCGCGCTTGTGCCAGACCTCCAGGACCAACTCCAACCTTCTGCAGGTACTCCAACAGGCCACTGAGGTTGTGAGGGGAAGCGTTTTCAGAGCGTCCTGAAGGATGGAGCCCCCTAACAGAGAAGTACGGCATGGACTGAATGTTGTCCAAAATAGTATGACGAACAGGGGACTCGCCGACACGGTCTTCGTAAACCTTCCTGATTTCAGTCTCCAAAGTGTGCTCATCCTCGAGATACAGCTCCATCATTGTTACAATGTGGGCGCACTGCGAATACAACGTGTCGTTGAGCAGTCTCTCAAGCCACTCTCCAAGAACTGGATTCGCTCCAAAAGGTTGAACTGATTTCTCCACAAAGAAGACACGATGGCAGGACTTGTAGTACTCGAAAGCGTATTTCACCCGCTCGGCATTGGTATCAATAACACCAGGAAGGTCAATCAGCTCTACACCTTCTGGAAAGCTGAATCTTCCAGAAACCCGAACTTCGCGCACCAAAACACTGAATGCGCGCTCTGCCATGATGGAATCGTGCACTTCCTTCGTTGAGCTGTAGACTGCGATACTCACCCCAGATTTCAGTCGTGCCATGAATGCCGGAGAAGGCTCTACAGCCGCCAGTAAGAGGGAGTTTCGAGATTCCTCATTATCCAAATCAACGCCGGGGAAAATGCTTTGAAAGTATCCCCGTATTTGCCCTTTACGCTGCGATGTTGCGTCGGCGCCGTACTCAGTAAGCAACCGATTGCATTCTTTCGTCCACTCCGCTTCCGAAACGTAATGTATCTCCACTTTGTAGCCTGGCTGATTGTGCGAGCACAACACAGTGGGTGCGTAAGTGACCGAGTTGGCTCCACCTTCTTGGGGCAAGAGCGGTGTCCACGAGCCCGCCGTCGATTTTGGAAGGCATATCGCGCTCAGCAAAGTACTTTTGCCTGCTTTTGACCCTCCAACGAAGCACAGGCGCAATCGGAACTTACTTTCGTGAAGCGATTCAAGGCGAGAAAGATATACTTGTGCAGAAAGAGGATCAATAGCCCCTTGTCTGACCAAGTTTTCCACTAGAGAAGCCAAGAGCGTGCACATGGAGTTGAGATCCGCCACATCAAGGGCTTGCAAACGAACTGTGAGTCCATCCATGGAAGATCGACGATGCCCCAAGATCGACGATGCCCCAAGATCGACGATGCCCCAAGATCGACGATGCGCGATTATCAATGACGCGGGGCAAGGAGGGCAAAGACAATAAACCTACGAGGCCGATTGGAGAACAGGTCAACGTTGGACAATTTCGAGCCCAAGCGCAACCTTACGACTTACGAGAGCTCGAAAGGACCAGAGGATTATATACCAACTGTTGGCTTAGTGATATTCTCGCAAGCCTGTAGTTGTACTATCGTGCCCAATGATGCTCTCCATGTACATGGCATACCATCGCGTACCTCAGTTGGATCTGACCTCAGCCGGGAATTCACGTGTCAGTACAAGCAACGCGCGCTGTCCGAATGCCGAGCTCGGGTGTTGAATCCTAGTGCAAAGGAATGGAATAAGGGCGCTGTAAAGCCCCGAAAGATCTTGCGCCTACTCTTGTCTGTCCATCATCAGTCCTGAGTTGCCGTACATCAGACCCTGTACTTGATCTCAGTGCATGGCTGCCGGCCAAGCAGCGCTCGACAAAGCTCTTCTTGTGGCGTCCCTTGCTGGCAAGTGCGAGGATGTACAATCGTTGCTTGGTCGACACGCAAATGTGAACGCTGTTGATAGCGACAACAGGACACCGCTCCACTACGCTTCTCGAAGAGGCCATCTTTCGTGTGTTGAACTCCTGTTGGATCGACAAGCCAACGTCAATGCTGCGAACAACGCCAGTAACTCGCCGCTCCACTACGCTGCTGCCAATGGTCATCAGTTTTGCGTCGAACTCCTGTTGGATCGACAAGCCAACGTGAATGCTGCGAGTAGCGCCAGTGAGACACCGCTTCACTATGCCGCTCGACAAGGACACCGAGAGTGCGTCGAGCTGCTCATCGATTACGACGCCGACCGATCAAGTATCGATGTACGCCCCGCCTCTTTGCGCTCTCGCGAATATCGTGTGACACTCACCATAAACGGAACTTCACGCTTTCCGTGCACCTGGCAGCAACGAGGCGCCGTGCCTGAGCAGGTTGCCAGAACACAAGAGCTTGCGCGGTTGATTCGCCTCCGAGGTATCTTGGAAAGATGGTGTCACACTTTGGTAGCGGCTGGCTCAAGTCAAGTAAAATGTTGCAGATGCACGAGCTTGTTATCGTGAGCGATACCGAAGCCTCAAGTTGGCCCTCACCAACGAGAAGCAGCAAGCTCAACGAGAGCAACAACGGCGTATTGCTGCCGAGGAAGCTCTCTCTCGAGGTACACGTATGTTCCCTCGGATTCGAGAAGATGGTTGTTTATCAAGGTGTGTTTATCTGTCTGTGTAGCTTCTCGATACATGAGATTATTCATTCAGCCAGTACACGATCAAGATACACTCGAGATTGAGTGCCGCGAGGCCGACTCTATCGGTCATATCAAGGCCACGCTGGCTCATCGACTACGCTGTTCGATGGCCCAACTACGTCTGATATTTGCAGGACAGCAACTTGACCAAGATTTTCAACTGCTCTCGGAAAGCGGAATTACAAACGAGTCATGCGTGTCCCTGTTGATGAGCTCGTCAATGTCAGGTAGGTGATTATCATTGCGCCACGATGCAAGGCATGCACAGCCGTTTCCAGCACAATTTCCGCTTCTGCAGACCCGTTTCAACGTTCAGGGCATCTCCCCACAGCGTGGCAAGTCCCGTTGGAGGAGCTCAAGATTGATGAGAGTGCAATTCTCGGATCAGGAGCTCTCGGCGAGGTGAAACGAGCGATTTGGAACAATGGCCTGGAAGTAGCGGTCAAGCGACTATTCTTCATGGCGACGGACGCTACTGCGTTACAAGCCATCGGAGGAGCTCTTGACGAGGCACAACGGGAGTCGGTGCTTCGAGACTTTCTCAAGGAGTGCTCGATCCGACGAATCAATTCGTCGATCCGACATCCAAACATTGTCATGTTCCTCGGTGTGGGAGTCGATCGAGCAGCCAGCAACGAGCCCCGATACTTGATCTTGGAGCTCATGGAGCAGGGATCGCTCCACAACGAACTCTATCCAGGAGGTATCTCTCCTCGACAAGGACAACCCATGGCACTTGCTCGCATTGTACAAATCTTGCTGAACATCGCGTACGCTCTGGTGTATTTGCATTCCCGTCGGCCGCCGATTCTCCATCTCGATCTCAAGCCCAAGAACGTGCTGATCGATCGGTCAGGCACGGCCAAGATTGGAGACCTTGGCGAGGCTCATGTGATTCAATCGACTCAACGCACTGCCTTGGCAGCTACCGCTGGTGTGTTTGGTATCGGCACGCCACTGTACATGGCGCCAGAGATGGCGATTGAAGGCTTGAGCAAGGGAGTGGCCGCCGACATGTTCTCTCTTGGAGTGGTGGCGTGCGAGATGTCGTCAGGTCGGCCTCCCAATCCAGGGCCATCGATCCTCCGTGTGTCGTTGCGAGAGCTCCGCCCGATTCCCGAGAACGAAAGGCGAGCGAGCGACATTGCAGCGATTCAACATGCGGAGATTCGAGAGCTGGTCGGCCATTTGGTACTCGACGATGAGGCCCAACGGTGGAATGCGATCCAAGTCCAGTCGTTCTTGCAGTCAATCCTTCTTGATGAGCAGTGAGCAAGCGATTGTGTACTATCTATCCTTGTGCTGTTGCGAATCCAACGCTCTCTATAGACCTCCGTTGTTAGATCTTACTCTTATTCCCACTGTACCACTGGAAATAACAGATAGTAATTCATTGTGTCACACATCATTCAGCAAGTCATTTGTTCACTCATTCTCGTCAAAATTTTACGCGAAAAAGAGATGGCACAGCAAGCACAAAGGAAGTATGTATAGCTGTATCAATACGCATTCATGAGATTATGATGTGCTTACACATGATGTAGTGGTAGTGGTGGTAGTAGTGGCGGTGGTTTGAGCTGCCCGCTGAAGAATCTGCTCGAGCACATACGAGAACTGCCGATGCATCATCTCATTGCACACTCGATCCCACGTTGCGTTGTGAATGGCGAGAGTTTGCACCCATCGATCCGCGAGATACCGGACCATCTCCAAGTTCAAATCCAAGTCTTGAACTGACGCCAAGGCTCGTTCTGCAACTTGTTCCAGTTGCTTCCACGAGCTGTTGACCTGCATCGCAACAAACGGGTCTCGAATCTTGCCAGGGAGGTCGACGATACTCGAGCACACTTGCAAGAGTTGGCTCTCGAACATGGGCCCCAATTCGACAAATGGATATCGAATATTACGCAAGCCACGAAACTCGTCTCGGTGCGGCAAGACCGCGCGTACTCTGTTGCACGGAATGCTTTGAGTGGCCCGCCGCAACAGTCCCGCTCGATGGACGCCAAAGTCGAATCGTACAGGAGAGTCTATCGTCGGTGTTGGCAGCGCAACTTGCTCGATTTCGGCAAAGCTGCGAACAAGCTCCTCCCAATCAGTGAGGACAGGAGGCCATACAACGCCAATGGCAATGTACGTGTCAATCGCCCGCACGAGCTCCTCCGCGTACGGGAACACAGATGCCGAAGGAAGAGGTCCCATCACAGACGATGTGGAACGCATTGAGACCTCCCACCAACGCTGTATCTCACCTCCTGATGGAATGTTGCCTTCTCCACACAGTGCGCGGCATCGATCGATGGCCACGCGAGGATCCAGAGAGTCCGCCGAAAGGCACAACAGAGATATCACTTCTCGAGCACCAACCTTGGCTTGCCGCGACAGGCCGCGACAGGCCTCGAGCATGGCGAACCGATCCTGCAGTGTTTGGATCTCTCGCTCGTAAAGGCGTGGAGCAACGGCTGGGTCGTGAATCCACCCGAGCTTCGAGAGACCAGAGAGTGTTGGACAGACGATGATCGGGCCACGACTGCTGTGCTGCACGAGAAACATGGCTCGCATGCTGGCCGCTCGCGGTACCGTAACCCAACAACCATCTGGCTCAAGAGTGGGGGTGGTGGCGCGAGACACAAAGGCAAACGGAAGAGCGCCGCTTCCAGTGCCCTCGTTGCCGTGGCGTTGTGCATTGGTGAGGCAGTCCAGCAGCCCTGAAAAGGGGGCTATGTGCTCCTGCGCCAGCTCTTCGCCTGAAACTACGTGCGGCCGCCCGAAGCTGTACGGTTGCTCTTGGCCCCACCAAGAAAACAATAAGCTGGCGCTGCTGCACTTGAGCGAGCTGCGGAGCTCCTGCCGCATGAATGGGAGGAAGCCCGGGAAGAAGGCGTCGCGGTTGATGCCTTGCGCCTCGAGAGTGCGCCAGTTGAACACATTGACGTGAAGCGTAATCGCCACTGGCACGGTGCTCCTGCCCATGATAAAGATTGGCCTGCGAGGTTCTGAGTAGTGTGGATCGAGCATGAGCTCGATCGGTATTCCGCGACCTGTGTGATCGAACCACGCCAATGGATCTTCGAACGATGCAAGGAACGGGCAACAAGCCGCCGTGCACGTGCCAGCGTACGGAGATCGATCCCACAGAGACCGATACATCGCATACGACGGCGACACAGGGAACAGCGGAAAGGCCGACAGCAACCGAGCGAGAGTGCTCTCCAACAACGCACCGAGATCATGCAGATCCGCGGTCTTGTCGCGCAACGCAGCGTGCGCCTCGCTGCTCCTGACGCTTTCCAGGAGAGGATGATCTTGGGCCAAGCGCACCGAGAAGCGGCTCAGTGGCGGCGCGCCACCAAGGATCGTGAATATGGCTTCACTCGAAAGCGCCGCCTCGTAGGTTTCTTCCAATAGTTGCAACGCCAATGGACACA